>Ga0126342_10000418_pt1 | contig 45090 bp, 49 predicted proteins | sample Cyp1metagenome_FD_92528 | JGI IMG/M metagenome (GOLD analysis project Ga0126342, IMG submission 92528) | Coral microbial communities from Lord Howe Island, Old Settlement Bay, Australia - Cyphastrea 1 metagenome | ecosystem: Host-associated > Invertebrates > Cnidaria > Coral ...
GCCACGCCTGCCACGGAATTTGCACCTTGTCGCCACTTGACGCAGCCCTGCCAATGCGATTTACAAAAAACACGCAACACGACACGTCTAAAGTGCTGCGCCTGCCACGAAAAATGACGATGGGCACGTCCAAAGTGCTGCGCCTGCCACGAAAACTGCAACACATCTTCTGAAAACGTAACAAAAGTATTGCGCCTGCCAGGCAAAACGACTTTCGACACATTCCAGAACACGTCTGAATGTCACGAAGTGCCACGCCTGCCACGCGAAACGAAGCAACCAGACGTCGGAAACCTCCAAAAAGGACCACCTCTGCAAAACTTCCCATAGGCACGGCCATAGGTCCTCACACGAACGGTTGCGGACGGTTGCGAACGGTTGCGAACGGTTGCGGACGCGGAAGCAACGTCGAGCGAACACACCCTCAACCCCCAGACCCCCAGAGTGAAACGGGAACCCTTGCTACGCATTCGGGAAAAAGAAACTGTTGTTGGAGTTTGGTTGGCCAAAGCACGAATGGTTCCTTCATAATGCTTTCGCAATTGCTGCCCTTCCTTTGCTATCTCATCACTGCGAATCCGGTCCATTTCCGCAATAAGAAAGAATGCAATGCAACAAGTCCTCAGGTTGTTGGCAAAAGGAATTGACATCTCAAAACCGCTACAACTACCAAAGAAATCAATAGCTCGCATGAAATAAGAAGAAACAAGAATAATATACGACATTGTTTTCAACCCTTGGAAGCAAAGCCCACTGATCTGCTTGCACGAATTCTCAGCTCAAAGTTCTTGTGAACAAAGTGTTCAACTGCAGAAGCCAAGCAACCACAGAATTGCTTGGTAGATCTTGGTCGTGTGAGGAGTAAAGTCAAGAAAATGTAACCTTCAGATTGCCGCCACATGCGGATTATTTCAACATATCTCTGTATGCTCTCCCAAACAATTTCCACCAAGATCCATGCCATGCGTTTTGCATCGTTTCGCTATGTTTTCCTTTGGGCCATGACAGACATCCGCAGATCACCGACCTTGCTCCGTGACTCCACCAATTCAACCAAGGAGCGAAGCTTTCGGAAAGGAGACCCAGCAAATAGCCATGCAGCAAGAAAATATCAAGCCAGTGTAGTTTGAAAGCTGGCAACAAGTTCGTGTGGTGTTGGCAGATGTAAGAATACACAGAGATATCCTAAGTCGAAGTACCCGCGATATTGACACCAGCACACAAAAATACAGATACAGAAAGGAAAGGGTGGCAAAGACCCCAAACTTTTTGAGATCAGAATTTGGGATTCATGGTGTTTTTAAGTAAGTGCCTTGAAAGTACCATAATTATACAAGACAAAAAAAAACATCATTCAACAACCCATGCACCAAGCGTCACTATGACACCAGCTCGTGCATCCCATTTCCACAAAGCACCAAAGAATCCAAGGAGAAACCTGAAGTATCGGCACACGCGGCCACTCCTTCATGTTGCACATTGCGCATCTTCATTTCACTGCCTTAAGTCACTACAAACCTCAAGACTATGTGCACGAACATGTATGTCATGCACGTATTGAATGTGCACGAAGATGTATGTAATGCACGTCTTGAAGAATCACATTTAATATTCCAACACCATGCTTAAGGATTCTTGAAGATAGCTGAGCCTGACATATCCGGTCCTGACCTGAAAATCTTTTTGGTCAAAAAATGTAAAAAAAATCTGAGCGACTGCTATAATACAGGTGGATAATTTAGATAATCAAGCTTGAACATTCAACATATTCTACAAAATAAGTACATAAGTCTAATGATCTATTTTTATTATATTTTTTTCCTGGTGCAACCGCCTTTCCAGAAATAGCCAGGAGGCCCCAGGGATATTGGCACCAGCGCCATAACCCAGCTGATCATCATCCTTCGGATCTTCGGTGGTGTTGCCTTCATCGCAACAGTGTTTGGTCAACTTGCCCCCCCTTAAATATCCTAACATATTTTAGCATAGCTTAACATATTTTCACCATTACCAACCAACATAACCTACTGCAACAACATAATAGCCATCCTTGATGCCTGGACCGTTGATCACTGTCTTTTTCCTGCGTACACTCGGAAATCTGAAGCACTTAGGGAAAAGTCCGTGCCAGACTCCTGACCCAATGTTTATCAGCAATAACAATATATTCCATGTTATTCCTATGTTTGTTGCCCAACACCCCCGATTGACGTGTCATTGATGTTAGTTGTACTTCGGCGGCCGCCAGGTCACAATTTGGATGATCTTGGCCTTCTCTGATGCCACGTAGGCTTCATATCCACACCAAAGCCTACAATATACCTGGTGACGTAATTTCAAAGTGAAGTGAGACCCGGACAACTATATATAATGTATATATTACATCGTTATTTGTTACTACAAAACAACGATTAAATGAAACAGCATAAAACAAAAACATAACATAACCAAAATATACATAAACACGGTGTGAAACCACCAGCCAGATACACTCTGGTGCCGGTTGGGCACAACCAAGACATAGCGAGATGCTTGCAGTGCCAGGGCAAAAGGTGATGTCTTGGGAGACTGAAGCATAGAACCAACATTCAGGTTTTGAGGGTTCGCAAGCATGCAACACCATGCATGTTTAGCGCGAGAGGGCCACGACCCCAGAACTTTTGAGAGGAATTCAAAGATGCCTTCTTGCCAGGCATGACTGACGAACAAATGGCAATCCAAACCATCTGGATTCATCATCAACGCCCAACTCATTTTTCCAGCTTGTGCTGTAATGGGTTTGATATACTGCTCGTTCACTACATAGATGCTCGGACCAAATTCATCATCGTCTTCACTCTTTTTGCTCTCGTCATCACCATAGCTACTTGGAGAGGACAAGATGAGCCCCTGCTGAATGGCACTGATGACTTGCTGCCTTAAATATCTCAGGTCTGCATAGGTCACGCACCACTTGTCAGGACTCACAGCCTCATGTAGTGCAATGGCTTCGATAGTCGTGGTCTTGCGCCGACTACGGCTCTGTAGCATCCCAGGGACTCCAAGCTGCAAACTTTCAACGAAGAAATCAGATTGCAGCCGCAGAAGGAACCTATCTTGAATTCTGTTGGGCAAGCTATGATTGTATATCCTCTTAGACAAGAGCACATTGAATCATTACAGCACGTCTATTGATGTCAGTCCACTGCAAGAGTCTGTTTTTGCTGCTTTTGGCATCCCAAATTAATTCTGGAAAATGTATTTAATCTGAGCTATCTTCTCTGGTTTCTTCAACCATTTTCCCAGTGCACACTCAACAGCTACTTGCGCGCCTGGAAAAATGCTGCAGAAGATACAAGCGCAATTACACAACATATCAGTACTTGTTCAGAGACGTGTGTATTTCATCTTCCCATCTTAGCCTGTCATAGGATCGTTTTTATTTTTGAGCATTGGATCTCATTGGATCTTGAATCGAGCAGTGGTATGTTCAATTACTGTACAAGAAGTGGAAGTGCAGTGGATTGGTCTTTACAAGCATGCAGGAAGGATCCTGGAAGGTCCCTGATGATTGCAGACTTGCAGACGTATCGAGGAAGGTACCATCCACCTTCAAAGGAAAGGACAGGGAAGGAACATCATATTCTGTTCCCGCTGGAACATTCCAATACTAAACAATAAATGATGGAATACACTCGGAAGGCAGTGGGCTAAATGAGACAAATACCGGCCCTTCCACCAAAACAGAACCTGCCTGTATGGATCTGTACATTACGTGACATCAACCTGGTGTCCGTGATGTCAAACAATGATGAGAAGGAAACCCACGGTCTTCAAAATCAAGCAAGGATATCCGACTATGTCACTGATTGTTGGCTGTGTGCTGGGCCGCAAACCTTTGCGCGAAGCATTTCTCTACTGCGCAGGCATTCGTCGGAGCTTTTACTTGGATTTTCCTATCCGCGACATCCTCACCACAGGGGTGGAGTACTACTCTGTCTCGCTCTCGGAGGCAGCTGTGGTGGAGGATCGCTTGCTGAACAAATCTTGTCTCGCAAGGAAAAAGTGCAGCATGCACTTGCCGCCTGCAAGAGCAAAATGTGACAGTGCTGGAAAACTGCCTAGCAGCTTGGGACCTTAGGATAGAGATACAGGATTCATCAAGATTCCCTATCACGTATTGTTTGGACTGCAACATGATGCGAAAACAAATCAACTGCTGGATCTGTTGGATACTTCTGTGCGGCGAATTCCCCATGTTTGTCCCAAGGGATGCCTGGAAGCGCCAATGTGCCGTTGATTCCGATGAGCGCAAAGAACAGAGCCACAACAAAGGTAAGGTGAAATGACCTGACGCCACCCCAGGAATGCAGCCTGATTCATGAACACAATGTCTGTGAAAACAAACATCCCGAGGCCAACTCAATAGGCTCTTTCCGTTTCTTGACTTTTTTTTGGGTCCTCTGAATGCACCACTCCATTTGCGGCATGTCTGCTGCAACCCGAAAATGCAACATACTGAGGGATTTGTTCAGTCCAGCAGTCAAGTTTTGACTATCTCAAAAACTAAAACTGAAATCCCCGAGAATATACCAAATATGCCGTCATCCAAGGTCCTTTAGAAAATCCCTCAACATACCCTTGTCGCAGCTTAGCCATGCTACAAGAAGGTAAGATGCACCGTCCACAATGCAACATGGTCGTCCAAATGGGCACTGACTCCAATGGACATCACTGCAGGCAATGACATTGTTGCCACCAACTTGGTAATCACCTTCCTCAGGCGGGTTTTTACTAAGATCTGATCCAGACAGGAAAAAACAAACTGAACAAAACAAGACGTGACAACATTGACAACAGAGTGACAACCTGCTACGCGTCAAAATCATCTGCTAAACACTCCAGGTTTCAGCATGAAGCTCCTTCCATCAGCAGCTCTGAATGGCAGCAGCAGGAGGAAAGACAGTCGAGCTACGGAGCTTATGACGCCAGCGAGTGTACTCATCCAAGACAAATGGCCCGGATTTCCAAAAAGAAGTCCCGCGGTGGTATTGAGGATGCCTCGCGGGTCGGAGAAATCGTTTGGATCGCTAAAATAGCTCACTTGGCTCTAAAGCATTTGCGGTTAGAGGAGATGTTTGTTTAAGAATGACTTCCGACAGTGTGCAATCTTGATCATGTTGGTATTTTCTTGCTGAAGAGGGATTTAGTTTCAACAAACTTCCAGAGTGTCTAGGTTGACTAAACGTTGACAGGAATGTGGCACGACGGTTACCCATCATATCCTACCCAAGAGGCAAAATCAATCACGAAACTCTTCCTGGAAAAAGTCAATTAAGGAATGTCCCCAGAAGGGAAAATTGAAGGACTCGGAAACGAAGAACATATATAGTTAACTATATAAGAACAATATATATATAATATAGTATTATATAGTATATATTTATACGCATATGAAAACACATTAACACATAAACAATGTCAATTGAAAAATCATAACTATTATATTGGGAAAAAACATCAAAAATAATAACACATAACATGATACTCAAAAAAACGTATTTAAACACACACACACACGCACACATGTACAGGGAATTACCATGGTAGCTGTTTGCAACCCGTTCTTGATCAGAAGTCCGAAAATGCAAAATAACAAATGCAGAAAGAAATCACGGACTGCCCTTTGCAGAAGATCTGCCCTGGGGAGCTGTTGTCAGTGTATGTTTTTGGTTAATTCCTTTAGGGGTCCACAGTTGTTTCTTTTGGCCCCCATTGAATTTTGCACATATGTGATTATGGTGTGAGCTGTTGCAAATGGTTGTTTTGGTTGGTATCTCTGGGTGTCCACATTTGTTTCTTGATGACTTATGACACTTTTTGTGTTTTCCAAATGATGCTAAAATCCCCAATCCTCCACCCTTGATAAAGTATACTTTGCATTTTCTGCCATGTTTACAGTAGCTGTCAAGGTACAAAGTACAAGCAAGGGCCCGAGAAATACAACGGCAATGGCAGTCTCTGCATGCCCTGCTTCCTCGATATCCACGCCCCTCTGGGCAGCATGTCTCAGAGAGGGCGATGACATTCCAGCCGAGATTAGCACGTGAATGGCATTGTCAACTTCATGTTCTTTGTCGCCAATTTCATCCCAAATATTTGTCCTGTCAGTCCTGAAACGAACAAATCAGCAAGCGGACTGTTGGGATGAATCCCAAATTGTTGTGCAAGCAAGTTGTCACCATCAATCCTGTCGTGAACTATTAAATCTACAAAGTTGCTGCGATGTGTTGTAATCATAAATGCCAAGTGTCTCTTGGGAGCAGCTAGCGAATCGAATCGAACCTCTATACCTGGATATTGGATGCAGCAGGCTTGGATGAAACATTGATCGAACTACCTTTTTCACCAGGTCCAAAAACATCCTTCGCAACAGTTCACCCAGGCACTTCTTTCGCAGTTGGTGACCCTCTCTTTCAATATGATCGCTTCCAACACGATCTAGTTCAGCGATGACGAAAAAACTGATGGCTGCCTTGGTGAAATGTGAAGCAGCCAATGTCCAAGCGACAAGACACTGATAATTTGCTGACTTAAAAGGGAAAGAAGCATCATAATTCTTGAATACCCAGTGTTGAATCATACAAAATGTATCAAAATGTGGATCAGGGAGTTTTAGGGACGAATACCATCGAGATCGAAAATTACAGAAGTACTTGAGTCTGCTACAGTACAGGTGGTTTTGGTAGAGACATGTTCGGGAAACTGTGAGGACCCTGCCCTCAAAATCGTTGTCTTATGTCATCTTTGTTTGCATGCAGTCATTTCGAGGGATTCCAAATCATCCCAGGTGCCAGCCACGTGAGGTGTCGCGAGATGGTTTCGATTTCAGGTCGCAAATCGTTAAATCTCAAAGCATTGCGTAATGGATCCCAACCCAGTTCCTTGGTGTTGGGAAAGGCATGGAAAGGCCAACCTGAATCAAAACCTGTAGGGATGCAACTCCATTACTTGGATGTGTTTGGCATGTCCAAACCTCAGACCTCACAAGACAAGCTGTCAGTGCACAAACATGGCTAGTGCATTGTGGGGTTTATGGCTGTGTTTTGTATGGCAAACAACGAAGCCGTCAGTGCATTTGTGGCAAAACGATGCAAAACGCTTGTCATCCTTTGGCAACAGAAACAGCGTCGACACGGTCAACAAACACGGGTACCATGTCAGTTTGCAACCTGTTCTATACTCTACAGCTAAACTGTTTTGGTTTGGAAATAAAACTTGCTACAGCAGGTCTTGCGACTTCCCAAGGTTTAAACAACACAGTCAAATGACGAGTCTCCAAGCAGGTCGAAGCAGCCAAACCCACGTAATTCGCTGTTTGGCGCAGAAGATGACCGCTGTAGGAAGTGATGAATGCTGCGCTGGCAGTCAACAAAGCCGTGGGTAACCTCAGCTGATGTGTGACCAAATGCTTGGGATTACTTTGAGACTAGCGAAGTCTTGGTGCCGTTTGCATGTCTGAAATTGAAAGTGTTGGGATCGGGAATCCAGGAGACAAGGTGCTGCATGTCAAAATCTGATATGCGGAACGAGGTCGTGACCTCTTGCACGTCTGTGATATCATTTTGTCATGGACCAGTAGCAGCAGAATTGTGTATGGAACGTTGCATCTAAGCAACCTGAGGTCCCAATTCAGGACCCTTCCCATCATGCCCATGAAGAAACCAAACAATGCTGGGGCGGCGCAAATCACAAACGTTTGGTACTTTGCACGAAGAGCCTCAGGTGGACTTTTTGCCTTCATGGATCAGGGAGTGGTTTTGAAGCCAGTGGCCACTTGGAGAGTCAATCAATCAAGTGAGCATGTGGGGCGTTTCTCATTTACCGAATGCTTATCCACGTCTTGGTTACCCCTGCTTGAAAAAGATCAGTCGTCAAGACTACTGGCACCTGTGAAAACTCAAAACAAGCCAGCATGCTGACTGACCATCTTGCAAGTCATTCCTCCGGTCCGCACCCTGTTGATAAACCCAAAGCGATCTCTGGGTAGCACAGGAAAAAATAGGCAACTTACTAGAAACAAAACGCCTACTGTAGGTCGTGAGACTCTTATCTTAATAATAATTAAATTATACTTATCTTAATTCTTAATATCATAAGAAGATGATGGAGCATAACATATTTAGCTAATCTCAATTCACCCTTTCTGGGCCTCCCTTACCATTGCCACCATGGGGCGGAAGCCGTAGCGATCTGGATGGTCTTTGCATCCTCCGATGCAACATAGGCTTCGTATCCACACCAAAGCCGCGTGTATACGCTTCTGTGCCGGTTTGGGACCACCAAAACCTGGGCTAAAGTTGTTGATACGGACTGAACAATTGACACAAGCTGAACATATATTATCCCGGCTTGCCATATCCCAGCTAGCTATCGCCCCAACTGGGGGTTCAATGAACCCAAGGTTGAGCGCTTTGCGGTATCAATTAATTCATGATACCCTGTCGTACTGAGGCAGGGGGCATAGCGCGAGGCCTGCAAGGCCAAAGCGAAGGGTGATGTCTTTGGAGACTGAAGCATGGAACCGATGTTCAGATTCTGAGGGTTGGCCAGCATGCAACACCACGCGTGTCTTGCACCACGCGGCCATGAGCTCAACACTTTGGAGAGGAATTCAAAAATGCCTTCCTGCCATGCATGACCTTGGTGTCTGAAAGAAAATATAAGTTCTGCTTCTTGTGCTCTCAACACACTTTCCTCTCAGCAGCACAACCGCAAGACAAATCTGCACTGTTTCTGACTGGTGAGCCATCAAAAACAACCCAGTCGCTCACAAAGAGGTCGCAATCCAAGCCATCTGGATTTCGCATCAAAGCCCAGCTCATCTTGCCCGCTTCAGCTGTGACTGGCTTAATGTACTGTTCATTGACCTGAAGGTTGTGCAAGCAAAGGCAGTCAGGGAGAATTACTTAGTAGACCGTCAGTAGAAAAATCGTTTCTGTAGCAAAATGAGAGCTTGGCTCAGGATAGCATAATGTACGTGCCAAATATGCCATGCGTCTATAGCCAATCTCTGATGGGTTTACAAGTAGCTGCTTCCCCGAATAAGACATCCTGTGCTTTAGCAGTGTTTGATATAAGTGATATCGACTGGTCCACTGAACTGGCTCCTATTCTGGCCAAACAGGAACATCTTGAAACAAACCAGCGCAGCTATTTCCTGTGCGAGGCACAGTGTAAATGCTTGGTCCAAATACTTCGTCATCTTCGCTTTCTTCGCTATCTTCAACTGCGGGGTCAAGAAACACAACACGGAGCATCTTAGAAACCAGAAACATGTCAACTTGCTCAGCTAGGATCTTGCAGAACCTCTGTAGCCCTTTCAGTTGCTTTCCTGGTTTTCCTGTCAAACGATCAAATATTAGGTTTATGTTTGGGCAACATAGGCACCAAATAGGATTGATCCCCCAAAACAAAGGAACGCCACAGGAGAAGTTTGGGTGGACAAACATCGTGATTTTGACCTCCAATTTGTTCCCATGGGTTTCCTTTTTTATGTTCCTATGTGTTTCCAATGTTTTCCTGTTTTGTTCTATGTTTCAGCTATTTGTTTTGCGGTTTTTGCAAATTTCCACTTCTCTTAATGTTTGCCAATTTTCGGAATTCATCTTTGTCCACCAATGTTTTTTCCTGTGTTTTTTTTGAGATTAATCATGCACTCTATTGCTTCAATTTGTTTTGGAAACTCCCAGGTGCCTGCATTTCAAACATAATAGTAACGACAGCCGGCACAACATGCACCGGTGACAAACTCACTGAAGATAGTGTGCCTGGAACTTGAACTGTGGAACGTGTATGCGAATCTGTCACAATCCTTCCATTTTGCATGGCATTGAGCACTTCCATACTAAGGTCTTGGAGATCTCTTCGAGTGACCTGGTGACATGTGCAACTCTTCACGGTCCCTCCAAGCGGTGACAAGATGAAGTTTCGGTGCCTATTACAACTTATCCATACAGCCGATCTGTGCACGTGCATCATTTACTGATCCCCCAAAAAGAAGCCTTGGCGGCCGTGCCAAAATGTTGAAATGGGCTTCCAAACACCCAGTCGCTGCTCTTGAGCAAGATACTGTATCTCGATGTTTACCCAAACAACATGCAAAAGCAACAGATGGACAAATGGATGTCAAAACCTCTTTTGAATACGCATGTTTGGATCATACAATTCTGGTGCGGGACGGCGGGACGGTTTCTTGGGAATTGATATGGTTTCTACATGTTTCTACTGGGTTATGGGTCGTGTCCGATGTTGGATTTAAGCGGAAAAAAATATCGAGGGTCAGAAATAGGTTCGGGACATCTGGAAACGCCATAGGCATATTCAGTATCTGCGGAAGAGTGGCCGCATTGGGGTATGTTATTTCAGAGTCTTGTGCTGCTGTTTGTGGATCTTTCTAGTTCAACATCTGTTTTGGTAAGGGTTTTGCACCCTTGTGTTGTACTTGCGCTGTGGAAGCTCTTTAGGGGCTGTGGCTGCTGCGTGCTAATGGTAAATGCAAATCCGGGTTTTTGATGGAGCTTAATCATTGTATCATATGCAAAATCTTGCAACCACCAACGTAATAGACATGTATGGAAACTGTGTAGCAACAAACTAGGTTTTACAGTATATTGCGCTTTTAGAGGCGAACAGCCGATTCCCATTTGGCTAAGCGTGGGGCGCACCAACGATCTGCTCGCACTGTTTCCTTGGCTTCGGGTGGTGAATAACAGCAGGCAAACCCACCCCAGCATGAGCACATTTTGTATCATGCCGTGTGACTTGGTAGCGCCAAAAGTTGGTAATATAACTACTCATGAAACAAAGGCTCACAATCTACACATATCTACACCCTAGTCCAAAAGTACTTCGCTATTCAAACACAATGCATTGGATTGTTGCAAATCCTGTGTACGCTGTGTCTGGGTGCTCGCATTCCAGAACAAAAACACCCAAGTTTATGCTTAGGCTCATGCAAAACAATTGCCAGGGATGTGTTCCACCTTGTTGCCAGGTTGGCATGAGCTACCGCCATGACGAGTGCCGCAGGGTCAAGGATTGGTATCTTGCTGACATGTCGCAAGTCGGGACTCTGGGTAGAAGCGATGTCGAATCAAGTGTCAAATTTTGAGGTCATGAGCCATGACACATTGATTGGCCCGGGGGCTTTTGGGTCTAAGAAGTATGATGCCGCACACTATGGCAATTGTTCCACTGGACAGTCCCCACGGAAGAGTCCGCTCTCAAAATCTTAATACTCCATGCCAGGCTGTCCATATCTATAGTTGAGCCAATCAGCTGTGGCACTCATACCTCTTCAATCTGTGTGTGTGTACTGTGTCAGTCTCTCTCATTGACCCCTCATGCGCAACCTCCCAGTGTGCCAGCATGGACAAGGAGAACAATAAGAAGGAGGGTTGGATTGATGATTTTTAGTGTATTGACTGGTGCACACATTTTAGTTCCTGTACTGTACATTCCTGTATAATGGTCCAGCTTCCACAGTTCGCCACGATTGTCCTTCACTGCGCTTGGCTCTTTTTCAAGCATTGGCACTTGATCCAAACAGCCGCAACTTGTGGTGGACAGGAACCAAACGCCACAAGGCCAGAGCACTTCTTTGGCACTCTTGTGAGATCTCATGTGAAACGTGTTTCCCTCTTCCAGGCTTTTGAAATCCAATAAAGTGAAGTAAAATATTGTGTCTCGGAGTCAGAGAAGCACAAAGCACAACACAGGCAAGCTTTGGCGTTTTGCAATGACAATCAGCTGGAGATCAGACGCCTTGAGATATATACATATGTTAACTGTTACATATATCATCATACATCATATATTCATAATTATACATTGATCATCTTTGATCTCCCATATCAATCAAACGATCAACCCTTGAACTTCACACTGTTCCCGAAAGCCGTCCATCTCATGCTTTCTCAGGTCGATGGAGTCGATGGTTCCAAGCTGCCGCTGTCTCTTGAGAGAAAGAGCTGCAGCAAACCTGCAGATGGCATAGCTGGGTTTTTACTTTCAAAAATCTCCCAAAACATACAGACATACTAGGTATTTACATGGTATTCATATTACGTGATTTCACATGGTCATATATACGTATAATTATATAATATATAACATGGGCAATTGTCAACAGGACATGAATCTGACTTCATTTTGCAAAAGAGAGCCCTGATTTGCTCTCTTGGTCACTGGGAAAGAATCATGAGAATTTTAAGAGGTGCTGAGCACTATCTCCATCATCCCACTGATTTACCGAGTGTCGAAGACCTTGCTTCATTCAAACTGGCAACACATGGCAACATCCTATAGGTTTACAAAGGGGTACTGGCTACACAGTGGCCTAGTGTATCTGTCTGCCACGCACTGCAAAGATAGTGTAAGATGGAGGGCATTGCAAAGAAAACGACATGTTGAACTGTTTTAGCGCAGCACTATGCCACTAATCAGCTTGCATACCTCTTGATTTGGTTCTACAACCAGTAAACTCGGACGAACAGGAAGTCTGAACACTGGAAAATAGATGGCATGGACTCAAGGGCTTGCAACATCACTCAAGCAATATTGGCTCTGTTCCTCCTGTCATGACACATCCTTCCCACACAAAATATACTAAGCAAACATGCAGTAGACGCTTGCCAAAGGGTAAGGCCAGTGTTCTTTCTATGCCAAGAAGTGCAAAGAACAGTGCCGCGAAGAAGGAGTCATGAAAACCGATGAAGACGAGAGTGGATGCTTCGCCGAAAGCAATGACCATTGCAAGCGCAAAGGGCAGGTAGATCAACGTCACAAGTTTTGTGATTACCTTCAGCATGAAGCACTTCTGATCTGGAGGACTTGTCAAAAGGAGCCATAGAAAAAGGATGCGGGCAGCAGCACCAACAATTTCCAGAAGAACCTTAGTCGCCCAGTATGGAATATTCTGATTGGATGTAAATGCTGACACAGTTGGAGACAAACAAATGTTGAAAGAGAATGAAAGAGATCGAGTATGTGGCTTTAGGATGCTTTAGGAACCCTTAAAGCAAAGTTTCGCTTTTCATGGCTCTTTACTCTATTCTACTCACTCATCCATGCCCTGATCTTATAACTTGATGATAGCGAAATTATACATCACGTCTGAGCCAAAATGCCATCAACCCTTGAAGTCCGCGGCTGGGGAAGACCGGTGACGCTCCACATGCGCCCAAACAAAACAGTTCCAGCTGATTAAAACATTTGATTTCTTGAAACTTTCAAAAGGTAGCTGTACTAAACAGCAACTAAGTGACGAATAACCAATGGATTGCAGTGTGCTGATGTCTCGCAATCACCTCTACTACTTCAGCAAGGCAAAATACTAACCTCAGCTGCCGTGGTTCGCTCTCTCCCTTGGCCCTGCCTGTGAGGCTCCCCCAAGTTTGCACGCATCACACACTAACCACACATTGTTTCACACATTCACGATCCATAGCACTGGGTTGTTGAATGGCGACCTGCCAGGGGAAAAAAAACATAATATATAAACGAATTAAGTTTACTTGATCACATGTGTCACTTCTGTTGCTTCGCTTGCGAAAAGAAGTTCTGCAGCCTGGTTAAATGTTGGACCCACGTCCGCAGGCCACCGTTCCACGAATGCAAACAGTCTGATTCACTGACTAACTGACTAACTCTTGCTTCAAAATCATTGCATGAAAAAAACATATGGCAGAAAAGCAGTTCAACTTCACATACCAGAGCATTTTAAAACTATGACAAAATATCTCAAAACTATTCCGTTTTGTAGGGATTCTCCCTTCCTGATCCCAAGTCATTGCCACGCAACTGAGGCCTCAAGAAGACTGAAGGAAGCGCATACTCCACGTGGCCAGCATATTCCTTAAGGAGTCATGCCCTGATCAGTTGATGATCTCTGGGAATTGATCTTTCCCGAGGGTTCAGCATCCAAAATTCCAGTCAAATCCATTGAAATGCCCCGAAAACTATAACAAAACAAAACAACAGAACAGAACAAACCTAATCTCAGAAGTTGGAATGATCTTGTCACTATGTGTCACTGTGCCACGAAAAATCACGAAAATGTCACACAAGAACGCTACCAAGTACGAGTACTGCAAGTACAACTGTTCAAACCAATACAAACCAGTCGCGATGTTGACCCCCGCCGCAGCGACATTCCGCAGGGCCGGAGATGACATCCCAGCAGACATTAAGACATTGATGGAGCTGTCAACGTCCTGAACCTGGCCAGCAACTGCAACTGCCACAAGGATCCAGAAGGATTCTGAAACAAGGACAAACAAGTCACATCACGGCACCTTGTCATCAATCTCGGCCCAAATGTGTTCCTTGTCTGTCTCATCAGAGCAAGATGCAAAGTAAATAGATCCTGCATTCGTGAGGAAAATATGCAACACCCCATCTTGTTTCAGAATGGCATCAATATGGTATCAGTCTTTCAATGGGGTCAAGCGATGCAGCTCGAAGTGCTATGGATAACAATAAGGATGATTAATCCCAGTGTTTTCCAGGATCTTGATCGTTCACCCGTTTTCGCCCTTGGTGGGGCCCATTTGAAGCACAAACGTCCTTGGTAGCCTGCTGAAAGTTGCTGGGCCGCCTGCAGCAAGTCGATGCCTTTCTTTCGATCCAGCTCGGCAATCAAGAAGAAAATCAAAGTAGCGCAAAGCCATACAAGGTCAGCTTGAAAAATAGCTGAATACCTGACGCAGTTTCATGCAACAGTCCTTATATTTTTGTAATTGAAGGAAGTTTGGAAGTCAAATTTCCGACAATGTGGACAGATGAAAAGCAGGGGTGGGAAGAGTCAGAGAAGAGAAGAGAAGAGAACAAAAGAGAAGACGAGAAGAAGAGAGAAGATCAGCGAAGAGAAGGAGTCAGAAGAAAGAAGATCTAGGTGCGCGAAAAGGTGTTTTTCCAATGATTTGTGGGCCCGGAGGGTCGAAAAGTAGGCTCGCTAAAGCGGCGGGTGCGGAGCCTTCTGGCCAGATGAGAGATCAAAAGTTGCACGCCGCTGTGGCGCGAAGCAAATTTGCAAGTGAAAAGGTTAAAGGCACCTCACGGTTGAGATGTTGAAAAAGTGCATGATGTTGTGGCGCGAAGCAAATTTCGAAGTCAAAAGTGGAAAAAACTGATGGGTTCGGACCACTTTTGGACGTTCAGATTTCATTGCGCGTGGCAGGCGCACGGGATTGTGCAGCTTGTCAAAAGTGAGAAAAACGTGAGGGTTTTGTGGCAGTTTCAACTACAACCACCACTACACTACACTCCACTACACTACAACTACAACTACAACTACATGACGCTACACTACACTTCATTACACTACACTACAACTACAACGACAACTACATTAGTGTTACACTACGCTACACTACACTAATTACATTACACAACGCTACGCTACGCTCACTACATTACACTACACTACACTAAGTACATTACACTACGCTACACTCCGCTACACTACACTACACTCCACTACACTAATTGAACTGCGCTGCAACTACAACTACAGCTACAACTACACTGCACTGCGCTGCGCTGCACTACACTAACTACAACTACAACTACAACTACAGCTGCACCCAACCACACTACATCGAGCAGTTGTGGGTGAGGTGACCGACCAGGTGACCACTGCAACCATTGTAACCATTTCATAAAACACAACTCCAACCACCTTTCAGTCCATCAGTGGATTCGCTCTGCCATCCGTGATTCACAACAACCAAGCTCTCCTATAGGTTTCCTATTTTTGAAACTTCCGCCACCGCCGTGTGCAGTACTACTGGTATACAATGATTATCAATGATTAATATAAACTGCTTCTGATTACTGAATATTAATGGCACGACAACGAGACACAGGGAATGGCCGAATTCTTTGAGAGTCAAGCAACACTTTCACCATCTTTCACCCATCTGACATCTTCAGAGAGCAACGGTCCTTCGACACTACCATTGGAGTGGTACATCGCAGGGTACACCACACTGAACTTGTTTAAAGGATTTTAAAGGCACACAAGGCCTCTTGATCTTCTTGTACACACACACATACACTGACATACACCCACGCACACATACGCACACACACACACTCACGCACAGGCAATGCTGTGCAAAAAGAACTAATCCAACGACCTTTGGAAGGAAAACCACAGTTTGACAATTTTCACTCGAAGCAATTTTTGTCTTAAATGTGAAAGCTGAATTTGTTAGAAGGCTTAAGAAATCCAGTGACCAGTACTGAAAGACAAGCTGCAAAAAGCATGTTCGGGTAGATTCAGGATCCGGGCAGGTCGTTGGCTTTAGTGAAAGCCACAAAGACATCAAGCACGCGGCCACCAGAAGGCCGCAATGATTCGCAACTTGGCACCTGCAGCAGTAAACTATGTAAATTGCACCCCAAGCAGTCAATTGTGGGTATTCTTCTGGCATGGAGATTCTTCGTTGCCACTGAACAAACTTGAACCTGGACACTGCATCTACTAATCAAAACAGAGGCACAGTGTGTTGCTGGTGGTGACGCTGACGACCGCTGCGCAGCACTCCAAGATGACCTGATCCAACGAATTTCCAGCTTCTTGTGCCACAAATTAACTCTGGCTACTCCTCAGGCTGCTCTTCTCTGAAAAAGCATTTGGGGCACCCTGAAAGGATCGTTGGTCCGGGGGCTCTTGCTGGATTTCAGCGCGGCCCAGCTAAACCCTTCAGGCATCTTTACAAAGAAAAACAGACAAACAGCCTTTGAGACTTGTTAAGCTTGGTTTACAACAGGTACAACAGGTTCAACTGACCTCTTTCCCCCGTTTGCCAGCTCCAGCAAGCCAGGACGCAAGTTCACGTCGGAGGTCCACTTGATGGTAACAAAGCAAGATGCCGACGGATAATCCCAGAAGGATAGGCCCTGTGGCGATCAAAAGACTTCGATAGATGTAGTGTATCCGGGGAGGAGTGGCAAGTTGAACCACTTTTCTTTGCTCCGATGCCACATGAGCTTATAGCCACACCAAAGCCTCGTGTATAAACTTTTGCAATGATTTGGCACAACGAGCATGTGGCGCGATGCCTGCAACGCAAGCGCAAATGGAGATGTCCTTGGACACTGCAACATTGAGCCAATGTTCAGGTTCTGCGGGTTTGCCAACATGCAACACCATGCATTCCGAGCAGAATAGGGCCAGCATGCAGACAATTTGGACAGAAACTCGAAAATGCCCTCCTGCCATGCATGGCTCACAAACCTCAGACAACCAGTCCAAGATGGAGCAAACATGTGACGGTTTTGACTTGCAATTCAATTAAGAAACATTGAAAAACCATGAAAAACCAAGGGCACCTCAGCCCAAGTCCACTTTTTGTTGGAAATCCAGGGTATCTTGGAACCACAACCCACCTACGAGATGATCAGGATTGCCCCAATCCATTATGAATCCCCCCTTTATCTGGGGTGTTGGGAGCATCCCTGACCCCAGTGGCCCCAGTGTACCAAAGCAAAGCACAACAAAGCTTTGATTCTACTTGTCCAACACTGAGGACAGGGATGACCCACCATGTCCCACAATGTCCAACGACTTCATCAAAGAAACAAATCGCAGTCTAAACCCAAGGGATGCATCATCAATGCCCAACTCATCTTGCCCGCTGCAGCAGTGATGGGTTTTATGTACTGCTCATTCACAGTGTAAATGCTGGGACCGTAGTCAATCGCTTCGCCTTGCTGATCGTTTTCGGATCGATAAATAACAAAAAACAGTAGCAAACCTGCAGAATTCATTCAGCAACCAATGAACAAGATTAAAAAGGCATGCTTTAATTTTTGCACCACGTGTGAAAACCCATGGGACAGAAGTATGGAACAAATAAATACAGTGCTGAAGTGAAATCCAGCTGCTGGTTTCAGAAGCCGATTCATCTGGCACAATTTCGCCTGTCACGACAAAAGCCAGTGAATTGTGACACGAAAAAGACTACATTTGTACATGAAGAATCCCCCAAAAAGCAAATCACCTTTGTTCCATAGAAACACAACATGTTTTCTGTGACAGCTTCAGCATACTGAAACACGTTTTTTTGTATTTGTCTAAAGTCAGGCTCCCCAACGCATCGCAACGCCACATTAATGGTTTAGGGTTGCCTTGTCGGATGGCTTCTGCCACTTCTTGCCATAAATATCGAAGATCCCTGTACGTCACACACCAGCGCTCTGGGCTGATGGACTCGTGCATCCGAATGGCTTCCTGGTACGGTACATCCAGGACCATCCAGGAGGCGCTGTGACAGTTGCAACATATACACCACTGATGCAAAATGATGCGTGTCACCGTGTCAACCTAAAGAAATCGAAAAGATTCCCAGGTTATCCCAGCTTCAAGATGGTTCAAGTCTCCATCCCACAATACATCAATCCTCCGCTCCGAGAGTCAGAATTGAACAAGAACACTGACAGAAAGAAAGGCTGGCTGAAATTTGGGAACGAGTTTCATCTGTTGGCTTTCTTCTCTCTCTTGTCCTGTTGTGCCTTTCATCCCAAAGCCAGGAGAACATCTCCGGACTTTGCAACAAAGTAATAAGGAGCTTCGGACAGCTGCGGGTTTGAGTCTCCAGAATCTGCGGCATCAAGTATTTTTTTTGCAGAATGTGACCCCTTACAACATTCAAGTAGGATTCAATCCATCTTTCTTCAGTCACAAGTCACCAGTCCTTGTGCTTGCGAGTGTAGTATTCAAGTCCGGCATTGGTGTATTCAGGGGGCGAATTCGTTTTCCATGTCATCGTGTGTCCTAGGTTCGCCGTTCAACTCATATATACTATTAACATGTGATAGGGGACTCATTGACTCAAGGGGCCAATCTACAATTAACAAAAAGCCAAAAGAAATGCAGGGTTTGACCCGGTTTCTTTATGTTTCTGCTCCACCCGAAAAGCTGGAGGACCTTGTGACTCCAGAACCTGCCACGCGCACTGGCAGTAAGACAAAGTCAACAAATGAGTCCTTCCAAAAGACCCAAATGATGCAGAGTTGTTACTTCAGAAGTTCTCAACATGTTCCGTTGATTTCCAGGAAATCAATGATTTTCTGGCTAACAGTCTCAACAAGGCACGGTCACGTCGGTCGTTCTATCTTCAGCTAAGAGGCCGTTGCCAGTGGGGCTACCCATTGGAAGCCTTCGAGCTCGATTCACTGGGACCTTTTCAGCAGAACGACAGGACCATGAAATATGAGCAATGGACCAATGGATGTCAATTGTTGAATACTTATGAATACACCATTTTGATCAATGATAAGAGTGACAACATATTTAACTAGGTTGTGAGAGCGCTTCCTTTCGCAAATTTATTTGTTGCCAGCTACTAGGCTGCAATGTACGAGCTCCAATCGTCAAGCCATGGGTATCCCAACGGTATGGGTGGATCCATCTGTGAAGCATACCTCGCAGGCTGGCTCTGACAAGGAGGGCACTAAAGGGCTGTCAAGTCCTTGTGCAACACATACCAGTGATGGCTTCCACTGGCCAAGTAGAAACCAACATGGAATGCATATCATGGAAAAAACACACACACGCACACACATCCAAGCCGTGTTGACCAAGTGCAGGGACTTGCCTCGAGGCAATTGGCATCAGGATCGTAGTTCACCAAGCGTCCAGACTGACAAGACCTTAGTTTATCAGTGTGAGAAAAAACATATCTAGACTATCAACTATCAATACCAATAAAAGCACTGAGGACGTGGTACTCTAGATTCCTAGATTGTTGAGACATGGATGGACATGGTAATTCATTGATTAATATCTGTATATATATGTATATATATATAATTATATATATACATGCATAGGTGTTGCATCCTTCTTCAATGTCATCATTCAAGAAGCAAAGCGCTGGTACATCATCTTCAGAATCCGTGCCTGTTCAAGGGGAAGGCTTCAAGATAGGAACATTGCTTTGCTAGGTGACTTCCATAAAATTAGACAGCTGCAGGATGCTGCAGCTGCAAGGATCAGAGGCACGACCAGCGGGGAACATGGCTCCCTCTTCTTCTCTGGGCTCCACTGCCAGCGGGAGAGCAACACTCCAGGAGGCAACAACACCTGACATCGCTTCAAAAAAGCTTCCTTGACAAAGCTCTGGATGTACAACACTATACAAACATCAACTCATAGAGCAAAGTGAAACATCAAATCTTGAAACTGATCCAAGCATAACCATGACAAACTTGATCGTGGGTTCAAAGCCGCATGTCCCGGGTTTAGCCCCAGAATCACTTCAGCGTAGAGATGAGAAATGATGAGAATGGATATAGAATAACGTGGTAACCAAATGTAACCAGTGGCCGGATGGAGCAGTGTACCATTTTGTTAAAATCCAGCTACCGCCGGTGGGTTTGAAATGTGTTGGATCCCCGCACCAATAGCACCTCCACGGCACACCCCACTGGCCAAGCATGGCCCGACTGTGCCAAGTTGAGACGCAAGGCCTGCAGGGTTTTGGTTTGGCAAGAAACTGTGGATATGGGTTGGGATGCACCAGTGCTTATCAGTGCTTGTACATTATGTAATCATTATGTATATTTCATTTGCGGAACCAAAATTTGACATAGACAGTCATGTGAGGCATGTGCCTCCAGGTCCAAACTCTGCTCCCACTCCCGTCCCTACGTCCCACCTCCATGGAGTTGTTGCTCTTTTGACGCGCCTTGGAATATGGAAGAAGAGAAGGGGCCATCCACACAGGGTATACTCCCTGAAAAGCCTTTCAAAGGGCTCAAAAGGCTTTGATTGTTCCAAAATCACAGAACAGGGTAATTATTCTGGTTAGCGTAGCTCACCGTATTGTAGCCAAGATATCACAACACATGGCAATATCATTTAAGAAGGTAAAATCAAACTAATCAAAGGACACTACAACAATGTTACAATGCTGTACTCTAGGACCTTGAGGAAACAACTACCTACAGGAGATCTTACATTGCGCACAGCTTCCAAAGCTTATTGAGGACCACCATGTATTTCACAGCCAATGTAAGAATAAGAGGGAACAAAAACAAATGGCTGCAAAGTACGAAAGCCAAACTGGTGCAGCCCAAGCGAACTTTATTTCTTCAGCTGCGGCTGACTAAAAGACCCCCCGCAGTGCTTGTTGCAAGCACTGGGAGTAAATTTATCAACATCACAGCGGGCGAGGCGTGAAGGAGTAGTCCACTTCAACGCTTCAATCTGTACACTTTGTTTGCGGTGAACAAAGCTTTAAAGACACATTGCACCAAGCAGATCAGCTTGAAGAAATATTAGGACGTATGTTAAAACACGGTAATCAATGACTTCAGGCAGCTCGGACCGCTTTTAAACTGAGCTCGCCCTTCACTCCCCAGCCTTTCCACTCGGGCCTCGTGCTTGGCATTCCAGAATGTCATGGAAAAACTGCAACAGGTTTAGGGGATGTTGTGACCACAATAAGAACATTAGCTTTTCGGAGTTTCCAATTCCTTACTGGGGATTAGGCACTGGCTGCAACAGGTTGCCCCATCAGACCTGTTTTGGAGCGTATTGCTGCAACTTTCATTGTGAAGATCAAAATCATGCAATAGGCGAGCAGTCGTCCGCAGTTGGTACTGCCTGTCGCCAAGTGGATGACAGTCGTCATGACCCCTGGACTGTCAACTTGGGCATCTCGGCCGGAACTTCTCGTAGATTGAGAGGCAGTCACTTCTCAAGACCTGACTAAATGCACCAAGCATGGCCAGAACTGCATTTGTTCCGACCAAGCAAAGGTTTCTGCAAACTGTCAGGCCGTAAGAGAAATGGTCCAGTTTCATGAGGTGCCAAAGAATTATCAGACCACATCAGTCCACACTATCAGCGTCTTTTGGATTCTTTTGGCATCTCCAACGGACTGGTCCCCGGCAGCAAATGTTGACAACATCCTGGCCTGCGAAGTACGCCGACGCGCGGCAACCTCCATGGCACTTCGAGTGGCCTGCCGTGTGACCAGTTGTAGAGTGAGATCCCAGGCCATTGTAGCGACATGTTGCGACTGACAAATTCAAGCCATTTGGATGTGCTGAAAGAGGTCCAGAGGTCCAATACATAGAGTCCAACCATCTCAAACAATATTTTATGTGTGACTTCGTCCAGGTTCTTGACCAATTTCTCTCTGATTGACGGATCAGTGTGAACCTTGTTGTTGTTTGATGTTGATGTCATGCTTGACGCAACTAATCTGGCCTGAAGATTCTCTTTAAAGGAGGAAGTCAAATACTTCTGCACCTGTGATTCCATCCGTTTCAACAAAGACATCACCGCACATCAGTGACTCCAGGCTCATAGACCTTACGATCATGGTATATCATGGTTGTTCATTTCTGACACTTTTGGAAGTATAGGCCTAAAGTCCATCAATCTTATATAATCTTATAATGTTCTTCAGGGTATTGATGGTCGTGTATAATGCGATCTAGTCAATACTGCAATACAATGCAATACAATGCAATACATATATCATTTCAGTTGCCGCCTGTTGAGGATCCATGGGCTCACCACGATTGGTGGCTCTGAGCCCCCTGGCAGCCAGGGGGAAGCCAGTGGCTCGTTTTGCTCGTTTTGGGATGTAGATTCCACACGGTGTGGATCCAAGTTGAGGACCCACCAGAAATGGGTGGTTCATGAGTATAGTTCAATACAAAATAATACACATATGCTTCAAAACGACATAAGCTGATATAAGCTGACCAATCATGTTTGATATGGCTTTACGTGGTTCAACACAGTTTTATCATATATAGATTTACACAGTGTTTCATATACTCAGCACTGCCAGATAAGTGGATCGGGCGTTGACCTTTTTGAACCCAGAAGATAGAACTTCACAAACTGTGTTCCAAAGAGTGCGTTTTGTTATGTTTTGTTTGCCAAACATCGGGACCAGCAAACACCAACGGTCCGATATGAGTCGATACTGTTCTTTCCCACTGAGGTTCGGTGCCCGTGAGATGCTTTTGCGACTGGAATGTTCATCCCCGCAATCCGAACCTCATCACAAAATTTGTTTCTCCGATGTTTTACCAACGACTCACATCCTCCGAGGAAGAATGTTAGGCCTGTTAGGCTGATTGCAAATAAGGCAAACTTGTGAAGGTCCTGACAGTGAAAGTTTGCAATTTCATGAACGGCTTTAAGCAACACAAAAACACTAGTCTTGGTTTTGAAGCACGATGAAATGTCCTGCAAGGGTAAAACATGGTAATCGGATCATTACGGCTGTGTTTGATGTGCAACCACTATTAACTATTATGGACCGTTGTAAGCTCATGACACACTACAGTAAAGTAATAATAAAATAAAAGATGTGCGCCAAACCTCTAGGCCTTACTGGTTTTCGAGCCATCATCAAAGTTTCACCAGCACCAAATAAGGTCTCCATGCCATGACGGGGGGCTCAAATCAGAAGTTTCACCGCAAACAACTGGGTCCCTGTGCGGTATCGTTCTCCTTCGGGGTAGAAGCCTTGGTCCTAACGAGATGGCTATGTACCGGTCGTCATCCCTTCACATCCACGCCCTATGTCTGTTACCAAATTCAAACTGGAGGCCTCTTGGGAGATGATGGAATGATGCCTTAGAGGCGGCGTGGCTTACCCCCCAAAAATGGATGTACAAGACATATACAAGTGATGAGCTGTAAAAGAGTCGCAAGATGTCAAAGGTCTAAGTAGTGTTGGATATTAGCCATGTATGCATGACATAGTTGATTTTAGGCATTATCATTTATCATTTATCATTTATCATTATCTATCATTATGTTTCAGGGAACCTCAACAACCCAGCTCAGCATGTGGTAAGTTCAAGGAGTGTCTCAGCCTCAGTATAGGATTTGAGGCATACGGCATACGGCATACCTATGGATCTTGAGGTCGCATTCCATTCCGAACGGATTTTGGGTCTTCAAATTTGATCAAAACCATGAAGTCCCTGGGTCAATGGAGGTCTTGTCTTTGGGGCAATGTCAAACGGACTGCAAATCGCAAACCATAGACTTTAGATGGCCTGCTACACGCAATGGAGCCGCTGACTTGCATGTTGAAGTGTATTTGACATTATTTGACATGATCAAGTTGGAACGCAACATAACCCATCTTATATGTTTAAATGACACATGCATACACATGCAATCGCATGCATATTCTCAGGTCAAACCTTGAGCAATGAGCATCCAGGCCAAGGCTTCTTCCTTTTGCTCGGGCGCACAGGGCTGTGACTGCCTGGCCCACTGGCACAGGAAATTTCGATGCGGTGGACTCCACTGGTTTTTCTGTGGCTTGGGGCCTTCCAACACGTTACAAGGTCGCACAAGGAGGTGCTACTCTTGTCTACCGCATTTGGGCATATTTGGGCATTCCACATGACCAGGACCTCTCAACTGACCTCAGATTTCGATTCTCCCTGTAGAGCATGGCATTGCACACACACAGAATTTTCCATGCAACTGACGCGTTTGCGTAACACATAATTAAGACAAAAAAACATCTGCCATCAATGTGCTCCAGCAAATGCTCCAGCAAAGGCAGAAAACAGTTCGCCGACTCAAGATCGGCTTATGCGGCTAATGTTGAGTGGTAAATGGTACCCCAAAGGTACATGAGCCACGAGTAGGCTACAAGACCTCTAGTTTGCTTCCACTGCAACAGGCTGTTGTCATCTGTTATCTATGTTTGACAAACCTCATGCGCCAAGGATTGCTATCTACCACTCAGTCATGGACTATGACTGTGCGATCCTTGGGATCCGACGATACGAATTCCTACAAGCCATAGCCTGCATACTCCTTGTGGAGAACATGAGGAAATCCTTGTTTTCAGATGTCTTCAGGTGCTTCTACGGATAGTTCTCTGCTTGAACCAGTGGGTGACAATATGACAAATCCACATATATCCAAATGTACATGATGAATTACTAGTTGAGTATGTCTTGCGATTGCCAGTATGTAATTGTGCAAAATCGAATCAAACACTTTAGCAAAAGTGGTTTATCGATGTTTATTGCAACAAAAAAAATGCTTCAACTGTATGAAGGAACAAAACATAACAAAACAGCGTCCACATTGACTTTTCAAGGCTATTGACTGCCAAGCCTGTATTTGGGTGTGCTTGGTAGCAATATGTGAAGATACGGTTCACTCACATTTCAACATTTTTGGAAATCCTGCATCCCTTGGTCCCGAGCAAATGTCCAGGCTTTAAAGCTTGTTGCCCTTTCAAAGGACAATACCAAACGCAACTCCCAACGATTGTTGCTGGGATCCAAAGCATTTTGTTGCCTGCGATGTTGCCATGTTTTCTGATTTGTAATTCATTGTCAACGCCTAGTTCAGTTGGGGGATGTCTTGACATTTTGCATTATTGTATTTAGGTACAGCACAGCTTCGACAAACAGGGATTACACACAATCATGGCAACCTACAGTTCATAGCAAACAAAAACGTCAAGATTGATTGGATGTTGACTTTTGCTCCTTTGGCAAGTTTCAGCCGTGGCTCACATGATTATAATTATAATACCCCAAACAGCTGCTGCTACCCCTTGCAGCAACATTCTGACACAACCAAACCTCTACTCGAAAACCAAAAGGTATGTATGAAGGGTGGAGTCGACGATTCCTGAAGCCACTGCAAGAATTACGGTGAGTTTCCTGATGCTCTGACTCTGTTTCGACATCACAGACTGCAGCTCCCTTCAAACGTCCAACTCAGGATAAGGAAGTAGCGAGGATCGAACACAGCTTTGCCTCAGGTGCCAGCAGGTGCCAAAAAGAGGGCGGAAAACGAATCACTCCGGCTGCAGTTGTAACACAAACATACTTTACCATACTTTATCCATGTGTCTGGTCTACGTTCCCTTTTGCTTCTGAGACTGGCAAGGAAAAACGTGGATAAGGTGAAAAGAGCCTGTGAAATGTGAGTGATTGGTTTTGCGTCTGTTACTATACCAGCTTACAAATGACATTGAGGCTACTTACTTCAGTCCGGAAAGGCTCAAAATGTTTTGGAAGTCAGCCAAGCGGCTTCAAGGAAAAGCCGGCTAAGAGGCCAAGCAAAAAGCAACATGTTGTGAACCTGCATTTGGTTGGCCAGAGAGCTTTGGATTTGGATAGGCTGATATTAGCGAGAAGGAGCCCTGTGAGCCTGTGAGGGTTCAGCTTCTATCATAAAGTTGTGGAAGAAAGTGTCAGGCATACGAAGTAATTTGGTCTGCCAAGCCAATAATTCTACACAGCTCTGCGTCATTGGCATTGCAAAAAGATCTCTGCCCTCTGACCCTTTTCAAAGCTTTCTCAGGCGATTCATGCACTGGGACTGCCAAGATCCACGTGTTAGTAAGCAGCAGGCTGCATCTAGACTTGCACACAAAGTGTTTGCGGCTATATATATATATATATATACCGTATAGTTTTCTTTACGTCTGGGTAAAATAACCATGAACAACCACACTATGCACATGGATACACATGTGGCATCCTCTGTCTTTATCTTATTAAACTGAACCTCCCCCTAAATTCACTTCCATGCAATCACAAAGCTTCCTGCAAATCAAAGGAAATTCCCTCCACAATCGACACTAAAATATGTTAAAATCATTCAAAAAAAAACTATTATCATCTATTATCTTTCTTCCGGAGCGCTGCATCTGGTTGCGAACCTCATATCCATCCACTGTTGGAGGGATAGAGCTGACTGGGATGAGGTCGACGAGGTCAAGGCGTGGAGCTTTGCGGGGGCTCCACGGAGTCGGGCAGCGTATACGACGGGAGGTGGACGTCCTGCCAGTGCAGCACGTTCCTCCTTGTTCGGCTTGTCTGTGGAATAGTGCCTGAAGAACTGAAGGAGAGAAAGTGGGAGGACTCTTGCGAGACTGCGAGACATTGCGATCTTGACATAAGACTTAATGTAGGATGTTATAGGGCTATGTGAGTGATTTTGTTGGACTGCAGGGCCATGTGGAAGTTATTACCCGTTCAAACCCATTGATATTGTCGTTTTTGTTGCGCCCTGATAGCTTTTCAGGGGTTCAAAGTTCAAACTTACATACAGCTACGAATACGATCGTTTCATCGCAAGATAAAGTGCACCTTGTCGCTGTCGATGCTGCTGCTGCTGCTGCTGGTGGTGGTGGTGGTGGTGGTGGTGGTGGTGTTGTTGTCGTCGTCGGTGTCGTCGTCGTCATCGTTGTTGCTGTTGCTGTTGCTGCTGTTTATGCGTACTCTTGGACAACCGTTCATTTTGGAATCTATATAAGGGGTCCTGCGCCCGCCACTTGAACACAAGAGCATGCAATTGCTGTATGTTGTTATCCTGTTCCAATTTGTTCCACGGATTCCTCTTCTGCTTCTGTTTATTTTTTTTTCTCGTTCTTGATTTGTTTCTCTCTTGTTCTTTCGTCGTTTCATTCATTTGCTACTCCTTTTGTTAGTATGCTATGTCCTTTTGCTGCCGCTTGGCTGTAATAACTGCTGAGAGGAGAGCGCATAATCAAACCAGCTGTAATCTTAGAGCAAACTCTCCCTGCCAAGACAAGCACATCAATTGCATTACTCTCTCTCGTCACTAAATAGCCGTGCCTTCGTAAAGGAATGGGTAATGGCACCAGAAAATTGTCATTCTAGAGACTCGAAGGCAATGAATAATTACACTGATTCAAGTGCTGAAATACTTGTCTAATGATTGAGCTTCTGAACCCATCCACTCTATTTGTCGCAAACGAAGCAATTCATGCAATTCATTCTTTGTGCCGAGCTGCTTAAAAAATAATTCGCACAAGTCCACTGGCTCTGTTTCGTTGACAGTCTGCACGCCCTGGTCCCGCATCCTGATGCGCTGTCAACTGGTGGGATGATGTCTGGCCATGTCTGTCTTATTGACATGGTCTGGAAGGCTTTCACTAAACACACACCCTCTGGTGATAAATCACTCAAACAATTTGCAGTCTTATCCCAAACAAAGACCATGGATATCAATGACGTAGTGGGTTGTACAGTTTTACTACTCAAGTGTCTCTTATGAGAAACAGCTGCAGCGATGCATCCTCTGCAACGCCACGCTGGAAAAGGACAAGAAGTCTCCTGCATAGAACCAGCAAATCTGGCCATGACTATCGAGGTCTCTCAATCTCATACAGTAGCATTGTAAACTTATGACGGATTCATGACCAATGATCAAGTGTTTCTTCCATCCACTTCGCAATATCTTTCAATGTCTCGCAATGTTTCACGACTTTTTACAGACCTTATATAAGATGAGAGAAATCGCTGGATAACAAAATGAGATAAACGAGTCTTGATACAGCAGAAACAACCCCTTGCCTTATACAGTGGCTTAAGCACTTTTTTGAATGCCATGGGTCCCATGGTGACCATGATTTCATGAACAGAAACATGTCAATATCATGTCAATGTGCAGAGTGCCGTCCCAGTCCTGGATCTTTGGTTGGTGTATATGCGAGGATCTTGCGGTCCTGGTGAAGGATGTGAAGTAGTCAATTTGCGGCACAAACAGCAAGAAAAGAACAATGTCACAATACACCTGGAACTGGTGTTTATCATCGTTGATCAGTATATTGCAGGGCTTTTATTTGAGCCTTACATGCCTGTCGTCATAAACTCTCATACCATCTCCCATGGCGGTCCGGAAAACCCCAGCAGGCCATCTGCAGCTCATGCTCCAGGAAGTATCTGCGAAGCTCTTGATGTTTTGCCCACTCAAGACTCACACGACAGGAATGACTCACCTATTTCAGATGTTTCAAGCTAGTTGTTCAACTAAAGGCCTCACCCCTGGAGGCCCTGGAGCCTAAAAGTGAAGATGTAAACAAGGGAAACTACTGGACAAAATCTTACTAAATCATCAAGATCTACTCTTCAACACAGCGGCTGAAATTCGACTCAAGCATTTTTTGGGCTCATAGGCTTGAACGAATAGAGGACAGAGGATGACATTCTTCACACACATGTTGTCTGAAATGAAACATGTACAGTTTGTGACTACTTTGGCTTTTTGGTCATCCAAACAAAGGACTTCACCATATGTGTCGACAGTCACTGCTCTTATTGTCCCGCCTCTGCTGCATGATGTTGAACTCAGATTGCATTATTCTGAGTCCCACATTGGTATCAGCCTGCAAGTGAGGCAGGAAAACAAAATCGCAGAAGTGTTGTTCATGAAGCAGAAATATGATAAAACATGTAAATGGGTGTTCCGTATCATTCTGTCTTGTGGGGAGACTACATTCAGCCTGATACCCCTGCTGCAACTGCCCTTCTGATCCGCACAGCATGTCAAGACATACCGTGAATACCAAACCACTTGGGACCACCAGCACAGCTGAAAGTCCTTCCGAACCCTCCTGATGTGACTATATGTGACTCACGACCAAGAAATCTTCAAGCTGTCCACCCATGTCCACCCCATAACATTCACGGTTCTGTTGTCTCTGTGGCAAACTGCTATGGCTGGCCTTTTGAAGGGCTTGCAGATTTGAAATCAATCCACTCGTTGAGAGCGGGTCAAGATTTACCTGTCAGCGCACCATTGATGTCTACGGGATCATCCAACGAGAAGACACCTACGGTAGAGATGTTGGTCAACCCATGGCATGTCACTCAACATGGACATGCGCATGCAACATGTACGATGGGTAGCCGGATCAACGGTAGTCAAAGAGCAAGGTGTTCTAATGCCCAACAAGATCCAACAAGGACAGGATGTTGTTGGCATCACATTTGAACAAACATATCTTGAAACTTTGCAACTGAGAGCTGGAAGACAGGGCGAGTAGGAAAACAGTTTTCTGATTCATGCGGTCTGATTCCACCACTTTCCTGAACACAAGTACATTACTATACTATTATATTAGATTTCAAGTGTTTGCATGTTTACTGTCCAACTTGTAAATTGATGCTCATATCACTACTCCCTTTGTACATCCTAAACATGTACCGTACATTTTTGGCTGCTTAAAACCTTCAGTTTCGGAAAACGCGAAAGTTTGCAATTAAGCATCATAGACCCCCCTGACAGAGGAAGTCAACATAAGAGGGCCAAAATGTACTGGTACATGTTCAGGTCTACGTCTACGCAGTGCAAAAGGGCATATCAAGAACCCTAACAGAGCACAGTATATACATTTTCTGGGTATCCCCCTTGCAATTTGGGGGGGGGGTGCTGGGACCCCTGATTCTGTAGAGGGCCCCAACGTCAGGCACCAAAAAACTCTTTACTAAATCAATCTCTGCTCTCCAGGGTAGGGAGTTACCTTCTACAAAATCAAGAACCTTCCACAGCAAAAATATCTGACAAGGAAAATTCATGTTTTCTACAAAATCAAGAACCTCACATGTGAAAGCATCAAAACAAATCAAAAAATATCACTTGTTGAGTTAAAACCTCCAAGGATGATTCTGTAGAGATTTGTGTTAGAGTCGATTCTGTAGAGATGTTTTGTTGATCTTTGATTTTGTAGCATGAATGTGTTTACATGTTTTACAAGTTTTACAAATCCCATCCAAAGTCCCAAAGTGCATGCCTTTGATTTTGTAGCATGAATGTGCTTACAAGTTTTACAAGTCCCATCCAAAGTCCCAAGTGCCTGTCTTTGATTTTGTAGCATGAGTGTGCTGGCAAGTTTTACAAGTTTTACAAGCCCCTCCAAAGTCCCAAGTGCCTGTCTCTGATTTTGTAGCATGAGTTTCTTTACAAGTTTCACAAGTCAGTCCAAGATGTCCCAAATGGCCAGCCTTTGATTTTGTAGCATGAGTTCCGTTACAAGATTTTACAAGTCAGTCCAAGATGTCCAAAATGGCCAGTCTTTGATTTTGTAGCACGAGTTCCTTTCCTTTACAAGATTTTACAAGTCAGTCCAAGATGTCCAAAATGGCCAGTCTTTGATTTTGTAGCATGAGTTCCTTTACAAGATTTTACAAGATTTTACACGATATGACATTGATGAGCATGCTTTGGCTACAAAATCAAAGACCTTAGGAAGTCACCAGCCTTATTTAAAATCAATCCCCTTCCCAAAATGTAAGGTTTTGTGCACTTCTTGCTCAACGTTGGGACCCCGATTACAGAATCAGGGACCTAACAAGATACAGTCCAAAAATGTCCAAAATGGTTGGTTTTTGGGTGTTTGCCAGCCCATGGTCCTTGATTTTATAGCTTGGCTGTTTTTAGAAGGCCTCTAACGTATGTCCCCGGCAATATGTCAAGAATTGAAGATAATTATAATGGTTTTCATTACCTTAATTAAAAACAATACTAAATATACTTACTCTTTACAATTCTTTTCAATTATTTTCAAATCTTTTCAATTCTTTCCATTTTTTCTTACAATTCTTTTCAATTATGTTCAATTATTTTCATTTGTTCAATTCTTTTCAATTATTTTCAATTCTTTTCAATTCTTTCCATTTTTTCTTACAATTCTTTTCAAATCTTTTCATTTTTTCAATTCTTTTCAATTCTTTTCAATTCTTTTCAATTCTTTCCATTTTTTCTTACAATTCTTTTCAATTCTTTTCCATTCTTTCCATTTTTTCTTACAATTCTTTTCAATTTCTTTTCAATTCTTTCCATTTTTTCTTACAATTCTTTTCAATTTATTTTCAATTCTTTTCAATTCTGTTCAATTCTTTTCACTTTTTATTACAATTCTTTTCAATTCTTTTCAATTCTTTCAATTCTTTCCATTTTTTCTTACAATTATTTTCAATTCTTTTCAATTCTTTTCAATCCTTTCCATTTTTTCTTACAATTCTTTTCAATTCTTTTCAAGTCTTTTCAATTCTTTCCATTTTTTCTTTCAATTCTTTCCAGTTCTTCTGTCAATTCCAAAGAATTGTCCAAAAATAGAAGACTATGAAAAATTGCCGAAAACTTTTGAGAATTGACGAAAAAGAATAGAAATAGATTTCTATTGTTGTACTCCACAAGCGGCTTCTAAAAACAGGTAATTTATAGCACAGTAGGGGTGCAGACTGGCTCTCCAGAATCGAAGGCTTTTGGGGTGTCAACACCCCTGATTCTGTAGAGGAAATTGCAACCAGGATTTCTGGGTTATATTCAATGCACCCCAACAATGTACCATACATACACATTATACGCCTGGAAAATGAATTCTCATGCCTTCCATGAACAACTCACAGCACAGCGCAGCTGCACTGGTTCCATCAGGTTTGCAAGAGCATGTTTTCTTCCAAACTTTCTTCCTAAAAGAGGGGGTGGAATAAATTGTTCCAACACCTTTTGGGACTACCTGCTGTTCAACATGATGTTTTCTAATGTTTTCTATCTCCCTCCTCCCCACTCTCTTAAAACCCTTTCATCAAGCCTGAAAACACTGTCATGGAAGGGGTATCCAAAAAATGTTCCAAGTCCACTTGGGTAGAGCACCATATAACATTTCTTGATTGCACTGTACATGTTTCGTGTCCCCGGGGTATCCCGGGGTACCTTGCGGCCTTAAGGGGTAGTGTGTGTCTTCCCACCAAATAGCCCCAAATGATGATATTGTTCTCCAAGTTACAACAAGGACGGTCTGTGCTCCGTCCTGTAACGCCTGTCAACGGTAAAGTCTCAAACACAACTTACAAAAGGGATGAGTCGTCATCACTCAACACTACATTTCTTGAATCTTTAAGTAAAAGCAATGACTCATGCAAGAACGTGTGTCAGCTCCGGTTCTGTGAAACCGGCCTGCAATGGACCCCCCACAAATATAAGTACCAAATCATGGATCAAATATATGAAACGGTTCTTCAGTGCTGCTGATGGCCACGATCACTAATTGGTCAACTAATCCATGCTCCCACGCTTCATGCATCATATCATTCAGTGTGCCGCCAAGAGTTGTGAAGTTCATCTTGCCATGGTTCGATAATCTTAGCCAGCTATCAATGCACGACCAATCTGCCCGAGCGCAACAGGAGGCCTTCATAATCGGCGTGTTGGCTACGAAACCACCATCCACAAAGGCCTCGTGGTCTACCTGAATGCTATCCGGCCACCAACCCAAAGCGAGAGCTCTGCTCCCACCGCCCGATGGCCTCCATAGGATAAATAATCGGCGCAATGGCCCCTGATGCCTGCACAGGTTCACAGCTTCACAGGTTCAGCAGAGCTGTAGACATCTGACATCCCAACACGGTCCGGAGACAGCCTCGCAACCCTGAATGATCGTGTCCGAATTCTCATCCCACCTGGCAGGTGAAAGGCAACCAGGGATAAGTGACCAGTTGAGCTTCAGTAGTAAAGCACTTTGTTTCAATCACAGGACAGGGTACCACTTGGCTTGCCCAGTCTTGAGAGATGTGGCAACAACCCGGAGCATCATGCCAGAGCTTCCTAGCGATACACCGGGATAGTGAAGATGTACATAGAAAAGAACAGGTCCCCTTGGCAAGTATGTTGCTAAATGTTTCTCCTAACTTTGCCTGATGCACCTCATGTAGACAGAGTTGCCAACACAGTCACTGAGTCACTTTTCAGTGCACAAATCATCAAATAAAGTTCCACCCAATATATGATTCACTGAACTATACACAGTTTGACGTCATAATTGCCACATCCACGAAATTCCACTAGCATCCCAAAAGAACCAAAAGAGTCAATTCACGATCCAAGCTGATCCAAGGGTCGAATGCGATCTTTCTGCACCGCGAATTCAAAGGCATTGCGCCCAGGCACTGGGTCACACAAACCTCCACGTCGGTAAAAGGCCAGTGCCTGGGAAACGGAGGCTGCAAGTCCTCTGCATATTGTCCTCTCGAAGCGACCAAATCCAACCAATTCATATTAGGAATATATTAGGAATATATTAGGCACACAGGATCATACAGGATCCTTCTTCATTGTCAATCTGGCCATCTTGTGACTCTCCAGATCCATCATGATCCATCGCACATGTTTCTGTGCCGTGATGTGCCAGGGCGAGGCTTGGGGATACCTGCCCCACCGGCGCACTGATTTGGTAGCCGGGTTCCCAGCCATGGACATAATCCTCGACGAAGTCATGCATGGCTCACCTAACGGATCATGAAGGCAGGAAATATGCCAAACAAATCCAAAGAATGCCAAATAAACGATAAGGATCGATAAGGATCGATCAGGAATAACGGCACCAGCCAACCAAAGTTGTGGCAAAGGTGATCCAAAAGAAAGTTGCGTCAGCCAGAAGCACAAATTGATACAAATTGGCTATAGCCAGCTAGCCTCCTTTGGTGAGAAGAATGCTGCACAATTGCACATGGGGTTGGGATTCAATGGTTCAAGTGTCTGGAAGCCCAATCTCTACTAAAATGATCAAAAAATGGTTCAGCACAGTGTCAGAGCAAAGACATGTTGGAGCTTCAATGGGTTGATTTCAACAGAGCTTCGCAGAATGTGGAAGAGAAACAACATTCGCGCTTACGAGTCTATAGCATGGTCACACATTTCTCCAACCGGCTCCAACCCTCCACAACAAGTGACGATTCTTGACAGGGTCAGGAGATGATGGTTCCTTGGTGCTTAAGTGGCACGCACTGAATTTTCACCAAACTTTCACTCTGCTGTACATTCTTACTATTTCTGTGTTTCAACAAACACAAATGGGGTCTTGTAAAAACCCCGAGCCCTTTCAAATTGTGTTTTTTTCCACAAGTTATCGTTTTTTTCCTCTTATCGTTTTTCCAAGAGCTGGCTTCACACCTTGACCAAAGGATTCACATGAGCGAGGAAAGGGAAAAGGAAAAGGAAGAGTAAAGGAAGGGAAAGAAAGGAAAGAATAGGAAAGGGAGAGGAAAAGGAAAGGGAAAGGAAAGAGAAAGGAAAAGGACAGGAAAACGAAAGGACATGAAAAGGAAAAGGACAGGAATAGGAAATGAAAAGGAACAAGGAAAAAAAAGGACGGAAAAAAGGAAAGGAGAAGGAAAGGGAAGGGAAAGGAAAAAGGAGAGGAAAGGGAGAGGAAAGGGAGAGGAAAGGGAGAGGAAAGGGAGAGGAAAGGGAGAGGAACGGGAGAGGAAAGGGAGAGGAAAGGGAGAGGAAAGGGAGAGGAAAAGGGAAAAACAGATAAAAAAAGGCCGTGTCTCACTGTCTCAAATGGACCATTTTTGATGCCAAAAGTTATTGTTTTCGTTATCGTTTTGTTATCGTTCGTGAATCCTCTGTACGTTCCTTTTCTCTGGAAATGGCTGCAATCATCAACCTAACGTTCAACATCGTTCAACGTTATCGTTTTGTTTCCTCTTATCGTTTTTTGGAGTGAAAGCAAAACATGGCTCATGGGGGATCATGGAAGACTAAACGAATAGGCGCGGGGGTTTTTACAAACTCCCAAATGGTTCATCAATGTGACTGCCTCATCTGCATCTACTGATTGCCATGATCTGTAATGATGACAATTCTGCTGTTATTAATTAGATCCACAACACACTGACCGAAATACCGAAACACCCAGGACCTGTTCTTCTTTCTTTGATCTCTCTTGAATCAAAGCCACTGCCAAATCAGAAGAAACCCAGACCTCAGTGTCATAGTCTCCACACAACAATGTGTGACGTCATCCTGATGTCAAATTCGTTTCATCCCTATCCCTATGTATCAAAATGTGCTTACTGTAGGTGAAGAAAGGTTGCCCTATCAAAGAACAGGAGTATGGCAAGCATGCTTGACATAGACCCAAAGCAAATCGCCACGCTTGCTGAGACACAGTGGGAATGGATGTCATAATTGGGAATCAATATGTTTGAACCAAAATCACAGGGCGTGAGCAGTTTAGAATGTACTGTGTGCAACCGGGTCACATCTTCAGGCGCCTCCATTCAAGCAGTGCAAGTGACACCAAAAAAATCAATGGGGCACACAAGACCATGATTTTTGCAACATTAATCAAATTTGAGGAGTAAATCGACATCCTGGCTACATTGCCGGTTATGGTGGAGAGAAACATCAGAAAACTTCATATTGAACTGATCATGATTTCAATTGGGTCATCTATGAGTATACACTGGTATATATACAATGTTTGAAATTGTCTGAATGTCTTGAAATTGATTTGGTATGTCGTTTTATTCTATTTGCTACTGTATGATTTGTTGACGTGACATGAAAGGAAACTAAGAATATCACGTTGACATGACCCAATTCCACCAGGCCTTGATGCTATCCCAGAAGCTTTGAGCCGCTGCCAAGGCCTTGCAGCACATTGGAACGATTGGAACGGCGAATTTACACACTTTGGCATCAAGATTCGGCATGGTTTTCTCCTATGGTTGTGTTGTTTTCTCCAAGTGTCAAACCTATTACTAGTGTATGCAAGTATCCCGCCCTGAAGTTGAGCCAGCAAAAGGTAGGTGCCATTGTGGCCACCCAAACATCCCAACATCGGCAGAGTTTTTTCTGAGCCAAGCTTTGTCACAGTCAGACGTGATTCGTGCTGGCGAAAATGGCCGGGTACTGCCCAGCTAGATCTGCTTGGTTCGTGGTGGCATCGGGAAATATTTGCTCACTCGCTTCCTCGGCTCAATCATAAGGGCGAATAGGTGATACCTAAATTCAGACATTTCCATGGCTCTAGATCCTCTATGCACAAGACATATATAGTGACATAATCCTCCTTGCACCTGATTACAACCTATTACAAACACTTATATATAAACTGTATATATCTGTATATACAAACTGCATACACGTATTATATACAGTATACAACCTGTACCAAGCGTATTCAATCAGGGTAATACAGGAAATGTGGCTATAGTTGAATCATTTCAAGTTGAGGTGCTGATAGTTGACGTATTCCGGATACTTGTTGGAAGACAATGCTTCAGTGATATCCAGTGATGCTCCAGGAAGCAGAAAGAGACCTGTGAGGAAAATGACGCCCCAAATCGTCCAGTTGAAATAGGATCCAGTCGGAGTGATGCTGAAAAGATAAAACACCTCAGCTGAATTCCAAACCACCCCTTCGGAAAAGTCAGGAGCAACGTCTTCTGGTCGAAACACAGCAAACAGAACTTGATGTTTCAAGTAGGATACTTCTCCGATGTTTTTTTTCATCACAATGGCAGTGCAGGATTGGTATGATGCAGGGTTTCTTGGGTGCCGTTAACTAATTAAATCTGATTAATTACACAGTTTGCTGCGCATCTTAAGCTTAGGTTCTTTGATTTCTTTGGGCATCCTGACAAGAGACCCACCACATGGTCACTTCGCAGAAGTAGTTGGGATGCCGACATAGACCCCAAAGGCCAGTCTGAATGAAGCCATCTGCATACTCGCCCATGTCTTCCTTGCAGGGAGAAAATCCGTTGAACCCAAGCTTTTCCTGCCTCAAGATGTTTGCTTGTAGCATCTTGTAGCTGACTCAAGGCTTCAACTTGCATGCACATCAGGGTTGCTTAAAGATCCGCTGTAGCTAGAAACCAAAGCAGTTGGATTTCATAATATTGGAACTTGAGCTCCCAGAAGCTTCAACACCGTCCCATTCCCGACATGGAGAAATGTGGATAAACATGCAATCACATGCAATGCCCGGGCCTTAGCAGCCTTTCGTCGATATTTCTCACTTTGAAAAGCAAACATCTGTGCATCAGCGACTGCTTCACCCAGCACGAGCAACAAAAAGAGCGCCGTGGCCACACGGTCCAAAGCACTCAGTGGGGCGTCACTTTGCCTGCCGGTGTGAGATCGGTGGGGTTGGCGCAAGGGGAAAAAAGTCTTCAACAAAAAACAGAAAATGAGTAATTTTATGCATAAACACTAGCCTGACGATGCCTGACGAACTTTGATTCAGAAAAAAATGTTGTGGCAAACGAACATCGAAGAGAATTCCTTTGAGTCTGCAGACTCAACTCGCATCCGCATGCCACTTGTTGGAAGAAAAACATGCCAAATGCAAGACATTCCCAAGGGAAATGCGCAAGTAAAAGTGTTTTTTTTTTTTTAACGGTTAGTCAAAATATGTCAAAATCAAAACATCCATCTCAGCTAAGCATAGTATAGGAAGATTCATTGCAGCCACAGCGGGGACAGTGAAGGCCATCACGGCGCACTGCTGAAAGCAGCCTGAGTTGCTGGTGCTGAAAATTTGCCATAGCCGAAGGATGTTGCTTTTGCACGTTGTGTTCTTATCAATGCAAGTTATATAGTTGTACTTGTGATGATTGTATTTTCTTTAAACAAAATGCAATATGCTACGATATGCTACGATGCAACATTTGTCAAAGTAATGGACTGCTAGAAACCAACCAATCACGACCTCTAATTTGACACCATGCAGTTCAAGCAAACAAAATTGAAAAAACATGACATGTATCCTCCGAGCAGTGTCCACAGGGAGCATCAGGGCCCAAGAAACAAATAAAGACCAAATTGAAGAGCTCCCAGCGCCATCCAGGATACCAAATACGAATGACAGCCCAGCGGTAGTCCTCTCCACCACTGAAACCACCCTTGATGTAAAAGTTGTAGGTCAGCCTCGGGTCAAACAACTGTATTTGGGATGTATCGGTGATAACATGCAACATATATCGTATAATTCCGTATAATTACATAATTGTAAACCAAAAAATCATATCAATAAAATATGAGGATTTAAACACCTGCATATGTGCTGGAAAGTTGGTGCAAATAAACCTGCTTTACTTTCAGGAAGATGGAGTTTTGTTTGCAGCCGAGCAGCCGCAATCCCCAAATGGTGGCTAGCAGGGTCATGATGAGCAGCCTGAAGGGTTTCCCGCCAGCAGTTGGTCTTGCGATCCAAGCAAGTGCTATCTGCATCCCTGACCCTAATATTAATGAACAGGGGACTCAACACCAATGTCACCAGATGCCGTCAATACGTTCCGGCTCTACTGCACACGACTGAAGCAACCTGTAGTAAGAGGAAGAGTGCATTGACCTGTTCAAACCTATTTCAAATGGACTAATAATGTAACATGGACCACAAAAATACAAAAAGACGAGATACGACGAGTAGGCATTGAGTCAGCATATCTAAGGTTGCTTTTCAGGTCACTGCCGTAGATGGCCCTAAGCAGTCTGCAAAGTGGTCCAGGTTTCAAGCCAACGGCCTGGAATTGAGACCGCTAGATAAGGACGAAATGAACCAATGCCAGGTGTAGACCTGAGAGGATCAAAGTGGATGTCACCTTGAAACTCCATGAAATTCCAAACAAACTCAAGCGCAGAATTCTTCAAATGGAGAGAAGATGAGAGAAGTATAAGAAGTTTCACATTGACTGGTGCCCTCCTCCGAAAAGGAAGAGAATCAAAACACACCTGTGGTCTACAGTTGCTTCATGTTGCTTCAACTATTCTTGTACGGCAAAAACGTGGGAAACTATGATGGACCACAAACCACAAACGGCATGATGGACCACAAACGGCATGTAGGGGCCAAAACACCCACGGCATGATGGACCACAAACGGTCCACGATTGAAGGATCCGATGTCCCACTGCTGGGAATTCCACGAAGAGAGTACCTGAGATGGCCCCGTGGATATTGAAATTACATGAAATTACTGTAATTCTGGCAAGGTCTTAGCGCAATAGTTGATTATCTCATGCATGACAGTGAGTGTTGGGGTTCTACCCGGAGAATGCATTTGTGCACTTGTGCATCTTGCAATGTACGATCCTTTAACACCAATTATTGTTCGAAGTGAATGGAAGCAATGTTGGAACTCTAAAACTGTCACGCAGAAGAGTTGCTCTTTGTTTCATTGTTGGCACAGGGAATGCCCACAGGCAAGACAAATGTTCATTCATGTACAGGATTACAGGATGACATGATGCTTCAGAGTTTACCAGCATCCACAAGGTCTGAGAGAGATATATCTAGGACTGACTCAGGATTGGATAGGGCACGCTAGGGCCAAACTGAGACCTTTCCTCTTTCCAAAGAGGTGGAAAACTAGAAACTAGACAGTGGTGGACAAGTACTATACTCAAAATAAAGGAACATCGCACCAAAACATTGTCTGATACAAAATCAGGGCACAGCCATGTTGTCAGTGCCAAAGCATCCACCAAAATCACAGTCCGGCCCCAGGCATCGAACTCCCAAGGACGCAGAGCGCATGTGAGCCTTAGCAGCTGGAAGGCTGGAAGTGATAGGGCGACGTGTTCAATTGATTTCAATATTTCAAGTTTGCATCAGCATCAAGAGCCAACAAGCCTCCTCTTTCAGTATTGTTGCTGCAATATGCTGCAATGCTTTGGTCATCTGATCCACATGTTTGTACAAGCCGGGCCGCGGCTGTTGCAGGCATTCGTTGGCGGAGGTGAAGGACCAAACGTAGTGCAAGGTCGACAGTTGAACTACGGCACCTGGAGTCAACTGCCACAGGCACCCCAGGGATCCCCAGGGATTGCTGTGAACATCTGTGAACTGGGATCAGTGCCCCAGGCTGGGCCACCAGATGCCACCAGCCTGTCAACGCCAAAGGCAACGGCACAGCGTCTGGCACTTTGAGCAGTTCCGTAGACCCTGTCTTCGTTGTCATGGCGGCTCACAGGCAAGATCTGGCAAGCTCGTCTTAGGATTACTTAGGATGTCAAAGGTGCAGTTGTAGTTATGGTATGTTATGGTTGGATAATGTTGGATAGAGATTCAAAGTATTCCAAAGTCTGGTTTTATTGCTGTTTTCATGATCTAAGATCCAGCAAGGGGACTGTGAATTTGTATCTCCGATTTGATAGCCCATAAGTATTACGTTAATTACTACCATCTGACAAGTTTTAGCAAGTTGACAACGCTTGCACGATTTAAGCGTCTCTCAAAATCATAAACTGCTCGAAAAAACATCTTGCATTCTGAGACCTCATCCAGGTCTTCGGACAAGTTTCTTTTTGGTCATCAGCTTGGGCCAAAACATGAGTATGTTCAATGTCATGCTAAAACATTTAAAACTCTCAAGACCTGGGTCTCTGCACCACTGCAAAACCCTGCAGGATGAACATTGTGAACGCTGTTAAAACTGTTAAAACACATCTACCTACCAGGTCCATGTTAACTAGTCCATGTGATTGGAACAACTACGGTAATTAAATGACCATGATCCATGACATCAGCTCGCATTATCAAATTTGCATTGTTTTCAACCAAAATCACTTGTATATCCTGTATTGTCAACAAATTGTCACTTATGCATGTTCTTGGCTAGTCTTGACTCTCTCTTTAGGTTTCGCGTGGATATGCTTTGTGCTTCCAACTCGATGACTGTTGTTTACAGTTGCAGCCCAGCCTTTGAGCATTGAGCTTCTGGGGGAAATTGCGCCAGTGCACCGGCGTTCATTGCACCAATGCTGGTGCCCACGATCATGGACCAATTTCTGCAGCATCAGGACGCTGAAACAAGGAATGATCCGAAATTCAAAGAGTTCTGTTTGACGATTCAAGTCACCAATTTCCATTTTATTAAGGCTGTCAAAGGTAAGCAACATTGGAACAATTCACATCCTTATTGCCTTATTGCTCGAGTAGAAGCAACCCTTTCACAACTCTCTGAGTCGTTGCCGGACCACCGAAACTCATTCTTGATAATTATTCAAGGCGTTCAACGTCCATGTTCATCTGGTTATATCATGTTATATATAATCTGGTTGGTCAGTCGACTGATCATCAACTCTAATCTAATCCCCCTTGGCTTGGCGCACCTCAAATGGTTTAACGAATTGTTTTTGCAAATTCCTTCCAGCACTCCCAGCTCGAAAGCGCCCTGGCGAGGAAATCAGGTCGACTTACAGTGGCTTTAGGTGCTTATCCGCACGGATTCCAGGCACAGACACCAGGTTCCGTCTAAAACGTGACATACGATGCAAAGTATGCAGAGAACTACTGAAGATTGCGGTGTACAAACATGTACAGACTACAATATATGGTCTCGTGTTCCGTGTTCCTAAGGGGGGTTGGAACGCTGGACCATATATACATATTTACATGCAAAGATTTGTATTACCCACAACATGGGCAAAGAACCACGAACCAATGGGTACTTTGCAAGTGGTAAATGATGGTGGGCACGTTATTAAGGTATATTGAGGTAGAGTCCTCTGAGCCCAATGAATCATGGTGATGATGATGTTCTGCCCATCTTTGAGGAACCGTTGGTATGTCTGGCGCGCCTTTGCACCTCCGCCGGAAAGCACTAAAGCTGTGAAGTTTCCTTTGCCTTTCACAGGATGATCTCTGCCAAAACCTGCGCATAGCAACAGGCAGCAAATGTGATTATATAGGTTTCCCTTGCGTTCTAGCTTTTTGATATTTTTTTGTGAGACTGGCATTTGCATGATTCAACCTTGAATGAGAATTAACACCCCTTTTCTCTGCCACGTGCATCTCACATCATCTCACCTTGTGCTGTGGGCTTTTCGGGCTTTTGGGCCCATTCATGTGGAAGACATTGCCCATTGACCGAACACCTGGGATCAGTCCACGGAGGTGAAGTTCACAAAAAAGTGCCATTTCGTGCCACCTGTCACTTTGGTACCCCAAATCCCCATAAATCACATGGTTTGTCATCATGTTCATTCATTCTCCGCGTTCAAACATATTCAGACACATATTCAGACACATATCCAAACATGTCATTAGGAGGTACAGTATCCGTCATGCTGAGACGAACCCAGTGGCCCATATGTGGTATACCCTGCACCCATGACCGAGGTGCTGATCCGCGCGGCACACGCATGAGCCCTCGACGCATTCGGCGTTGCGCCAATCCTGAAAGATGTCACCAGCAAAAGGAAGCTCTCATTTCCTCAAATTGATCCAATACGTTCCAATAGTTCCAATACTAAGATAGGGTGTATCTCTAATTCCACTCCACAAAATGTGATTTTGTGCTAGTAGCAGCAACAAGTGCACACAGTACACACATCATTCATCATCATTCTAAGTCTTTTAAGTATTGTCACTTGGCTTACCTCACAACAGAGTGCTAGGCTTCCGAACTGCGCAGCCAAAGAAGTAACAGGAGCCGCCAGTATCTTGTGTGCAGCTGTCTCCATCCAAACCTGCTTTGGACTGCTGCCCAGCCGACGCAGCTAGTAGGTGATCAGCGATTGTAGCTGTGTCTGGTTCATTGATATGAGCCCATTTTGATTGCAAACAATTCAGGTGTGTAAGGGCTAGTGGAGATGACATTATGTCAGCAACACAGTTGAAAGACGTCCCAAAGCACAGCAAATCCAAGTAGTCAACCGGCACATGCCGCAGCCTGCAGGCTTTCTGGGGCCAAATGAATCCCTGTTCTCCGCCTGTGGAGCGAATAGCAAGAACGCGTTCATTGATTGTCGCAACTAACTTGCATGACAAAATAAATCATTACTTTGTTGCAGTTATGTCATGTATTCTTAGTGTCTTCGCCTATGTTTCTGGGGATTTGCCTGCCCGCGCATTGAAACCAGCAAACTAACAAACTGGCACGACTTACATGCATGTTTCCACTGTGTCTTCCTAGCCCTTGCACCGCGTTTTTCTCAGTCTTCGGTCTGGAAGGTCTGCACATCCCAGCGACACGAGTTGGAGGTCAGCAGCCAACTATACAGTTTGTCCCTGTACAAATTCGCTGTACAACCTCTGACCTGCAGGCCAAACCCCTTGGTCCGTTGAAAACCAGTTGCTTTCGAACAAAAAGAGACGGACCAGGGCTATCCTTTTTGCGGAAGTCCTGCCAAGAATCATCACACTTCCAAGATCTGCCAAGATCTATCCACTTCCTATGAATCTGGTTTTCATGTAAATGCCATGCTTATATCGACCACATAGTAGCTGCACCGGGTAGAGGATCAAAAAGGACATGTTGCAGGAAAGGTTGTTAATGAATGAAGTATCATAAAAATATTATAAAATATTGCAGTCAGACTTGGCAATCAAACAAATCATTGCCTTGCATACGGCATACAGCATACATCAGCATGCACTGTCGAGTACCGAATGAGTAGTGACCTTAACTGATTAACTGTTGAGGTCCTCCTCGATGCACACTACTCGTTGGCACTAACGCCCCCACGCAACACATGCGCAGCAGACGCGGCAGTTGTGGCGACACTATCCGATACCACGTTGTTTTGTGGCAAAGCCAGCCTCAGTGGGTCCAGTGGGTCAGGTTCACTGGAATATTTAACTGCTGTCTCTGCCCACGTTGTGATCATGACAAGGATGCAAAAAGACAGATCTCGACGGTCTGAAATTCAAATTGCAAGCAGCTCAACTAGCTCCGACTCTGGGTATTCCTTCGGATAGACCACAGTTCCCTTCCTCAGTGGCCATAAGCGATATCTACATCAAAATGTCAGACAATTTAGTGCGACTTTGAGATATGTGGCGCTCAAATGAAGGATCAAAAAATAGAAAACATTCTGAGCGTCGGTACTCGGTGCAAACTTGAGAGGGGGAGGACGAAAGGTAGCTGGGGGCGTATCTCTCAACAACTTTTTGCGTTCATTCTGTTTCAATATATCGAACTTTCCCTTCCCCCTAGGTGCCTCTCAATTTCCTGCATCCATTTCGTTTCATACGTAGACTTCCCCTATTGGCCTCCCCGCCACTTCTTACGTTTTTTCCGAACTTCCCCGGCATCAACAACTTCTTGCGTGCATCTTGTCTCAATATCTAAATTCCACCCACCCCGTGCCATAGTCAGCACTAAGAACCACAAGCAGGATAATGCTAGTCAGTTTGTTGGCAACCTATGTGAATTAAGGGGCCAAGGTGCCTCAACCGATCGACGCTCGGTTGAGGCACTTTGCGTGTAGGCCTTTATGGATGTAACCTTCAGGCACTTTGCGTGTAGGTCTTTATAGATGTAACCTTTACGCGGCTAAGTGCGTGAAGATGTCTGAAGCAAAAACAACATCAACAATTGCAGGAGACGAAGCCGTCCTTGTGTTTCGTGGAACTATTAAAAGGCTTGCGGCTCAGCGATAAGTGTCGCTGCGAAGGGACATACTGCTATTGTTTTCTTATCTAACATGAGCATTGTCCATGACCTGTGAAGAACATCGAATGGTCCCGTA
>Ga0126342_10000419_pt1 | contig 45061 bp, 45 predicted proteins | sample Cyp1metagenome_FD_92528 | JGI IMG/M metagenome (GOLD analysis project Ga0126342, IMG submission 92528) | Coral microbial communities from Lord Howe Island, Old Settlement Bay, Australia - Cyphastrea 1 metagenome | ecosystem: Host-associated > Invertebrates > Cnidaria > Coral ...
GGATTTTCATGTCAGGAGCTGAACATTCTCGGAGGGCTTCCTTTTCCTCTTCAAGGTGCGCCAAAGCTGGTGAGTGGAGCAGCAAGAGCAGATAAAGGCAGAGATGCTAGAAGATGTCATCAAAATATTATATTTGAATATGTTTGGTGCACTACACGGTGTACAGTATGTTTGCAAACATACACTATTTACACACACACACACATATATATATATACATATATACATATACATATAATTATTTTATATATATATATATGATGCAGCCCTCCCTGTCTCCCCCATCCCCCTCAAAGGGTATCCGTCTACAGGTCCAGGGGAAGAGATGATCCCCGCACCCCCCCCTGTGGGTGGGTGGGGATGGCTATGTCAATATTTGAGGATACATTATGTGCATGTAAAAAGGTAGTGATGATCCCCGCCGCCCCCTTCCCCTTGTGGGTGGGTGGGGGTGGGTATGTAACTACGGGGGGTATGTAAGTATATGGGATCCCGTCCCCTCTAAATAGGTGATCAAGTATGGTCATGGGGGGATACTGTACGTCTACAGATCCATGTGGTCTATAGGGATATGTGACAATATATAGGTACAAAGGTGGTGATGATCCCCATATGGGGGGTCAAGGAATATATAGATATGTATGAGCTCATGTAGGTATATAGGTACCGGTGATCTCCCCCTCCCCCCTGTGGGGTAGGTATGTAAGTAAAGGATAGATATACATATTATATATATATACGCACCTGATTACATATACAGTTGGTATATAAGTGGGTATATTCTCTCTCCCTCCCCCTCCCTCGCTCCTTCTGGGTGGGTGCGGTCCGGTGCGTGAGGGCTATATTGACACAAGATAGTATAAGATACTAGGTACGTGTAGGATATGCACAAATCATGACCAAGTACAGATACGTAATAGATAGATAGATAGATAGATAGATAGATTAGATAGATTAGATATATAGATAGAATAGAATAGAATAGAATAATAGAATATAATAGAATAGAATAGAATAGAATAATAGAATAGAATAGAATAGAATTTAGGTAGCATATAGGTAGCATATAGATAGTACATAGATCCTATAGATGGCTTCTAGGTAGTATATAGGTATTATGTAGATAGTGCATAGATAGTAATTATATGGCATGTAGAAAGTATATAGGTGGTATACAGGCATAAGATATAGCAAGATGGTTTACCAGGGGTATAAGGGATCATATATATGTAGGAACAGGTCGTAGGTAGGGAGTTTGACTTTAGTATGTGCAATGCATGGGTAGATATGCCAAGAGGTACCAAATACCAGCACAATACGAGGTAGAGGGGTATTCCTGGGGGACCCAACCCTTTCGGGGGGGAGGGTCTCGTGGGCGGAGACGGGGTCATATTATATATATATATTATTTATATTTATAGACACACATTTTACACTACATACAAATATATATATAATTATTTTTTTCATTTATATTAATGTACAGTTTATAACATGTATTTTATGTATTTGTTTAACTGAATTTTATAATTTATATATATATATATACATGTGATATATATTTTTACATTAGATATTTTATATTTATATGTAAACCACTATATTTGTGGTCAGTATCCCATGAGTTCCGTGAAGAGCAGTGGGATGTGAGAGCAAATGGAGCTTCCAGATGGCCTGATTTTTGATGAAATGATGAATAGGTTGGATAGATGCCATCGATTCCAAAGGTCATCATGTGGTCGGTGTGGGTCAAATTTGGGATAGCACACCAAATTGGTTGTTGTTTGTATTGACCCAGCATGACCCATCCATATTTTGCAGAGTTGATGATCTCGACCAAACCCTTTTGTTGTTGAAACAAACTTTTGGTCTGGCCCTCTTATTGTCCTTTTGCCTGTCAGGGCTGACAGTGACTGAAGAAAAACGTTCTTGCTGAGTCAAGCGGATTTTTCGGTCCCAAAGTCAGTGCAAAATAGCAGTCATTGTCAAATATGATTGCAGAACTCATGGTTTTTTTGCATCCTGGTTAGAAGACTTCTGGGTTTTTGGGACTACAGTTGCTGCAGTTGTTGCAACTTGCAAAGCAAGTTTGTAGCAGATTTTCAGGGAACAAAACTCCAGAGATGTGGTGCGGCGGATCACGACCTTGCACGCCACTCCGGGGTTTCATACGATAAACCCGTTAAAGAGTCTTGCAAAACCGGGTAAACTGATGGGAACAAACTGCTTTCGATTGCAAAGTTATCGAACAATATCAACCACACCATCCGGACAATTGAAGAAAAATGAAGATGATAAAATTATTGAACACCTTCGGGTTTGCCGATAAAAAAAAATGTTTCCACATCCATGTCAGGCAATTGTGTTGCCAACTGGCCTTCAACAGCTAGTGCCCGCTGCAAGACGCGGCTATCAACCAGTTAGTCCATTGATTTTTCAGGAATCACACTGGCAAAAACCATGTGGTTCATTCATTGATGCAGTTGTGCAGCAGTGGAAGACATCTTTCAAACGAAAGCTCCAAGGTCGTCCTAGTTTCTTTGTGATGTGCATGTTGGTGCCATGTCCTGGCATGAGTTGGATTATATAATGCAGAGTTTTTCAAGCAGACCAGCATGTATGCCCAATGCTACGGATTCTACGCACGGCAAGTGTCGACCCTGACATTCAAATGCCATCAGATATGATGTTTGTCATCCTGTGACTCGCAGAAACGCAATGTTGGCCGGAATAGGGAGAAAAGAGATAGTTTGGCCTTGGTGACAGCAGAAGTTATACTACCCGCATTATCCATCATTATGATATTATGCCACAATACATTGAGGATGATCATAATCCATGAAGTGGAAATCCGTTTATCTAAGATTCCAGTAATTACCATAAAACTATCCAAACCTCATGGCACTTGTCCATGATCGCCACAAGGCCACAGATGGTGGGCCGCTGGACTAGCTGCGGCAGGGGTCGCTGTCCTTGCCTCGAAAGAAAGCGGTGTTTTTGTTTAGACAATGCTGACAGTTCTGCAATTTGGTGATGGGCTGGTGTATTTTTTTGTGAGTTTCGAATAGCTTTGATATTTTGACAGTGTATATTTAATATTGATTTATACTGTATTATATGTTTGTGTGTCCCTTTTTCCGTTTTTTTTGTTTTTCCCATCATACCTGAGACGATCTGAAATACTCAACTGGGTCAACCCGCAGGTGCTGGCGAGCCAAGCAGGTGCCTGGTAGATGCTACCAGGATTTGACCGGTGATTCATTGATGGAAACATATGAAAACATTGCTGCAAGATGCTGCACATGTGTTAGATAAATAGTGATAAATAAGAAATATATAGAAATATCTTATCAGGATTTATCAGGTATCATTGAGTATCATGCTATATCCAGAGTTCCTAAAGAGTCAAATTCTGACAACTTCATACTTATGAGTTCATGGTGCAATAAAATGCAAAAGCCTCCGCTTCGCGGCAGTTGCCATGGTGCACCACGGTGCACCTCTTTTCGCCAGGTAGTCGAAAGAGCCTGGATTGCGAGGCGAAGCCACTGCTGGTATGGTACCCAGTGCACCCAGCTCTTTTTGTGGGAGCTAATTACCCATAGGATCCATGTATGCTATATATGGTAACATTTACCATCAATATACCCCAAATGTTAGCATATATACCATACATGGATCCTATGGGTTATGGATCTACCAAGCTACTAGCTGATCTATACTGGATTCTACCGGTGTTTCGGACGGAACCATCAAAATTATCAAAGGAATTGACGATGACTGAACATCTTAACATGGTTGTCAAGAAATCGGCAATAATGGTTTGTGTTGGTTTCAGTGAAACAATTGGGCCCACAGTTGGTCATTGGTGCCTCATTTTGGGCCGAACTGGCCATTTCACAGTTGACCTTTGGCCGCTTAGGTGAAGGCAATGGCTCAGAATTCATGATAGTTACTGATAGTACCCAAAAGGCAACACGAAGGCAGACAACGGCAGCAGCAAAAGGAATAGCAATTTGCAATTCTTACAGAGTATGGTGACATGCTAATTTGTGATGCAGAGCACTTATAAAATCATATAAGGGTTCCGCAATCGCGGTCCGAAACAGGCCTCCATATACCTAGCAATTGAAATGTCGAGGACAACACACCGAACTGTTAAGGTTTGTCACCCCCAAAGGGAAAGGCGTTGGGAAACCTTCCAGACATTGAGCAGCTGATTGGCTGTTGCGCTTGGACTCCTGGACTGATCAGCTATAGCAGCTATGGCGTACCCTATGGCTTCAGAAATTGCTGGCGGCAGCGCAGAAGTGCCAGACATTCGCTTCGAGCAGTACCGGGATGAACGGGACATGCCAGGCCTTGAATGTGGATGGCAGTGAGTAGGTTATCCATGATCAAAACCAGGGTTCTGAATCAACCAGGCTACTGCTGAATCTGTTGATATTCCTAACTGGGACTTAACCGCCTCTGGAGGCATTGTCAGCCTTATCGACAAAGACCTCTCAGAGCCTTACTCTGTGTTCACCTACAGGCACCTTGGAAGCCTTGAAAGATCTTGAACGCACTTTGAATATGTTTCATTGAAAGGATGAGATTTGGTACCAAACGCTCACAGAAGACCTCACCAAAACCTCACCATGTGAGAGATGGCTGTTTCTCCATCTTTCCGACATTGGCCCAACCCCGCCCAGCTCATTCCGAGCCATGAGGTATTTCATCAACAACTGGCCAGATCTTTGCTTCATGACAATGCAGGGCGACCGCTGTGTGGGAGCATCTCGCTCATGCATTTACAAAATCTGCATTTTCGAATTAGTTCAAAAGAGCCTTGTTCTTCATGACCTGCAGTTTCAGGGGCATTGGGGTGTCCCCAGGCTATCATTTGCAAGTTGGACACGCACCGGTGTCGGAAGACATATCGAGGCCCTCCAAAATTGGTTGCCTGCGGATATGACAAGATCTTTCTTTACACTGGGATCCACGGGTGGCGGTGTAGGGGAAGGATGTTTTGCTGATGTGGGAGGTTACATCGCCATGCTGGCTGTTGAGAAAGAGCTTCGTGGCAAACGCATTGGATCAAAATTGGTCCAGCTCTGTTTGGACAGGATGAGGAGTCTTGGCTGGAGATGCTTCAGATCCTGCAGAGGATATGGTTAATTATTCAGAGCAGATGTTCCAGCATGTCTCGGCTCTGAAGAGAAAACAAATGAATACAGAGAACATGTAAGATGAATGTGTAAAGCATGATTTGGTTGGCCTGGTTTCAAGTTTCACGTTGTTTTCAGACATTTTCAGACACTCTGACCATCCATGGCCGTAGCCCGGAGTTTGATCAAGAAATGAGGGAGTTGAACGCCGACGAGTGCGTTCTCGAGACAGAGGTGACAAATCTTGGGGCCTTGGGGCTGTACAGCGATTCGGCAGCATACGGGGAAACTTGTGTGCCATGTCAGGAAAAGTCAGGGATAATAACATGTGACAATACCACCATTTGAAAGGAGTTTATTGGCCAACAGGCCAAGATGAGGTTTCCCAGGATTGATGGGATGACCATAGCCCATTAGTCATCATTAGTCCAATGTAACTTGACCATGGAACTTTGTAGGAGTTGCTCCCACCAAAGCGTTGCGCTCTCAGGAAGCATGGGCTTTGTGAAGGAGAAGCGGCTTCACAAGTACTACCTCAATGGCAATGATGTAACCTTGAAGCATCAACAGTTCAAAAGGCTCGAAATTATTTATACCATTTATACCACGATTAGATTGTTGTGCAGTGTTATAAACAATTAAATATTGGTTTAAAAGATATATAGACTCAGCACGCATGCCGCTTCTTTGCAGTCTACACCAGTTCGAACATTGTGACCATGGGAAAATGTGGAAAAGCAATGGAAGGGGCCGGGCTCAACTGCATGGCTCAGGCCTTTCGTTTGAAGTATCTCTTCAAACTGCCTGAAGGCACTTCCTCAGCCGAATCAGCAAATGCACGTGGAAGCGTCAACTGGTCCTGGCACTTCTTATTGCTGCAGCGGTTGGGAAAAACACTTCTGACAATTGACCAGCCCCTCTTCATGACCTGACTCTTCATCACTTTGCATGATTTTTCCTACGTCATCCTCATATATCCTCATCAAGTGACCCCGCAGGCTTCCGCAATGGCGCGGGCTGTCTCGGAAAACCAACTGAAGCTTGGAAGCCTGAACTGGAGGCCCCCTGATGCGACCCAGCAGACCCCTGGCACCGACGAGAAAAAAGAGAAAAATGGACCGCCAGCTGTTTGCGAAGGTCAACTTGATGCGATGTACAGTATAACGTTGAATTCAAGTTGACTAGGATTGATGTTATATATGTGACATGTTTTGACTGGTCTGCTTCAAAAATGAAAAATGTGGCACTTTCATGATCAGAGGATATCAGAGGATCTCCTTGCACTGCAAACTCTCACAGCGAGCCGGAACCTGCTGAAGGTGTGTGGCTCGTTGAACGCAGATATCATCATCGAGTTAAAGACTCAGCCACCGAATGGCGCAGTAGATGCGGGCTACATTGCCTACAGTGCTAGAGCGTTCCGGTCTTCCTGTTTTCTCGAGCGGGACTTCTTGCTCCACAGGACTCAATAATTATATCACATTCTCTTGTTGCAAGTTCGGTATGCCGAAAGTAAGGATCTCAAGATTCCCGAAGAAGGGAGAAACGTTGGGCACCAGAAGTGGGGTCCCACAGTTGCGTCACAAAGCTTTCAGGCTAGCGGCTTGCCAGACACACATGCCCTTGTGCCACGTCAGGGCAATATTGAAAAACAGGGTTCATGCGCTGCAAGTATTCATGTAAGAACGCAGTGCGTTCCCTGTTCCTCCACAGATGACATGATGTTCGATTACTTTTCTGCATTTTGTGGAATTGACTTTGGCTTGTCCATCTTTGTCCCCTGAATCGCTTTGATCATCTTTTGCTTCGCAAGGTCCAGACACTGGCATCATGGTTCCCGGCGGCAAAGGTGCCAACCAAGCTGTTGCAGCAGCCCGACTCAGCGGTAGCAGCCGCAAGGCGCATGGATTTGGTCGTCCGAGTTGGCCGATCCCGTGATCATATCCCATTGCCGCATCTTGCCGCCATCCAATTCCAAATGAATAGAGAGAGAGAGAGAGAGTACTAAACCAGGGTTTCTGGGGTGAATTTGATATGAGGATGGGATTATGAGGTGTACTATGACATATTGGTGGTGGTATGTTTCTCCAGAATGGAAGCATTTATGAATATTTATGATGCATTGGTCACTTGCCTGGTAGGCAGAATTTGTGTGCCAGTTTGGCAATGCCTGAAGCTCAGCCAGGGATGGTCCAAAATGGTCCACCTTGCTGTGCGATCCGATGCCATCTGAGGATTCACATGCCGGGAAGCTGGAAAAGGTCCTAGTGGAGACTTGGCACCCGGTGTTGGTGGATTTTATGTGGTGAAATCGTAGCCTCATAGCTTGATCCTTCCACCCTTCCATGACACACACACACACATATATATATATATATATTATAAATATTTATATGTTTATGGATTTATGTAGAACACTTCTCAGAAATAGCAACCAGCATTCATCTTTTATTTGAGTTGTTCATGCTTAGGATGTTCTATTCTCAGGGGGTGCAATCAACTGCACAAGGGTCTCAGCCGGATAGAAAATAGTGGTTCCCTACTGTTTTGATTTTTGATGATGATTTACGTTTCCAAAGTTTGGACACTGATTTTGATTTTCGCACCAGCTTTGTCCACGCTCCAGCCCAGCCCAGGACAATGGCGTGGAAATCAAAGGTTCCGGACGAGCCGACAAGCCGCGGGGCCTCTCAAACCATCGACAATGGTCAACCGTTTGGGAGAGATTCAGAATCATCCCAGGTAGGGTATAGCCAAGAATATACCAAGAATAAACCACAAGTTGGTGATGGTTTATTGTGGATTCCCCATTGCATTTAATATGAGCACCACAGTTTCTGTGTAGGAACGTTGCACTGACTTTTGAAGCTTTGACACATATGGTGTGAGATACTGAGGTCAGGGCAAGCGTTTATTTTCTTGGAAGAGGATGGTTTCAGCCTCAATTCAGGGTTTTGCAGAGGAGCTCAATGCCATTACTGCGCAGAGCTGTCTCCGGTCGTCTCGCAAAATATCCCATGGGTACAGATCAGGATCCTCATCTTCCCAAAATGATCAACTCCCCACAACAGTTGGATGGTTTGAAGGATGGTTTAGGTATGTTTAGCTTATAGATTCATAGATCTTATATAGGTGTTACTTATGTTAGTACTGCAAACATACCATCACCATAGGTATTATATACTATAACCCATGGGATCCATGTATGGTATATATGCTAACATTGGGGGTATATTGATGGTAAATGTTACCATATATAGCAGCACCATGGATCCTATGGGTAACTAGCTCCGTAGCTCCAGGTTCCAACTCCATCCTCATCGTGGGTGGCTCCAACGTGGCCTGGCCAAAAGAGGTCACAAGCTTTGCCAGGCCCTGGAAATTTTGTGGAAGCTGGGAGGAAAATAGTATGAAAATATAGTGTGTATGTCAAACATAATATTATCCACGTTTATATTTTGTGGCTCATATGAAAATATACTGTGGATAATAGTATTACACATATATTGTCATACACATAATTATATAATATGACAATGTGGTAAATAATTGGCATGCAGCGGCATGCACATATATTAAACATGTATCAAAATTCAAATCGACATTTAACTAACCACCATCGAATGACCCAAAATGGGCCTAATTGGCTAGATGTGGACAGTGGTTTCACACGTTGGATTTAGAGGAGCACCTGCTGATGCCACAGCTTTGACTCAGATGCTTCGACTACAGCAGGTACTGAAAAGCTAATTTCTTCCCCTTCCAAAGCGAAACTGCAAAAACACCCGGAAATCCCGGAATCTGTTCATGTATGGGGGTTCCATTATCAAGGGAGCATATTAGTCGGCATCCCATTTTCAGCATCAATCCCCTTCTGACATCAACCAACCATCATGTGTATGTGAGTCGTATGTGTGACATCCTTTTTCATAGTTTTTCCGAAGCACGGCTGTAAGAAACCGATTTACGTTTGCTACATGTTCAAACCCAGTTTTGCGGCTTGTATATTTGCATATAGACCTGTATTGCTATGCTAATCCTTAATTTTTTAGACCACCACAGAATGGGATTAATTACATCATACTACTTTTTGATGATGTTATGGCTTGTTGATTTGGGTGTCTCATGAATCGCCATTCTTGTAGGTTATATACCTCTCTTTTGGTAGTTCATTAAATTATTATAATTATAATTATAATCATGTTTCCTATTACTGTAGATTGAACCACCTTTTTTGCTTGATTACAATGCTCCAGTAGGTCAGTAACATAGTAAAAGCCCAGTGCCGTGCTCTCTGGAAAGTCCTCTACGCAGGCAGATTCGGAGTGCCAGTGCCGTGCTCTTGCAGCGTGAGATCCCGGAGTACATCAACGAGGTGGTTCGGTGGCTTTCGTGCTTGCTGCGTGTTGCAGGGTTTTATGGCAACATTGGGGGGGAAGTATTGACCAACTACAATGTTAACAGGCAGAAAATAGATGAAAATAGAGGATTTACTAATGATTTCAGGATGATTCAATCATCATGCAACAAAGCTTGAATTTGAATGAATTTGATATGATGTTGGAGGCATGATTTCAATGGTCTTCAACCCACTCAAACTGGCTGGATTTCACGACTATGTGAATTTCCATCCCTTCAAATAACAACACGGAATGATGATTCTCGCTGATCAAATAGTCTAATCATCTCGTCAGTCATACTATGTGGGGATTTGAGGGATTTACCACATGTGCCACTAATGCATAGGTCAACTTGTCAACTTGTAGTAGGGGAGCAGCAAACCACCAAGCACATTTTCCAGATGTTTAACGGAAGGATGTTTGACACGTTTTGAAACACTATTTGACAATTTATAAAGCATGGCTTCCGGGGGTGGGGCCAACAGCCCCCCCCAGCAACCAGCCATGAAAACCAGCGATGTTTGGCAGGCGGTGGCCCAGGTGGCTTTCGAGGCAGGTGTGAGGTACTTGGAGATGTCCATTTTCGTATTGGAACCTGGCAATTCCTGATGGGTTTGTGATTGCTTTATGATGGATTGATGATGGGTTATGGTGGTTTGAGATGGGTGATTGAGACTATTCTTGAGGTTTTTGATGGTTTGAGTGCTCATGCTAAGGAAGGGTCAAGCCCCTTGTAAGGGGTGGAAAAGGTCTATGTGCACAACATCAGTGATCCTTAATTGTTCTTGGACCAGGGCACAAACGCAGCCAACTGATCCACGCTCTCTCAGCATAGTAAGCGACATATACAATGAATAACATGAATAACCATGATTATTTGTATGTCATATACATTCAGGATTTTAAACATGAATAACCATGAATAACCATGAATAACCATGAACAACCATGATTAAACATATTTAAACACCATTTCCAACAACTGAGTCTTTCAGTTGTTGCTGGTGGAGCCAACGAGCCAACAAGTCTCACCGAGGTGCCCGTCATCCAGGACGTGGGTGGTGAGGAGCGTTCCTTCTCCGATGCGCTGGGCTCCCAGGCTTTGGAAAAAAAATATCATAGGGTTTAATATCATAGGTTTATCGCGGACGACTTCAGTTGACTGCAATGCACGGCCGCAGGCAGTGCAAATATCATAGGCTTAAAACCCACATAAAAAATATATCATAGGTTTAAAATCGTTTATGATATTTATGATTACAGGAAGACTACAGGAAGATCATCTATGGATGGAGATGGATGGAGCATTTTGATGGCGAAAGATTCTCACAGGACACCAACAGAAAACTTGCGCCAATGGGCTGAGGCAACTTCGAAGGCTTGGCTGCAAACAGGAAAGCACGTGGCAGCTACATGCAGCCCCTTTGTACGTCATGGACATTCAGTCATAGACTGGATAAAGATGCGAGCGACAGGGCCATAGTATTCAATGCCTGTTGCCAGGCTTACCTACATTTGTCCGAATGAGTTGCTGCCTTGGAGTCAGCGAGAGACTACTGTATGTCCTAGCAATCTAATCCAATGAATCTTGCCAGACATATGTGTATATATATATATAATATAATAAATTATAATATGAAATCCTTTGATCATCGAACCCGGAGCAATCTCATAAATGCGGAGATGTGCAAGGCAAGACTGCAGTGCCTTTGACTTTTCTGTTTTGAGCTTTTTGGATACACCATGCTACACCTATCACATCACGAATTCATCTTCCAAGACGCCTAGGACTGAATTGGAGCGGCTAACAGGGATGCCAACAGCCTTGAACTCAGAAAAAAACAAAGTAAGCATCAGGATCCTCATCATCACCTTCGCTGAAGTATGCTGGAGGGCATATTCATCTTGGAGTTTCTAGGTTTCAGGCCAGCTCCACTTGGAACCAAACCATTGCAAGACCTTCGTCTTTCAATCAGAGAGCATGCGCAGCACCAAGGATTCGGAGGAGAAAGTGGCCTAAGACTTGGACTTGTGGCAATGGGAGGGCAATTGGAGGTCCTGTCCGGCTGCACTTTGGTCAGCCTTTTCTTTGAACAGAACATCTATGGGTTGATCCATGCTTGAGGTGGCTGCAGCCAGGAGAGTCGGAGATGGGTCGCGTGGGTGGACGTGTGACACCTGTTGTTCCCTACCTGCCAGGTGAGGGTCTCTAGATTTTATCAGAGTTGCCTTCTCCTCCTCGTCCTTCTCCTCCTCCGGCACGGACCTCAACCAGTGCCAGATCTCAGTGGGCACTGCCAGACCTCAACTGCCAGCGCCAGCTCTCAGTGGGCACTGCCAGGATAGATGCTAGAAAGACCGTCAGCATGTATGCCAGAAAGTATGTCAGAATAGATGCCAGATAGAATGCCAGAAAAAATGTCAGATAGAATGTCATGAAGTAGATGCCAGAAAGAATGTTGGAGAGAATGTCAGAATCTATATCCCGTAGTATGCTATATATACTTCCAGATGGTATGTCGGAAACTATGTCAGAATGTAGTGTTCAGGGTGGGGATCACTCGAAGAAGGTAATTGTTTTTTCCCGGCAAGGGCCAAGAAGGGGATGCAGGGGTGCCATTTCAGCCATATCAATCCATATCAGCTATTCCCCATGAGTGACAGGGAGATAGAGAGAGAGGTATAGTTCATCAGGACCCTTCAAAAGAAAGGCGTCAAGAACGTGCTGTGCACGTTGGGCGTGGAGCCTTGAGGGTCAGTCTATCAGACCGGAACTTCGGTTGCGTGCTTTGACTTGGTTTGTAGAGACATGCTATCGTTCCGCTGTTCATTTGCTGTAAGTCGTTTTTTTTTTGTAGTGGCTGCACCATGCATTGGAGTTTCTAGTCTAAGTTTCTGGAAACGCGTCTAAATGCGTGTTGCTTATTGCATATTGGTTGCAGGTTCTGCGAGCTTGTAACATTGTAAAAGGCTACTGTCATCATGCTAGCCAATTGGCTGAGACCTTTCCTGTCTCGAGAGCAGGGAGTGAACCTGCCAGCGAGTAGTTGAACACTGGGAACCGCTGGGTACCGCTGCTAGTTGCGGCCAAAATTCGGAATCATGCCGCAAGATTCTCTGGACTGGAAGCTGCCATTTTATCCTAAGTTCGCTGACGCTGCAGTTGTGGTGAGAATGACTTTCCTTTGTTGGGCCATGTTGAGCCATTGATGATCGAAGCATTGATGTACGTTCATTTGTGACTTTTTTTGACTATAGTGACTGCACTTCCCCGCTTTCCGACATCTCATGGAAGGACTCACAGATGGCCAATAAGCAGGGCAAAGGAATCGAGGACCCTGCGGGCACAAATCAGATACATGGCACCTATTTAGTGGAAGTGTTGTTTGTTCCCTGGCTTTGGTCAGTGCCTTTGATTTGAGCTGCCACACTATACATTCCTTGCCCTGATTGCAAAAAACAATGCAAATACAGGACGAAGATGAACCTGCAACACAAGCCTTGGACGAAGATGATGTCGTCATCATGCGAACTTATGGCCATGGACCTGGGTTTTCAATGGCTTGACCTTTGCTTGACCATGCATCAACAAGATGAATCTAGAAATGGCGCAGCGCTGTTTGAGGCGTTGGTCCGTATGTGGAGCCTATTAAAGTAGCAGAGCTTCTTGGCAACAGAGGCTAGTGGTTGAGCTACTGCTGGACATTGTTTGATTCAGACACGTTGCATCATATTGAGGAAAGAGGCAAAGGAGTACATCAGCAAGATCAACAAGCTCATTGGCGTGAAGGAGCCAGGGTGCAAGACTGATTGGTGCCCTGATATCTCACAAGCTGCCATGCTGCGCTCTCGGCAGGAGTCGGACACAGGGCTGGCACCCCCGAGCCAGTGGGATCTGGAAGGTGACAAACAGATGATGAAGCAGGACGGCCCAAGAGAGTAATCGTTGCCGGATCCCTTATCCTCTTGAATACCAGTAATTAATTATATATTTTCAAAGACCAGAGCTGTTTCATTTTGGGGGATCCAAGGCAAGATCTTTTCAGATTCTCAGGGCGAAGAGAATGTGATGCATCATCGCACTGCAAGCATTTCAGATGCCGGTCACTGCAACGACCATAGACTATGGAAAGAACAAGTGACTTTGTTGCATTCTTTTTAGTCGGCCTATGTCCTATCACTCCAAACTTGGAATAGCTGGGATGGTTGGAAGCCAAAACGGGCAAAGTTGGATGAACTTGTTTGGTCTGTGATGGTCCGTGCAACCCCCAAGTGTCATCCATGGACCAATGGGTCCTCCTGGCATTGTATTTTCCAAGTGCAGGAGCAGGCCTTGCAGGTTGCACGCGTCACCAAGATCATCGACCCAGGAACTGATGATACCAAGCAACCAAGCAACATACTGCGTGTGGTGGGAGAAAATACCCTCTGGTTATTTAACATAACCATGGAAAATGACCCATTTATAGATGGTTTACCTATTTAAAATGGTGATTTTCCATGGCTATGTTAAATAACCAGAGGGTAGATGAACATAGATATCCCCAGCCTTGATGAGTGTTCTTGTATGTTCTTGTTGGTTTCGAAACAATGTTAGTCCCGAATTGGGTTTCGGTTCAAGGTGAAACCCAGATGAAGACGGCTGCAAAAAATACTATGGGTGAAGGTGTGGCAAAAGATTCTCGAGACTGATGGTTGCCACGGGCCAATTGGTTGAACACATCGATCAAATCAGCTGTAGAGAGTAGGTCAAACGATGCATGGTAGGGACATATAATATAGCAGCCCTGCTGACCACACTTGCGAGGGAGAATGGCGCGAGTGTAAGCACCATTATTTTTTATTCGCTGATGTTTGCTGCTTGTGCCGGTTCTCCACCAGCTGTCAACACGTCCCTGCTTCCGAGGTATGTCATCAAAATTCGTGAGTTTGCAAAGTTTGTGGTCGGCTTGGGTGAGAAGGTTTCTGCCACCGACATTGAAGAGAGCATGCGGGTTGGTGTGGACACATCACATGGCGGGAAGCAGCTTGGCCTTTGGGGCTATGCACCGGAGGAGAATCAGGTTGTCATATGGTGTCATTGAGCTGTAGTTGTTTTCCCATGCGAAGGGAAGTTGCGCCTTTTGTACACGTAGTACAGGTGTTCACGCGCTCATAGAGATGGCTTCCAGGTCTCTGTTTCGCTGCTGATTTTCCAGGTATCGGATCCAGATCCCGCTGCCCCCAAAGATTGACCCCAGCGTGACGATGATGACTGTGGAGGCAGTTGTATTTTTCACGCTAGGGTGAACTCAACGACACAGCCAGTTTCTTCAGCGTGAAACCATGGGGCTGATCATGCCTGCAGCCCTATTGCAGGAGAAGCCAGATGTCACTTACAATGACGTGGGTGGCGCCAAGGAACAGCTGGAGCGCTTGCGCGAGGCATGTCCGAAGTTTCCTATGGAATCTTTTTGAGTTTGGAGTTTTGGTTGATCTTGATGTAGGGAGGACCTGGGATGACCTCCTGCAGGGAAGGGAACGACCAAAAAAGATATAAGAGACTTTGGAATTTTAGTCAGGACAGTCAGGAGGGTTGCATTGTCCGCTCTGCTTTCGGCCCAAGCGACAGTCAGAGCTGTGCAGCAGTTTTGATCCCCAGTTGCCTTTGGGCACTCTAGCGCTGAGTTTTCTTGGTGCGGAAGGAGCCCGGCATGTGGTACCTTCTGAGCCTCCTTTTGGTGGCGATTTGTGCAGCCCAAACCACAGATGGGGGACGTGGAGAGCTTCCCGGAATGAGGAAGGACATTTTTGACCAGATGAAAGATGCCAAGAACAAAGGACCGCCGTCGAAATGCCGAAGATCAGAGCCCATCCCCCATTGCTGATGGCATGGGTGTCTCAAAAAGGCTATGGCTATGGAATAAGAGAGAAAAATCACCACCCCATATCGGAGCCCAAAATGAACAGGCCAGTAACCACCAAATCACAGGGTTTGCAGCATGTTCTTCCAAATGCCGAGCCGATCAGGACCAACTGGGCAGACAGCGAAGCGGCCTGAATGCCCGAAGAGCGATCAGCTTTCACCCTTCAGAGCCTTTTGCATTGTCCAAGGTCAGATTTATGCCACTTGGACTTGGATCACTTGGTCTGGTAAAAAGATGACACAGATTCAAAAGTCACATTTTGGGTGTATGTCTAGGGTCGAGAAGCGAGACTGCATGTTGTCCATGACTTTTCCACCCAAGAAAACGCAACAGCGTAGTTATAGTTGATGTTCTTGCAACAGTGCTGCAGATGTCCTTGCCAACCTGCTCAATGTAACTGTTTGGTGGGTGGTTTCGTTGCAGGATTTTGCAGGCGTTGTACACCCACAGTTTCGTCCCCCCATACTGTATCCCCTCATAGTGCAGCGCAAGCGAGACAGTGGCGTAATTAATAATTACATATAATTACCCCCTTGAGGTCAAGATCAATGACACAGAGGAGAAGTGCAGAAGGATTGTCAGCATAGGCAGGGCTGATTTTACTATTCCTACGGGCCCATGGGGGAGATACCAGATAAACATCGAGTGTACCGAATACTTGAGTGTATGGAAAGAGAGTCAAATAGATCTAAAATGCATGAACATGCCTGTATACGTAGGGAATTGAGATGGATATATATAGTGGATAGCTGAGTTCTGGATGCCGTTTCCTTTACCTCTGTGCTCCATGATGGTGATTGTCTCCAAATTGACGACCCCAAAATCATTGAGACCCCTATCACCCCAAATGTTTTATGATGATTTTTCACTATTCAATGTTCAAATTGGCCATTGAACAGGGTATCTTTGATGTTGAGTCATACCCAAATCCAGTATTCTATGACTACATCGTGTGAAATGATGGTAAATTCCTTTACCTTTGCTCAAGTCCCATTTTGGCTCAAATCACTATTGCGCGATATTTTATATCATCCCAGTTATATATTGTTGGTTGAAAAAAGGTTGAAAGTTAAATAAATAAATAAATAAATATATATATATATATTACATCACCATTGTTGTATCATTTTGGCACCTTTAAAAAGCCCGTTCACGGACAACTGCGGTCAGCTGACGGTCAGGCGGCGCCAACGCCTCGGCGCTCTTCGAGGCCTCCCGAACCTGCGGCGCGGTGGGCGAATGGAAGCGACGGGTGGCGGAAGAGCTCAGTGCTGTGTACTTCGTGGGTGGATGGGAGGCAGCTGGGTGATGGGATGGTGATGGCACCATGGGATTTCGATGGATTTCGGGCCCGATAGCCCGATCCGAATCCAGATATTGTTTGAAGAATGTTGATTCAAGATATGGTTACATAGTTTGAATATGGAATTTCACATGCTTCAACCCAGACAGATATATACTGTTTAGATGTATGTGTGTGTGTGTCTGTGTGTGTAAAATGGTGTAAAATGGATATTGTCATTATTCCCCATTTATTGCCATTCTGAGAGGGAAAATGAACCATTGAATTTGGAGTTATGGGCCTGATTTTCAGACACACTTTTATTTGTAGGATTCCAATTGATGACAAGTTGTTACCCAGACATGTCATTGGTTACCTAGCCGACGTTCGGTACATGTGTAGTGCGAGGAGTGGCCCAAAAGTGATGGCGAGCCAGTAGAGATTGAATTCGAAGATGGCAACGTCTCTGTGCCAATTACTCCAGAAAACTACGAAGTCATCAAGGAATGCTGGGCTAGAGGTTGTGGCTGCGAGCAAGCGGCCAACCCAAAGATGAAGGCAGCTCTGTGTTGTGGACAATTAAGCCGGCACAATGCCAAGCAGCTGCACAGACAGTGCTGCGGTCATATTATGCATCCATATTATGCAGTCTATGCATTCAAATTCTGTGCAGGCAATCTTGATCTCACTGCTGGCGATTTGCGTCTTTGGCATCGGCAGTGATGGAGTGAAATTAGTCTGGGAGAAGTTTTTCGGCACAAAGAAGGACAAAGAAAAGAAAGAGAAAAAGGAAAAGAAGGCCGACATTTTTTTTTGCATGTTTTTCCCTGTCCAAAGAATTGCCGGGCTTCTTCCACAAATTCCAATCCAAGAAAGCGTTGTATGTAGCCGGATTGTTGGTTTTGGAGTGCAGCAGTGCAGGGTTTCTTTCTGAGTTTAGGCTAGTTCTATCTATTTCTTAATATGGCTACGGCTATGGCTCAAAAATGAGGCAGCAATGGACCTAGATTCTGGATATTTAGTATTGAACCAATTGAACCATCCATTCCTGGGGTTTATGAGTTGTTTGAGCTGGTCGAAATATTACAATAATTAAATCTAATATCTACTAATATATAATCATATGTCTAGTTCAGCCGAGTTCAGCTAGGAGAAAAAGGAAAAGAAGGAAAAGAAGAGCAAAAAAGGCGACGATGAGGTCACCGGTGATGAGTCCACAGAGACCAAATCTGAGAAGGACGATGGTGATGATGGGAAGAGCTCCAAGGAGACCGATGGTGAGGGAAAAGATGAAAAAGATGAAACTGATGAGAAAGATGAGACCAAGGAGTCGAAAAATGAGGATGAAGCCGACAGATAGCTGAAATAGGAGCTGCAGATAGCTGCAGTAGCTCCTCGGACATGTCTCACTCTCGGTATACCTCGCCTCACCAACGGCCCAAAATCCCAAGCCGCATCAATCAGCATCCGCCTTCTCGGCGATGTCGAGCGATGTGCACGACATACCTCAGCTCGTTGGTGTAAAAAGATGTTTTGAACAGTTTTTTTTTGATTCTGTGTCCATCGCAGCATGGTTCTAGAAATAGCCTGAAATAGCTTCGCACTTTACACATCATGTGCGCGGGTGTGGAGAGTCAGAGAGGTGGTTCTGTTTCAACTACTGTAAGAAATGCAGCAGCAGAAGCATCACCCCTAGCTTTGTGCCAGGTGGTGGAAATGCCTTTGTTGCAACCAGAGCGCTTTGTGGCGCTAGGAATCGATCCTCCCAAGGTGCTACGAGTTGTTGCCAACCGTTTGCAGTATATGTTGCTTGTCACATTTGTTTCAAGACAGATATAGGAAGAGATTTAATTTTGGCAGCAAGAATTCAAACCCTGTTAGCAGTACACACTGTAAAGTTGTAAAGCATATCAACAGTCATGCATGGTTCGCTGCCATTTGAGTCATAGTGAAATTTATTCAATACCATAACATAATATGAAGCCAGTGTTTCATTTTTTTCACCCCCGAGGAGTGGGGTAGTTGATTCGAATCTCAGCTACAATGGTAAGGGGCCCACAGTCGAGCCGCTGTGTCAGGGCGTGTTGCTCTACGGCCCTCCGGGCACTGGGAAGACTCTCACTGCACGAGCTGTGGCCAATCGTCGGCTCCTGAGCAAGGGGCTGTTGTGCGCAGGATATTCATTTGAGTGTTGTTTATATGGGGTATTATACAGTATGTAATAGTATGTACCGTATAATAAACCATTCATGTACTGTATAATAAACCATTCAACTGGGTTCTTCATGGAGCTTGCTAGAATTATGTGATCAGACACAAACTGGAGTCTTGGGAAATTCAAGTGCATTCCTTCAGTGAAATTATACTGGCAACACTGACCGACCTCACCATAGGAGTAAAGGAAAATACTCCAAACTATGCCTATGAATTACAGTATGTTGCCCACATTCTCAATATGTTTGGTTTTGGCGTATTCAACCAATAATCGGGTTTTGACAACCAACCATGCCGTTGATTTAACCAACATCAAGGATGATTCGAAGTTTTGCAAAGCTCAGCAAACCAGGGTAAACAGTAGCCGCGTAGCCGCGGCGACCTTCTCCAAGTATTTCCACCGAGATGCAATGCTCAGAGGTACGGACGCCTGCTTCATTTGCGTCATCGGCTCGGAGCTGGTCCAGCGCTATGTGGGCGAGGGCGCACGAATGGTCCGAGAGCTCTTCCAGTTGGCCAGGCCACCGCCGCCCAGCCCATGGCGCCCATGGGCGCCCACGGCTTAACCCGTCGTATTGGAATGGCATATGATTGACCCAAGTTGTAGTGAGTTGTAACGCATTGCAACAACAACAACAACAACACCAGCAACAACAACAAGAAGAAGAAGAAAAACAATATCAAGAACAAGAACAATAACAGCACTACTGTGCTACTCCGTTTTTTGGCCTTTACAGCCACATGATATTTCGACGGTGATGTGTGTGCAGCTGCGCTTGTAGCTGCTTGCACCACAGGACCAAAAAGGCATGCATTCTTTTCATTGACGAAGTGGATGCCATTGGTGGGTCTCGCGGTGGTGATGAGGGCAATAGCGACAGTGAGGCCGTGGGGTGGCAGGAGCAAGAGTGAAACTCCTTTGAGATCTTTGAGAGCCTGATACTGATACTGAGGAAAGGAGAGGATAATTCTATTTGATGATTTGATGCCCTTGGTATTCACCCTTTACACTACGGAGCCACGGAGTGTTGTAGCGCTGTAACTGAGTCGCAATTGAATGCCATTGACTGATGAACCAGGTGCAGCGGACAATGCTTGAGATTGTCAACCAGTTGGACGGCTTTGACTCCCGCGGCAATGTTAAGGCGCTGCCCCTGTGTTCCTGACCCGACGGTCAAATTCAACAGTGCAGACGAACTTGTGATTTGGTGCAGTTTTTTCATGTTTTTTTCATGTAGTCAGTACGGTCACTATACTGATGAGGAACCATGCAGCCGCGTGATACTGATAGAGAAAACCTGGGTTCAAAGTTGTATTTCGCTTGGATGAGGCTTTGTCAGCACACAGAATCTAGACACAGCCAGCAAGTCATTTAGTCTCATTGAAAGATGGGTGAAACGGATGCGAGGGCAATGACTGACGCTAGCACATGAGCCACCTCATAGAAGATACACAACATTTTTTTAGCCTAGCACAGCACAGCTACTGGCTGATGCCAGCTCACACTAAACACAGACACAGACAAAATACTCCGCTGAAGGAAACCGGACGGCAGGTTGTGCAAAAACATGTGAGAATGTTCTGTTTAGCAACTGCAGGCCAAAACCTGCCAAAAGTTGCTGAAGATAGGTAGTTTATGGATGTTTATGGTGATTTGATGTGATTTGGCCATTTCTACGGAACCAAAAGGCTTATCAAGGCTTCACATGATCAATCGGATTGCTTCATTTTGGTCAACTCCCATGGGCATTGGCCATGTCGGCGTCAGCCTTGGTGTGGTTGCGGCCATCACCTGCCCTCCAAACTATGTGGATCGAGTTGTTGGCTGTTGGCCTCCACGGGAGGATACTCAACTTCCATCAACTCCCATTTTTTTTGGAAGATACCCTCTGGTAAATAAACATAGACCCTGGCAGATAGGGGTTGGAAGACTAGTTTCCATTAACAATTGGTGATTTTCAGGGTCTATGTTTATTTACCAGAGGGTATTACCGGTTGAAGATGGTTGAAGTACCTCTCGAAAGAGTCAAAAACGAGGGCAATTTCAAGTTATTTCAGGTGAGTCATGATACTTTATCCAGATCTATTATACATAATTGACATACATACCTGGTTGTGACGATTCAAGTGTAAATCCGGAAGTGGCTAGGCTATGTGCTGCAGTCATGGTTTGGTTTGAGAAGGTGAATGCTGCAGTTCTAGTGGGTAATGAGAATCATTTCACCAGTAATTCACCAGTAATTCGCCAACAATTCACTAGTTCGCTACAGGAAAAGCTGCACCTTTGCAGCTGAGGATCCTATGGAGGACCTGAACCGTGCTTTCTTCGCTCACGCCAGTCACGTGTACAGCTTGGTGGCAGATGGTATCGAGATGGCGAAGGCTGGATGAATAAACCATGGAGATCCATGGAGCGTTATGAAAAATTCCACGGGATTTGGGGATGCCGGATTTTTTCACAGACCATGGCAAACCCACATTGAAGCTGCTTTGAGTAGGCAAGCGTCACTTGGCTTAAGTTCAAGCTTGCACCAGTGTTTTGGAAGAAGGCAGCCTTGCTAATAAGGCACATCAGCTTGTACGCAACCACACTTACAAAAGTCTCGAATCTGAGACTATGCTGCCCTAGGCTGCTAGATTTGTAAAATTGATCACCAGCACTGCGTCAGTTGGTGCACCGTTTGAAAGCCCCTCAGCGAGATGACTTTGCCAGGAGCCATCGAGAGATCTTTTCCTGATGCTGTCATTTCTGAACGAGCTGAGAGACTTCATATGCTTTTCCAAGTGCCTTTGACAAATTTTGAGAAGCCCTTCACGGGTCACGGATGGTCATGGATGTGTAGCTGTGCATGTGAGTTCTCCCGTACCCTCGGCAAAATTCTCCCGACTTTAGCAGGCGCGTTTGGTGAGTTGTCAAATCCACAAGTCAAACTTTGCCTGCCGTATAAAGATAAGAGATTATCAAGTATGTTGCCTCAATCAGCCAATATCAGCTGCAGGTACAGGATGTGCTATGGATTTGATGATTTTACGTCGAAACTGCAAGACCAGTGCAGAAAGTTGCAGTCTTCTTGCGAAAGAGTCGACAGCTGCAAGGTGGGATGGGGGGAGCACATGGGAGCACATGCTGAATGGTTTCACATGGTGTGTGTTGCAGCGGTGTTAATCAGAACCAGGTGCGCAAAACACACGTCGCAGAAATTGAAAACCGAAGGTGCTTGCGGAAGCAACTGATAGCAGTTGATGCTGAAATTTGGTTTCGAGGAGGCAATGTAGGCCGAAATGAGCTTTGTTAAAAAATGGCGGGAGTGAAACCTTATGTGGTCCAACAACTAGTAATTACCGCACATAACCAGACCAGGTTACTGCGCTTAGAATCTGTGGGGGTAATCCATGGTGATCCAGATGAATTTTGCCGAGAAAACCAGGCGTTTGCTTCTGTCACGCTCTGCAAGAGCACGCCAACCCTGGGCGATGCTTTGGAAAGGACTTGCCCGCAAGATGCCACTTACTTACTCATTTTACCCTTTGGATTGGGCGAAATCAACAGTCATCAAGAGTCATGATTCATATCACATGTTTGAGGTCTCTTGTGTGACATGCGGTCGTGCAGCCTTTTCTCCTTTAGAATCCTTTAGATATTTTACATTGGCAAGAGTGCTGCCGATTTTTGTCACAGTGACCCTTCGTGAAACCTCACTCTTCAACCCAAAGTTAGCAAACATGGCCAGTCTTGGCCTATCCTGCGCATGGAACGTCATGGAACGTCATGGAACATCATGGAAGAGTAGGATGGCGGCGGCGGCTGCCACCCTTCTCTGGAAGACCCAGCGTGGCATTTCAATGCCATCGCCTCGGCCTCAGAAAAAAGCTGGCCCCAAACCTGGTTCTCCCATGTTCTCCCCCAATTCCCGTGTTCCAACGTGCTCCATTTCTTAAGACTCAAGAGAGTACAATTTTAGGGTGCCCCCTATTTGGAAACAAGCCCAAATTCCATCACTGTTGCTTCTGATCCTAGAGATAACCAGGCAGAGGAAAGAACTCAAAAAATGATTTCAAGAGCATCAAAAGGTCAGGACATGTCGACAGTCAAGACCCTGAGATTCAAATGTCACTGGCAAAGATCGGGAATTATCTTCAGCTACCAGGCAGCTACCATCAGTTTTGTGTTCGTGACTCCCTTGAGTTGCGCTCGGCGAGGTTGGCCTTTGTTTTGCGAGAATCAGCTTCCTGGTTTCACGGATTTTCCTATGTGACCCTTGGCTGAGGGTGTTCAAAGCCAAAGTTGTCGAAAACTTGACAACATAAAAATACATAAAACTGTTTTGTTGCGTGACTTTGGATATATATTATATGAGTGTGGCACTTTGTGGCTCTTTGTGGTTTGCAGTTTGCCATCGAACGATTCATTGGCAAAGTTTGACAGCTGGGAGCTTTCCGATGCCAAGGGACTTGGATCCATGCCGTCCATCATCGACGCCTTATCGAATGCTTAGTCTGGATGGTGGAATTGTGCCTCTTTTGCCAGAAGAGGTTGGGTTAGGGAACATGCCTGAACAGCAGATAGTATAGTATAGTCGATTGAACAGGATTCACATGCTGCTCACATTGCTGCAGCAAAACACACTGAGAATATGGTGGAACCACCTTTGCGCACAGCTGTCAATCTCAGTAGGCGAAGTTTTTCAGCTCCAGAGTCTACGAGGTGCGCATCAGATTTTGACCAAAGCTCCTGGCTGCAGCAAACATCATTCTTGGAACATTTACAAGGACCTCCAAACCTCCTATACCGTATTTGATGATAGAAACTGTGGATGTTTTGTTTCCTTTATTAAATGATATATGTAAATGATCTTAAATGCATTTAAATGCATTGAAGGATGCCCTGTAGGTCCTTGGAAGGAAGGACCTGGAGTTGCCGTTCATCATCAACTTGGGTGCTGGAAGTGGTCCAGACGTTGCGACTTGCCTTCTCGAACGAGAAGGACAGAGTTCTAGTGGAAGATCGACACGGCCACAAGCTGCAGAGACGCATGACCTCACAGACTTCGGTGTGTCAGAAAATAGGTGAAAACACGGAATGCCTCCAATTCACATGATTTCTCATCATTTTCATTCATTTTCCAACTTTTTAGATGGCCATAAATTGTGGCATAACAGATTTGGGGCAAGCCCAAGCAATTGTCAGGACCGTTCTTTGCCTTGCTCTTTGAGGCAAAGACCTTAGGAAACTGGGGTCACGGGCCAGGTGTCACTTTTCCGTTTCTTGCTAGTCATCAACGGCACCCGACAAGTGTATAGTATATTGATGTATATTGATTATTCTTTACATTTCTTTACTATATATATATACATATTTGTTTATTAGTTTATCTATTTAAATATATATATATTTACTAAACAAATCTAAAGAAGTCCCGGGAATTCTTTTGGACCGTTCACTCAGGCAGATGCTGCTCATGCAAAACGCCTGGAGGAACGCTATGCGCTTTGGAGCAAGGTGCGAGAAAGGACTCACTGGAGCGAGGATCACCCATCCAACTAATCGATAGCTAAGTAGTGTTAGATGATGTTAAATATGTTATAGTTATATGTTATAGTATCCTCTATAATGTATACCACAATATATCATAATCATAATGTAACATAATATAAAATGATATAAAATAATATTATACAACATATATAGTATATTGTAGTCTATTCATAACTATGTATATGAAATAATATATTCCTTTAAAACAATATAGCACATATACCTTCAGCCTCTTTACATAAGCGGTTTTTTGGTTGTGCCAAAAAGAAAACCGTTAAAAACATGTTTCTCAATTTATTCAAAGATCACTATCATATATCAACTCTGCTAAACTGATACAGATCAAAGAAACAACTGCAATATGATGAAAGGAACCAGACACCTGTCCAAAACCCTGCCCTGACCACAGACAAACACACTTCCTTTTATCTCAAAACCCCTGCGTCCATTCAAACGTTCCATGAAGACATGAGATGTTTTCGTAGAGTTCGAAGCACAAGCCTCACATTGACCATCTGGCAGCTAGCAGTCAACGGGGTCATTCCATTGAGTTTCAATCTTACCCGCTCCCAAAAAGGCCACGATGTGCCTCGATGCACCAGTAGACAGTATACGGCTGTATGTACGTGAAAGAGGGGGAGAGCGAGAGAGAGAGAGAGACGAGAGTGGAACGTCATCAGCCTTTCAAGGACTGCATTTCAAGCTTAAACTAGGGATCACGCTGGTACTCGTGGCATCAGATCTTTGGATCTTCTGCAGGTGAAAGTTGTCACTGATTTCCTGGAACCTCACGAATTCCCGGCCAAAGCGTTGCTTGGCAACGTCTTCTCCTTGCTCAGCTTTCCCAAACTTTGGTGGTTAGATCATAGCAGGTGATGAGCGTGTGGCACAAAAGAGTGTCAATGGACGCGCACTGTTGGTTGATTTTGACTATCAAACATGATCAAACCATCAAACCATCCATTTGGGGGTTGATCATTCTGCCCCTTAGGCATGATTAAAAGCAAGGCAAGGCTCAAGCAGGGCTTCTGTGTTTGTTTTCCATTCCCCCCCATGGGGTGCCATCAAGGTCGGAGGCTGCCAAGGAGTTTCTGCAGGGCAGATGGCCGCCGCCTCGAAATTTCCCATCCTTGCTGAAGATCGATGTGGAAACTTGACCACTTCAGAATCAAATCTTTTGCATTCTTTGGAGTAGGATGCCTGCCATTTGGGATTGCCCATGTTTGATACACGCGACCATGAGCGAGAACAGCCATATTCTCTTACGACAGTGTTCGTGATTTTCTGGCATCGTTTGATTGAACAGGTTGAAAGAGTGAAAGTGTTGCTTCCTGGATTCCTGTTCCCATTACCAGCTGAGGACAACGGGGATTGTGACTACTTGGATTACTGGCTCACTGCTGGGTTTGAACCTCAGACCTTTGCAGGAAAGAGCTGCATAGTGACATCGACAGTTGCAGCATTTTCACCAAACAAATAACTGGGAGGATGATCCCTAAAGAATGAGAAATTGATAGAAATTGTAAGCAATAGCGGCATATCATGGTATATCATATATCATCATATATCACCCAATATGATCCAGTGTATCCCAACGCTATCCATTTGCGACCTCCAGGTAACATCCCAGTGGCCATGCGATGCCATGCTTCCAGGTATAGACCCTTGGTGATTCATATTGAGATCATCCACTCGTATGTGGCTGCAGATTTGGCCTTCAATGTGCCCTTCAGCAAGGATTGCTTTGGGGAACATTTGGAATTCATGCCGCGGAAAACTTGGACAACGCTGGGACAAAAATTGGACCAATATTGGCATTTTTGTGACCCGTTGCAACCGATAACATGAAAACAGAACCAGAAAAAGTGGGCCCGGACCATTTTACTACTGGATTTGGAATCCTTGTTGGATTCCATATTAAGTTTGGATATTTCTCGGGTGGAACTACTACTGGACATTGAATTCATCACTGGATTGGTCGAAGGAAACAACTTCAGCAGACCTTTGCTGCCCCTCAAACATGGACGTTTCCAATTTGAAATTTGAAGCACTTTGAAGCATCTTGAATCAATCCAGTGCGAAGTGCGACAAGGGCGGTCACTTTTTGCCATAGCAGTTTCTCGTCACAAACTTCCCCCAGAATTGGTTGAAGGGAAATCTGCAGGAGAGTTGTCCTAATCTTCCAGTTTTCCCGTAATGTTTTTTTTTTCAAAAAAAGCAAGCATATTTAATTCATTTTAATTCCATAGATCCTTGTCCATCCTTTTCCTATATCTTCATGGATTTTTCTCAATAAGCCAAGCTTTCATGAAATTTCCGGGAAAGGACTGGTCCCTGTGGAACTTTGACATGGACATCAGTGCCTGGCCCTCCGTGGGCTGCTCCCTGGGGGCGGTGATTCTCCGCCTCAGGAGAGGGCAGGGGCTGGTGGATAAGAAATCTTGGGAAAATGATGGGAAAATGATGGGAAAATGATGGCAAATGGTGATTTTACCATCTATTTGTTGATATCGCCCATTAAAAAAAAAGAAAAGATATGCTGAAGAATTGGGATTTCACATAACATGGGAGGTCAATGGAACTGACATGCTCTGAGAAATCTGAGTTATTTTCTCCGGTTCTGTGGTTGCTGTTGTACCCCTTCTTCGGGCGATCAAGATTCATGGAGATTCATTACTTGTAAGGGAACACGATGAATGCATAAATGTGTCAATATATGATATGTATTATATAAATGTGATTGAGAATGTGACTGCCATTTTCAGCGGTTCAAGTCAACATCTGACTAATTTTGCTCAGGAGAGACTATTCCTTGCTGTCCTGGAGCAATTTGAAGCCGGTGGATGCGGAGTTTATACTCACTTCCTGGGCTCAAGAGAAAGGAATTGAGGCAATCGAGGTGGTCTTTGGCTCAGATTCTCACGTCCATCAGTTATTGTTTGTTACATATATATATAATATATATATATATATAATTATATATATATAATTATATAATAAAGTGTTACTGTACAGTTCATCGATTTCTTCCAGATGCGAATCTCTTGAGATCTTTATTTCCCAAAGCCAAGGATCTGGTGCCCAGCTTTTGGCGTCAGTCGGTGTCATACCGAGAGCTTTGGGCAGCGGAGCACTATGAGAGTTTGGACTTGGACCCCAGGGAGCCTCGGTTGAGAGGTTTGGCATCCATGGTTTGGACCAAAAAAGACCTGGAGGCTGGAGGATGTTATTAAATGTTTTTATACTGTATAAATAAATGTTAGCAGATGTTATTATGTTGTGCTGTATAGATAGTTATTAGCATACCCAAAGTTAGATTAAAGTTGTGACAAGATTGGTACGTACATTTCAACAGGAAGAATTTTCAGCCATGAGATGTTGGCATCCGCAACATGGTTTGCCGGGGAGATTGGCTCAGGAGATGCTGAATGAAAGCTTAGCAGTTGCAGAGAAGCGGAGGATGGTGGTCGAGTCTCATGCTGCGCTGCGTGACCTCTTGGCCACGAAAAAAGTGAGCGCGCAGCTCTGGGGATCCAGGATCCAGGTGTGCCATGGGGAATCCTCATGGCCTTTAATGGCCATGTTCCTTATTATAATGGTATAGCTCCACACATGAAAGCCCCAAACTTTTGGCAGCTCCACAGGTGCTCATGGCTACAAATCGTCCTGATACCTTGGACCCTGCATTGCTCAGACCTGGTCGTGCCTTGGAAGTCGCGCTGATCGCTTGGATTTTGGTGGTGCATTGACGATGCCAAGAAAGGTTCATGATGGATCATTATGTAATGTTCATTTACATTCACTGATCCTACCCCAAATCCATCACCATATCCAGGGGTTGTACAATGTTGTACAGGGTGTTCACCCGAGCTGAGCCCTGATAAACCTCAAGTGTAAGAATCAGAAATCCTCAACACTGGAAGAGACGTGCAGTAGATGAACATAGATGAACATAGATTAACATAGATTAACATAGATTAACATAGATGAACAGTGCGCAGTGTTGCTTTACCTCTGAATGACTCTGAGGTTTGGACCGAAAGATTGAGTTCGGCCTGCCAGATTTGGAAGGTCGTACCCACATCTTCAAGATCCATGCCAAGACTCTTGGATTTGAACACCGTTCTGCAGAAGACTGAGAAGACTGGGGATCTTCCTTGCATTCCCTTGGATCACATGATATCGCATGTCTGTGCACCAAAGAACAATTCGCTTGCAGAGACGAAGATGTATGACAAGGGTCATGGGATGCCATTGCGTGCATCATTCCGATATATCATCACTTCCCGTGCCACTTAGGACCATGGCAATCGATCGGGATGTCCGTTTCGAGCTGCTAGCCCGGCTGTGTCCCAACACCACTGGCAGCTTGACTTCTTGCGAATGGTTCATGCTCTAGCCAAATGTGGGAAAACCATGGAAAACCCATGGAGGCCATGGCCAGTTGAGAAAGTTCATGCAGTCAGAGGCATACAGTTAAATTTTAAATGAGAAATAGATGCCAAATCGCCATCCCGCCCACGCCCCCATAGATGGACCGAAACTTGATGTTCAGATTGTTCAGGCTCCTGAGCGGTTCATGTTCAATGCAGATGAATCTAAGGCGCAGAGTGCCGAAGTGTTTGCACGGAAGCCGGCATGTACGCAATCCGCGCACGCAGAAAGAGCATTTCCGTACCTTGGCATGCGTTGGCAATGGACACCGCTGCCCGGTGGCGACTTCTTGCATGAGCAGGCACTTGGTAGACGCAGAAAACATGGGTGAGAACGATGACAATGAGAGGGCGTTTATTCTTTTTTCCTCACAGTTGCAGATAAGAATGTTATTGTGCTGGCCGGCTTTGAAACCTTGTTTGAATTTCTCGGCTAGTCGTATCCACACGAACGCGCCAGCAGTCTTGTATCCAAATGTATCCAAATGTAAGATCCACTTGACGCCGTTGAATACTCTCAAGAACCATCAAGAACCATGACGTGGTCAACTGGACTGTCGGGTTGAATGCTTCTCATGTGGTTCCTTCTCTTTCTTGCGGTAGTCGGCATGACACGGGTTAAATTTTGCCACTCAGGAAAAGGATCTTATTGATGCCATCAACAAGGCTGGACGGCATATGACAGTTATGTTTTGCTATGTACTCAATGTAGTCTAATAGTTTGCCTTGCTTACAGAGATTGACCTCACATGTTCAAAGAGATCAAAGATCATGATGATGATGATGATGATGATGATGACGATGACGATGACGATGATGGTGAAACACTATATCCTAGCTCAACGCTTCGCAACTTTGACCCAGCAGCAGGTCATCAAAGGTTACTCGAAGTTCTCTGCAACACCCAAGTACATGGTCTACAACTGAGAGCGCCCAAAGCGCCCAAGGCGCTCATTGTTTAGGCTCAAACACCTACGGCCACCCATGGTATTTCTTGCTGTGGTTTTCACAGAGCATTAAAATAAGATGCGAGCAAAAACAAGTCAAGGTAACAACATAAGATCCGAAAACAGTTGACGGATGTTCACGGGAATATTAGGATTTGTGAGGGGCCAGGCGCCACATAGATAGAAATGATCAGAAGACATGGTGCAGATCTTCTGACCTGTGCCATCCTGTGCACTAGCCTGGATCCGCTATGAGAAGCTTCCCCACGGTACTGGTCCAGCTGTGCCAACGCTGGCACCTGTCCAGTGTGCAGTTCAGCGAACAGAAAAGAGCACACTGGAAAAGAAGCCAAACACCGAAGATGTGGAACTGTTTATGCAGATTGATGCAGCAATTCATGTGTGATGGAGGCACTTATGTCGCAAAGTTTGCTTTGTTGGCAACATTTGGTGTGCTTGATATTGAACGTAGTGAAAGTGTCATGATACCTTGAGCAAAATTTGTTGAGAATTGCAGGTAATAACAGTTTGTTTTCCAATGAGGCTCTGATGGTGCAGTTCTGATTACTGCAGATGGCAAGGCGGAAAGCTCCGAGATGGGGATCATCATTGTTTTATTGAATAAAGACATAAAGAAGCTATTGCAGTCTAGTGGCATAGCGCCAACAACTCTCTTTCAGGTCATGTACTTTGTTGTTGTTTTTCTTTCGGCAGATGATGATGATGATGATGATGATGATGACGATGGTATAGGATTCTTACATGTGCACCATTCGCGCCGACACCAAATTGACACCACTGTACGATTACTGGAACAACATATATTATACTGGCAGGTCCTGAAGCAAGGATGTTGCCCTGTGCCCTGCTCTTAACAACTCATAAATCTCGTCGTGGCTCCTGGATGTTCATGTGGAGCTTCCCGTTCTGAACTGGTTGTCGTTGTGCACGGTGCGCAAACCTGATCACCATCACCGGTTGGTGCAGGATTGACACTTGGATAGTGTGGCACAATCATCCATTTGGTTTGCAATCCACTCCGGCTTCTGGTTTCATGTGGTTTCAACATGTTTCAACTGTTTTGGTTTTTGCCATCCTAGTTAGGCTAACCACCAGCAGACTTGATATGTGATGATAGGTGACTTCTTGTGCAGTGTTCGATCATTTGTGTGCATGTCTTAAGGCCCGGAGGCAAGGTGGTAGATACCACAGGCCGGGCTTTGCTACTCGTATCAATTGCACCTTCATTCAACAGAAGAATACATACCCCATCTTGAAACAGCAATCTTGGGATATAATATATGGGTTCTCCAAAAAGATAGAAGAATGAATCCCTACATATCTCTACCATTGTGCAGCTTGTCTACTCTGGGGACCCTGTGCTGAACACTGTGAGGTGCTGGCGATTGCTTTCGCTCCGCCTTTGCTGTTGCCTTGGTCGAGGGCCGACCTCTGCAGGACAATCCATACACGTTGATGCTGAGGTGAATTGCCTTGAGGTTGAAACTCAGCATATTTATTGTGCGTGTTCTCACAAGTGATTTTGGTGCGATTCTGGAAAAACGTACGTAAAAAGATTATTGTTGAAAGCTCCAAACTCAGAAATTGAAAACGCAAAACTTTGGCAACGCCCCTGAGTGGCTAAGCATCTTTAGCACCCTACTCAACTGTTTTTTTTGAGCGGAAAAAGCGATGATATTCGCGGCATCCCATTTCGGACAAACAGTTTTGCTGGAAGTGACTGTTTTGCCAAATGGAGCTTGTTTGAACCAGGCTTTGAGTTTGTTGTAGTAGCTTTGTTGAGCTGCCAGGAATGCTTGAAGTTTGCTGCAGCAGCCGGTGCAATAACCGTAACTCACTTTGACAAAGGGCGACTGTTGATGGTTGACATTTGCGGGCACTCAAGTTTTACACATTCATATATACAGTATATCCTATAAATCCAGATTAGTTGATAGTTGATGGTATATCCTTAATATATCAACGCATATCCATGTATATTCCAGTTTTGTACATGTTTGTACTGTAATTATATATATATATACGTGTGTGTGTATGTGTGTGTGTGTTTTCGAAATGGTCCATAGATTGTAGCTTTGATCATTCCTGCCATGAACGTTTGGTGGAAAGTTGAGGTCTCTCGTCTTGGAGCAGTGCCCAGCCTGCCATCCAGGGACGAGCACGGGCCCAAGGGGCGGAAGCAGCACGTGGGTTCTAGGTATACCCTCCAAGGACCAACAATAAAAGGTTGGTACTTTATACATGTTTATACATACTTATATATATTATATATACCATATTTTTTAGTACTTTGATCCACTTTCATAGGCACTTGGAGAATGTAAGTATGGCAATTCTGAGGGACATACCAGCATTTATAACCTAATTTGGGTTATATACAGTACCATGCAGTACTGTACCCACTAATTGGGGGACGGCCATACCATCATTATATAATAATATGATATAATATCCAGTACCAAGACCTCTAAAAATATGGAAAAGTAAACTCCAACTCTTGTTGTGTTTTTGTTCCTATCTTTTGTGTCAGCTCAATTCATGTTGTTTTTTGGGGGTTTTGCATGGGATATATATATATATATATACCTGTAATACTCTACAGTAGTATCCCCCCATTTTGGTTGTCAACCCCAGTGTCAATTGGGACTTGTGATATCTTCCAAGGACGGAGGCTTTGGCCAAGAGCAGCTGATTTTAGTTTGATCAATTTCCATCATTGATGATTTAAGCAGTGACCTAGTGGGCTCGGAAAAAAGGTTTCCAGGCAGCTTTCCGGATGCTGGGTGCGACTGGGCGCTATGGAAGATGGAATATCAATGAATATCATCAGAGAACATCAGTCATGATGGAAGATTATAGCTGATTATATTCCATCCATTATTCCCAATATTATAGCTGATTATAGCTGATTATAGCTATTTATAGCTGATGATTTCTAAAAGACGTTTGTTGCCCATCCATTATTCCCAATAGGTACGTCATGGACGGTCGTGGGGTCGGGCCACATACCATGCGAACTGCAACCCCCTTTGGCCACTTAGTGCTCAGTGGTGAATAGTTTGGCAGCATGCAGAATGCAGACGGTGAACATCTCCAATCGGTGGCAGGCCACATCACAACTGGAATCTCTAGATGAAAGTGCTTAAGGCTTAAGAGAGCATGGAGAGCAACAAGCTGGACACAAGCAAGGATGTAGACCAAATCTAGCCAAGCATGGCCACAATAGCCAAGCCATCTTTTTCTGTTTCCACAATTACCCGCGAGTTGAGGGCCACATGCAGAAGTGATAGGGACCAGCAATGCTTCAACGGAGACTCAGACTCCGAAAACCCCCTTGCCTGGTCGGTTGGATGTGTGTGTGTGTGATTCCATGCTTTGACCATCCCCTTTACACACTTTAAGTTGAAAGTGAAATTTGCATGCAAGCCGGCTTGGAAAGTATGGAAACATATCCTTGGAAAGTATGGAAACATATCGAAACAAACCAAATATGGAACAACCAGTCGAAGTGGCTGATGGGAACGGCAGTTGACGATTTGTCGCCTCAGGACTGGACAGTCGCCGCTCAATGGTCTGAAGCAGTTCCGTCACGAACTCTTGGAACATCAAGCGCTTCTCTTGAACAAGCTCGATGCGAAGATTTCCAAGCTTGGGTCACTTGGTTGGGGGGGGGGAATCCTGTGAATTGTGGCATCATTTTTCTGATATCTAGTTCGTGGATAGAAAATTAGATCTTCTGAATCCAGGGTTGACATTGCAACAAAATTCGGCGATAGTAGGGCACGTTTGAGGCTGGTGGCAGCTGAAGAGACTGCGGATATTGAGTTGGAGGAGTTCAAGGGATCCAAAGAGGAGACCAAAGATGAGATGCAGAGTACCCTGATGTCAGTTCCTGCTTCAGCCCCTTGGATAAACAACTTAAGGACATACTTGGACCATCATGGACAATTTTAGCTGTATACGATTTTGGACATGTTATTCCAGAAGCTCTCATCGGACTCCTCTCAATGCACTTTATACATCTTTATACCAATGTTTGTGGCGACATGCCGGCGGCATCAGGCCTGGCATGCACCAAACGCAGATGGTGTAGCTGAGCGGAAATTCAGCGCAATTCCAGGCATGGCAAACGGGACATATGGGGACACTGGAGGGCAGACACTGGGGATATGCTATGCCAGGATAGCAGGTTGCCAGAGGTGCAACGTGTCAGGAAGTGCATGTTTCCACTGTTTTCGAGTCATAGCGCGGTTCCGGATCAGATTTGAATCCATCCTGACATCTGTCATGATCATTAAAAATTGGGATTTGAGATCGCAACCAGCACCAGTGCCAATACACATTGTGGAGCAAGAAGTTGTTTCACCTATCATCCTCCGCCACGACTGATCATTCTGCTCTCTGTTCGGGCTTAACATTAGCAGATTTTACTCCTGAGGGGGCCCATCCAATCTTTTCCTCTTGCCGCGTTTTGCAGGATCGATTGTGGAAGACACTGTCGAGGCAAGCGATGATGGCAAACTAATTCAGGAATAGGTGACCTTGGATCAATAGCACATAATAGCACAGAATAGCACGCGTCAAAATCCAGTGCACAGCACATGAGCATCACATGTGAATTTTTGGTCACTTTGAGCCAAGATGTTCTTTGCATTCCGCACACTTAGGCTGGTCACTGATCGTGGCGTCTATTTGTTTGATTTAGGAAGCCTGTAAATGTTTGGCTAATGTTTCTTGCACTGCGTCGGTGAGATTTCTATCGGGAAGCCTGTGAATATTTGAATTAAATGGAAACCTGAGCGTGCAGATTGAGCATGATCGGGGAACGTATGACGACTTGATTTTATGTTTTGCACTTCTTATATCTTCTTATGAGATGCAGTGACTACGCAGTACTTGTATGTTGCTGAACTAGATGTAGAGAGAATCTTGGCAATCATTTGTTGTTTGTTGAGACTGAAAGTTTCCAACATGGTCACTCCGTTCTGGCCGCGAACTGGCCGCAACTTGAAGTCTTGGGAAACGTATCCAAATCTACCAGCAATTGCTGAACCACTCATCCAAGTGGAAAGCCTCGCAGAGTCGTTGAATCAGTTGACGAAAAAATGCGACAAATGACCTAATGTATACTTTTCTGATCCATAATTTGTTGTTAACGGCCAGCGTTTTCTGCAAAGAAAGGATAGAGAGAGAGAGAGAGAGAAAAAAAAATAGGTCACCATAAACTACTGAGACTGCTGATCTCCTGAGATGGCGATGGAGAGAGAGAGAGAGAGAGAGAGAAACTACCTGAGACAATTAATTGGTGGAAGCATCCTTATTTGCGTGAAATCATGGACATGAGATCCCTACAAGTGAGTCAGTGAGTCACTATGTCTTGAATGTTCACTCTAGCATTGCCAGCCATTGCCAGCCAGGCATTCTCCAGCTTGCCCACAGTCGCGGAGCGGCGGAAGAAGCACATGGCTTGGATCCATAAGCAGTCTCAATTTGAACCAAGTGACAAGCCAGAGGCGATGGTTTGGTAAAGCTCTGTGCGCCATAGGGAAGACTGACAAAGGGGACTGATGCCTGTCGCCTCTATTCACTACAACTGCAACAAGATATATACAGTACTCAATTTGATAGAATTTGTCCGTCTCACTTTGCATACCGACCAGGCTGAAGAAGAAACAACATGATATTGCTCCTTCTACTGCTTGAATGGAAATTGTTTGGGGATCTTGAGATATTTTGAGCGATGCATCTAAGATTTCCACTACTGTGAGGGGTTGAGGCCCCACATCAGCTCAATATTAGATCATTAACCACCAGTATTCCCTGTTAATCCATTGTTAATCCATTGTTAAATCCACAGATATCATCAGTAAATGCTCCTCTGGATCTTGATATATCTTGGATATATCTTGGATATATCTTGGATATTGGCCCATTGGCGTGGCATGTTTTGGCATAGTCTTGTCATGGGCCGTTGCAGGATGAGCAACATCAGCGTGTCTTTTCTCAGCTCTCGGCAGAATGTGCCCGAGAATCCGTGCGACGAAAGGCCATCGACAACTTCGGTCCGCCGCGGCCACCCTCCTCGTCACGGTGGGCAGAGGTGGTGAGACATCCCTATTTCGAACGGATGTCCTTGGCCATGATCTATTTGAATGCCGTATGGATCGCAATAGACATTGAATTTAACAAGGCAGACATGGTCTTGCAGGCAGAAAGTCCTTTCCTCATCATGGAAATTGTCTTCACCTTATATTTCAGCGGCGAACTCTTTGTGAGGTTCATGTCTTACGAAAAACGCCGGGAAGCTGTGCGTGATTCCTGGTTTATTTTCGACCTCCTGCTGGTAGTGATGATGCTCCTGGAGACTTGGCTGATCCCTTTGACGGCCTTCATCATTGAGGGTGGCTTCACCGCGCGCTCCCAGGACGATGGAGCCAACATCTCACGGAGCGCCTCAGTGCTGCGCATCGCCCGTATTTTGCGGGTCTTTCGCACGGCACGGATCATCAGAGTGGCGCGCTACATGCCGGAACTCATGATTTTGGTCAAAGGATGCTTGGCTCAGTAGAAATCATCCCATCATGCGGAATTGGTTGGTAGTCAACTATTTGTGTTTACTGCAACTGTAACCATGTAACCACTCTTTTACCTCCCTGTTTGAAATGATTCACCCCAATCACTACTACACAATCAACCAGGTGTGATAATTATTGATAATTAACTTCTATCTATAGGACGCATATTGGACGCATAATATCAAGAGCTGCTGGTTGCAGTGTCATGTTATCCTTTCTCTGGTGCTGCCAATCTTTCGTCACTTTCTGCCGAGGGTTTTCAATCAAAACCTGTTGCATTGTACAACCAGCATGACACATGGAAAGAATTGACCCACCTTGACTCTTTCTGCCTCTTGGTCTTCAAAGAAGCACTGCCCGCGCTGCAGCAGAAGTGCATGAACTGAGGATTGATAGTTGCCGCTCGCTCTGTGTTTTTCACTCTTGTCCTGTTGCTGCTCATTACCTATGTATTCAGCATTGCTTTCTCCCAGCTCAGCGAAAACACGAGACTCGAACCAAAATATTTCCCAACAATAACGTCAGCGGTGCTGACACTCATTGTGGCTTGACTGAAAAAGTGGATGCTATTTGTGGGGATGGATCCCATGCTTTTCCGGAAGAAGGCATAGTAAGCCACAAAGGCTGCACGTGAGTATGGGTGAGTGGATTTTCTGCCGCGTTTCATTAGTTAAATTGGATTCTAACATATTAATTACACACATATATATATATATTATATATATATGTATATAACTTTATATTCATCGCACAACTAGGCTGGACAGGGACCATCGACCATGCTGAGGTCAACGAGACGCTTCGTAATTCTGTTTGAGCACAAGTCTTGTTCCAGAATTGGATGAAGGGAACATGTAATTACCGGAAACCCCTCAGTTTGGGGTAAACACATGGAAAAACATGTAAAACAACCTGAAAAAATGTAAAGACCATGGTTTCCTGTACAATGCATTGATCATCTACAACGCAACCGGTGCAACAACTTCTAACAGCCTGCCATTGCAGGTGCAATGCGTCATGCCGGACCAGGAGGAATTCTTTCAAGACGTCTCGGATGTCAGCTGGATCATGGGAATGTTGCTGAAAGCTGCCAATTTATGGATTGAGAATGACTGAGACAGCATCCCCCAAACATAGACCCTGCCACATTGGGGAAGACTGCCGTCCTCTGAACATGGATGATTCTCAAGGTCTATGTTGGTTGGGGGATGGCATGCTTTTTTTGTCACCCCTGCTTTTGGAGATGATTCAAAATGATCCCATGTAATTACTGTACCATTTAAGGGGTTGAAACCAGGAACCAGGATTAGCTTGTGCTTGTGCCGGTGCCGCTTTTTGGTTGCAAGAGTTTTGTCTCGATCAGTTTGTTGTGCATGCGCAGCAGAGCTTTTCACACAAGGCTTGTCATTATCTTCGTGCTTGTCGGCTCGCTCATTGTGATGAATATGTTGGTCTGGGATCTCAATGTGCAGAGATGTGCAGAGATGTCGCCCAATCTTGCAGATCATCACAATTTGTATATTTACAACAATCATTTCATGTATTCACCAATTTGCGCTTAATCACCACCATTTTCCACTGGGATTGTTGGCCACTTTCCCGGCGAGGTGGGAATTCTCGTGGAGGCCGTGCAGACAGTCGCGACCATGGAGCATGAGCAGATTCATGTGGACTTCGCCAAGCGGGTGACTTGCGATACGGCGATACCGGCGATACCCTTGTAGTCCCATCCCCCTAACATTATCCCACATAGGATACTAATGGCCCCAAAAGAGAAGATATCCAATGCTAAAGCGGGTTTCAAGGTCGTATTTAATATTGGAGGGATTAGTTTCATTCTATTCTTAGAGGTTGTATTAGAGGTGTAGCCAATGGAAATCCCCACTTCTACTGGGGAAAAAAACCAATAAATTTACATAAATTTACTGGTATAGGCTATGGATCATTTCAGGGACCAATTTTTGTTCTGCAGACAGCCAGCCAATTGTCATTGTGGAGTAAGCAGAGGCTTAGGCGCTTGTCAATCATATTTTGACAGAATTTATGCGGCTGCAGAAGGGGAACTAGGGGCTTCCTTGTTTTCTTTTTGTGTGTGGGACGTATACAAACACACCCAACTATTTACATCTGGAGGAATTATAACCTCACCGTCACCGTGACATCGCTGGAATGACGGTTAGGGAGGGGAATCATCCTCAAATAGCCTTATTTCAGCTAGCTTCAGGTTTGTGAATTTATTGTAATTCAGCTAGATACATAGATGCGCACATATTTGATTGTTCGCTTATTCATTTTATAGTGCGATGATGAACCGATCTTTCCTTATACACATTGACATATTACAACTATTATACCATAATTATGACACATACATTACTGTTGTAGGATACACTATGTATCCCTATACGATGACAGGATGATCGTTGGGCTCAGGTCCTGTGGGACTTAATCAGGGAGCAAGGTGCCGATGAGGATGGCGACAACCGCATCTCTGAGGAGGAGTTCGTGAGGCAAAACGGCGCCGTTGGGGTTGAATCTGCAGCTTTAACATGCTTTAACCCCGTGCCATGATAATAAAGGGTACTCTAGTCCCTTGCAATTTCAAGTGTTCTAATATGTTCTAAATCTAGATATTCAAATGCATAGAAGTCCTGCCGGTAGTAGTGCCTACAATGGGCCAAGAAAGAAATAGAAAGAACAAAAACATCCCCCGCTCCGAACCACGCGAGGCTCTTGGAACGACCTGAGGCATCCAAGGCTTTGAACCGCTTGGGCGTTGACGCCTTTGCGGTGATGGAAACTGGCAGCTCGGCCGAAACTGGATGTGGTGTGGTATTTGGAAATTTTGGCTTGGCAATCTTTGGGATTCGTTGGAGAAAAATGATGGACAAGCAAATTATATTACAGGCCTGTAACCCCAATGTCGCAAGACAAAAAAATACAAAATATAAAGGTATAAATCAATCGGTTCAAATGATTTTGCCAGCAAGAAAGGTAACAAGCACATCCAACAAGGAACATGTCCGCAAAAAGATCAAAGGATTGTTGCTGTCTTTTCTTTACATCCTGAAGCTCTATCAGGGCAAACGGACAGTGACTGCGAAGGACGTGCATATTTAAGAAGGTCTAAACAGTTCCTTGAGTTTAAGCAGTTCCTGCAATTCCTAGAGTTTTTTCCCAAGACGAACACCAACATAGGCATAATATATCAACACATCCAAGCTTTCTGAATCTTACTGGAAGTGTCGGGAACATTTCCCAGAAAATCCGGCACCATATCTAACCACAAATCATCACAAATCCAAAAAAAAATTAGTCATTGAAAATCTTCTAAAATCCAGGTAAAAATACTGCAATTTGCCCCCCATAAGGGTTGACTCCCGGTCAATTCTTCATCTCAGAAGCTCAGCTCCGAACACGTGACAAAAATTGCCCATATGCAAAACGTTCTTAAAAGGTATTCTGTAACATTAAACCTCGAAAATGCCAAACGACGTGAACATTGCGTTTTTCCATGTTTTTTTTCAGTTGTGCCTTTTTGGTTGGTATACTTGGGAGGCACGAGTATGCAAAAATAAAACGGCACGCATCCCTAGACGTCTCCATGGGTTTGTTCCAAGACAAGCTCAGCATGGCTATGAGGACAGCTCTGGCACAAATAGCGAGATGCCAGACTACCAGTGGCAGTATGTATAGCCTGTATAGCATATCAGCATTTTTCTCGTGAAGTATCGACAATCCAGTTGGACCCACAGTCGCCGGCCAAAGTGTCAAAGTCTGAATCCACCGATGGTCATGATATGCCAGAATCATCCACATAGATTCTGACTCAAGTTCAATCCATCAATCTATTCAAAACATGTCAAAACTGTTTGGTCAGCAACCGTTTCCTATATATATATAAACAACAATTCGCAATAATTAGAGATTTACGGCGATTGTGGCCAGCCATCTACGAAATCGACATAAAATCACGCGTGTTTCAGGAATTCTTCAAAACCCTGTGAAGCTGAGGAAAGTTATTGTTTGAAGATGGAGAACCTCTAACCTTCCCAGAGTTCATGGACGCCATCCTAACTTTGCGGGGCTCCAATCAGACCACCGTCAAGGATCGGATGGGGCACGCAAGGTGCTGCAACCATCAACCCGCGGTGCTTGGAATAATACAGTACCGGTTTTCATGAGAACTTAAGAAGATAATTACGGTTTTCACTGGAAATTCATTAAATTAAGATTCTTGAGTTTACTTTGCACATGGTCTTGAAACATATTTCTCTGAGATGGTCAGAGTTTCGGGTGTAGGGGTCGTTCGGGCCGGTTCCACTGCCTGAGGCAACCTTCGTGGATGCCAAAGCCAGATAAAGCCAGTGAGTTTGATACAAATTAATCCTGCCAGCATGTGCGACATGTCAGACAATCATGTTGATTGGTTTAAGTGGATTCTTGAGCAACGATATGAAGTAATTACATTTAGGCCACACGCCTGTGATATGAATTACCCCATTGCAGAACAGGGTTCTCAATGTTGCATCCAAACAAAAAGGAAACCACAGATATGATCCATTGGACTACATGTTCAGCTGATTTGTCGCTTTGTTTAGGGGTGGGGTTTTTGATGTTTTTGTGTGAGTGTGAAACTTCCATTGCTTGATGTTGTTTCACTGAAGTTGTTTCTACGGCAGGACATTGTGAATCTGTGGAAGTTTACTGCAGACGAGTTTTCTCAGCTCCATACGGTTTTGATGGATCTGTGTAAATTCTTATCAGGCTGCCCGTGGAGCTTGGGATGGCGGCGGGGGGTGGATTATTGGGAGCTCTTTAATTGAACCATTGCCATGAATACGTGCATGAACAAAAAAAACTGTCCAAAGACAAAGCCTTTTATTTAACACGAATATCATGAATGACTGCTGGCAAATTGCCAATTCTGCATTCGCTGTGCTAGATGGCCCCCTTAAGACACAGTCTAAGGAGCACCCGCCAGATCCATCAGGCCTCATTAACATGCTCAGTTTTCCATGGTTAGCAGGAATAAAAGAATATGAAATCCCGAAGTTATGACGTTCCCAATTGTTGGCCTGCAATGCAAAACGCCGGATTTGAGCTGCGTTTTTTTTTTATGATGGATTGTGTATGACGAGGGAAGTCAACAATATGACCGCGAAGATCCGCGAAGGCATTTGTGTCATACATGTCAATCCGCGATTGCTTGCGAAGCCTCTCGGCGTAAGCTTCTAGATTTGACACACGCGAAGGCATTTCGCGAAAGCAAATATAAACAATAGAGCTATAGATCATATTAAATAAATGATGGTTAGTTATGGCTCTGTTTCTGGCACTGGCGTTCTTGCGTTTTCTTAAACGCCGCTCAAAGGTCGCCTCAAAGGTCGGTCTTCAAAGGTCTCACCAGACGCATGCCTTCCTAGAATTCCAGGCCCTGTTTCGCGAAGCCCTGCGAAGCCCACGCGAAGCCTCCGTGGACCAATTTCCTGCCACCCTCTCGCTTCCGCATCTGAGGCTCAAAACCTCACCTTCCTTTCTTCCACCTGCTGAGACATGGTATCTTTCTCCGGCTAGACAAGAGCCCCCACGAGACCAGTTCGCGAAGGCAAAAGTGTTCTGCGAACCTGTGCGAAGCCAACCTTTGCACAAATCCATGCCTTGCGTAGCCATTAGCGAAGCCCCCCAGCAACCAAAAAAACACGGCTCATTTGAATTGGTCAAATCATGCCTGCAATCTTTGAAGGCCATGGTATTCCAGCAATGTTGGCCCAGCAGATTGGCCAGCTTGAAATCAAGTCGCGGTCCTCTCCTGTGCGGAACTTCGACGAAGTGCCACCTGGAAGCACTAGAAGATTTAGAAGGGCATGCTCAAACCAACTTTCCATCATAAAATGAAAAGCTGTTGGTTGGGTTGGTTGGCGGTTATTGTTCTCACAGGAATATTTTTGAGAGCCAAAACCACAAACCAGATTATATAGTTGGAGTGCATCTCGCTTGAGTTTCCAGGAGTGTCTATGTTTTAAATAATGGGAGACAGGCAGAGGAAAACGTCAACTGCTAAACTTGTACGCCCGCAGCGATTCAAAAGCATTGAGTCATTGATGCCTGGGCTCCAAACAAATTGGTTTAAGGATGTTTAAGGGAAAATCTACAGGAATCAGGAAACCCTGATATTTGTGCAGTACAAACAATGATTTAGTGCAAATGTTCCTAAAACATCCTAAAACCAATCCAGTGATGGACTGTGTATCTTAGGTAGACAGACGCGGAGTTGATGTCTGAGACAGGCTGCGTGACTGTTGATTCAGCGAGTTGTTGCCATGGCACCGCTTGCTGTTTGCGGGGAAATGCAAATGATGCAAGTTTGCATGCTGCTGCCACTTGACCGGTTGAGCTAGCCAAGATATATATATATATATTATATATATATATATCCAAGGGACCACTTGCCCAAACACGTTCAAAATAATGGTTGCCATTGCAACGAATGGTAAAGTCATGCGCTCAGCTTCAAAACAGGCCCAAAGGTGGTAGGTAAGAGTTGTGAGACTTGGGTGCTCCTCGTTTGGCGAGGCCTTTTTTTGGTCAGTTTTGACACGGAAAAAATGATGTTTCAACCTTAAGAGTTGGGGCTGGAGGGCCTTTGAGGCCTTCCAAAAAGGTGCTTTACGACCCTTAATGATCCATGATGACCAGTTGCTTGCGATTTCTCCGCAAAAGTGCCATGCTAGGTTAGAAGGTTAGAGCCAAAATATGTGTCACCCCTTGTTGCCAGTACCAGCTTGCGACGCGGCCACACTAAGCAAGCGGCACAGTTGAGTCCCATGACTCTGGACTCAGCAAAAACATGCAAAAACCAAAGTGATCGACATCAATGCACAATAAACATCAATAAACTACAATAGCAATCAAGAAAAGGTGTGTGTGTGTGTATGTGTCTGTGCGCGGGCTTTTGGGGTAATTAATCAAAATGTCACTGTAAAATAATGTAAAATCTTTTGGTTCGTGCGTGTAAAGCTGCTGTGTTTGCTCTGTGAACTGCATGTCTTTTCGCAGAACCCATGGCAAAGCCATGGCACGGAGATCGCGATCGCAGAAAATGCATGGCGTTAACCGTGAACCTGGAATCAATAAACGGGATGATTTTAGGAATTTTAGGGCTATTCTCTTTGGCAATCCCATTAATTAAACATCAAACATTTAAACGTCCATGGGGAATTTCAACCAATTTCGCTATGTTGGATGACCGGAGGGGAATTGGAGTTACTGACCAACCAGCCAAAATTTGGTGAAACCCAACCAGGATGAGGCTTCGGCTAACCACTGATATGATGTTATCTAACCAAGAGATGAGATCACTTCTTGGAGGTGGGACCCCAATAGTCAGCTGGGGCTCATCGATCCAGGGTTGACAGAACTTGCAACTGACCCACTTTTTTCAGAAACAACCAGTGATACAAATGAAATCAAATGATGCAAGTGACTAGACATACTAGACTCAATAGCATGATATAGCATGCAACCGCTGCACCACAGTGAAATTCATGGAGGTTCTTATTGACAGCTGATTGCGGTACCATGAATCGCGTCGAAGAGCAAAGCCTCAAGGATTCATAAGGATTCTATGTCTCGTAGTCTAGCGACCGAAGCTGGACCATCTGGACCTGGTGCCGGAGCCATGGCCTACCATGCAGTGCATGCTGTAGTGTCTGAAGTGGACCGAGAGGACCGAGATCCCTTGATGAACAACGAGGATGACGATGAACCGAAATCGCATTGGCTGAAAGTGCCCATGTCAAAGACATCGGCGCTATCTGTCACTGAAAACTTTGTCAAGAAGTCTAACTGGTTTCGCTCCAGAAAACAGCGGCAGTTGCTGGAACAAATGGCTCAGCCGCAGCCACTTACTGGGAACATTTATAGGTATATGGCAGCATTGGTGAATGTTGCAATGGGCCAAGATCCAGGTCCTGATCCCACGAATCCCACTTCCGATGTGAGCTCTGGATGTTGCAGCCGTTGCAGCTGCTGCAGCTGCAGCAATTGCTGCGGTTGCTGCCATTGTGGAAAATGCCTCTCCAGCTCTTGGTGGAGATTAACACCAGGCCAGCAAGACGGTTGGGTGAGGATTCAGCGGAGGTGTCATGAAAAAATATGCAAAAATGACAGTTGGGTGGAATGCTCAGGAGAGACTTGGTATCAGAAAGAGTTGGTTAAGGGATGTTGAGAATTTTGTTAAGGGCATTAAGGGCAATAGGCCAAAGAGAAAAAGGACATAGATCCTCAGGGGGGTACGACATAGGGGCGGTGATCCCAACTGCACTGCAACTGCGATTTTTATGACACACCGAAGCCATCCAGCAAAGACGCCAACCCTGCTCAATTTTTTAAGGGTTGACTTATTCAGGCCAAAGTTGAGCATTATGAAATTCTACAACAAGGAGATCCTTTGAAAGATTTGCACTTAATGCTTTGTAGAACCACGTTTTCATACCTTCCTACTGGTATCCCCATACGACAACTTGGGGACCCTGGGTTTCAATCAATGCAGTGTGATGTTCGGCAGGAAGCATCCTGACTGTCATGATGATCCA
>Ga0126342_10000420_pt1 | contig 45057 bp, 40 predicted proteins | sample Cyp1metagenome_FD_92528 | JGI IMG/M metagenome (GOLD analysis project Ga0126342, IMG submission 92528) | Coral microbial communities from Lord Howe Island, Old Settlement Bay, Australia - Cyphastrea 1 metagenome | ecosystem: Host-associated > Invertebrates > Cnidaria > Coral ...
CACATGACATATATATATATATATATATATATCACATGATCTAAATAAAAATTCACGAACACATATATATATTATATAGTTATATAAGCATACAGGTGTACCTATATACATATATATAAATATATTTATACATAGCTATAATTTCGTATGGGTATAATATGGGGCTCAAAGGATCCAAATTTATGTCCCCAAATCAAAATCCCAAGCCCCATAATTGACTGCAAAAGTTTTCAATTTAATTTTGCTCATTGTTTTTGACTTTTTGTGTTTGATATAGTATTTTGTATTTTCCCATACAAGAAGGGCCCCTGAGGTATGTTTGTTGGTTTATAAACCATCCAAATATCGATCTAGCCACCAGAAATCCTGGCTCGTCAGCCTAGTTACAAATCAGCTTGTCATAATTCAACCATCAATCCAAATGTGTGTTGATTAAATAATGTTATTCTAAAAAAAAAAAAGAGATGGTTGAACAAGTTGAATCCCAACGTTTCTCCATATATTCTTATGATCGAATTCCAATTGTCCATCACTGATATATCTATAGCGGCGTCAGTAGCCTGGCATCCAGGAGTATCTTGGTTATCCTAACCATATATAAACTACAACTAGCAATAAGTATATGATATATCCATAGTGTATGTACAAAAGTATATATGTTCTACAAAAAAATGTGTATTATTATGTACAGAGGATACATAACATAAACTTATATGACAATGACAATATTCTCAAACTATAAGCTGCGATTTTGTTTTGCGTTTCTGGCCTTATTTTTGAACTCCGCCACGCCAGTGCGTAGCGTCTCTCCGTCGATGTCAGCACCTTTCGGGCATGGGGAATCGTCGTCACCATGGTCATCCATGATAGCCCCATGACTTTTTGGAAAGCTCCAAAATCAACATCAACATATATACCCTCTGGTTTTATAGTGATTTATGGGATTTTATGGTTATTTAATGGGATTTGATAGTGATTTAATGGGATTTTATAGTGATTTAATGGGATTTTATAGTGATTCAATGGGATTTTATAGTGATTTAATGGGATTTTATAGTGATTTAATGGTATTTTATAGTGATTTAATGGAATTTTATAGTGATTTAATGGGATTTTATAGTGATTTAATGGGATTTTATAGTGATTTAATGGTAGTTTATAGTGATTTAATGGGATTTTATAGTGATTTAATGGAATTTTATAGTGATTTAATGGGATTTTATAGTGATTCAATGGTATTTTATAGTGATTTAATGGAATTTTATAGTGATTTAATGGGATTTTATAGTGATTTAATGGGATTTTATAGTGATTTAATGGGATTTTATAGTGATTTAATGGGATTTTATAGTGATTTAATTGTATTTTATAGTGATTCAATGGTATTTTATAGTGATTTAATGGGATTTTATAGTGATTTAATGGTATTTTATAGTGATTTAATGGGATTTTATAGTGATTTAATGGAATTTTATAGTGATTTAATGGAATTTTATAGTGATTTAATGGGATTTTATAGTGATTTAATGGGATTTTATAGTGATTTAATGGGACTTTAAAGTGATTTAATGGAATTTTATAGTGATTCAATGGTATTTTATAGTGATTTAATGGGATTTTATAGTGATTTAATGGAATTTTATAGTGATTTAATTGGATTTTATAGTGATTTAATGGGATTTTATAGTGATTTAATGGGATTTTATAGTGATTTAATGGGATTTTATAGTGATTTAATGGAATTTTATAGTGATTTAATGGGATTTTATAGATTTTATAGTGATTTAATGGGATTTTATAGTGATTTAATGGGATTTTATAGTGATTTAATGGGATTTTATAGTGATTTAATGGGATTTTATAGTGATTCAATGGGATATTAATGGGATATCAATGGTGGTTGCTTAACATAGCCATGGAAAATGGGCTTTGCTCCATAAGTCGGATGTTGAAGAATGAAACATGATGGAGTTCGTCAATGGGTTGCGGATGACATCCCATATATGAAATGGAAACATAAATTTCATGGTTTGAAACCACCATTTTTAATGGGAAAATCACCATTTTTGATGGGTAAATCCACTATACATGGAATTTTCAACCAGATATGAAACCATCATAAACCACCAACCAGTAATGCTTGATGAGTGGGTATTCCGAGCTCATGGCCTCATCATGACAAGCCCAGAATCCCCAAGGTGGTGCGTATTCTCAGCACAAGGGTCTGCTCATGGAGAATAGACGTCAGTTCTCTGCATGTTTTAACTGTCGTAGTCAGAATCTAAGGCTGAATCATCATTTCCTGGTATATCACCCATTTATATCCATCTATGTCATTGCCAAACAATATATTATATTGACAAAGGACCTTCAACAAATTCATTTGTTCCCAAACCTGGTGGGTTTTGTTGGGGACCGGGCTTAAATCCATGATGAGCTTCATCATGGGTCCAGGCAGGAATTGCAACTGCCGGTGTTGACCCCTGCGGAGCTGGGCAGGAGAGTCTTTCAGAAATCTTTGACAAAAGGGGATCAATGTTCCTGAAAAAACGTACATATAAAATATAGGATAGAAATCTACGTGTATATGTCTGGTTGGTGGATTCAAACCCTCTGAAAAATATGAAAGTCAGTTAGGATGATTATTCCCAATATATGGAAAAATAAAAAATGTTCCAAACCACCAACCAGATAATATAGAAATCTACGTGTATATCTATATCACTTTAAATTAATATACACTAAAATATACTATATAATATCTGATATCTTCAAAATAGTTATTCTGGGACGCTTTTTTTTGGATCCCATGCCACACCAAGGTCCATGTTTCTTGTGACCCGGGTGATATGTGTATTATATACATAAATGTATATACATATATATATATACACATTGAATTGGCACAATATTTGTGTATCAGTAAGTTGTCCAAGGAGGGAATGCGTACAGATGCAAATCAAACCGAAAATATGGTGTTTCTACAAGGTTTGCAGTCCAGGCATTGAACAATTCAAATCATTCAGTCTAAAGTCGCCGATTCGTGCGGAAAGCCGCCAACACCACACCCGTCCTGCTTACGCAGAGCAGTTGATGCGCAAATGGCAGTGTGGTTGTCAGTAGCGACTGGCCTGAACGGGAGATGCAATGCTGGCCAATCCCCCAACGGGAAAATCACCCATGGGGAATTGTTCATTGCCATGTTTGATTGCCAAGGTTATTTCCTCTGTCAGTGTCACTGTTTAGGGGGATGTAGCCACTACTTAGAATCGCAGAAGTAATAAGAACATAGACTTCAAGCTGCAAAGATTGTGATGATACTGATGTATGAAACCATTCAGTAAAACAAGAATACTTGAGACGTGAGTCGAAGATGGTGAGTGAAGAGAAAGGCGGTCATGTAAGGAAGAGGAGATCATATCCCGCAACTGAAGATACAAACATGGGGATATACGTATAGGTATGTACGTATGTATATATTTTGTTTTTTTCAAACACACCCCAGAATTCATGTTCGGGTTGATGTTGGACATAAGCCTACTGGAATGTATCCAGATACACACCACAAAGTGCCTTTCATCCCAAACATGAGTTTAACCGGCAGCTTTCTATCCTTTCCTGGTTGAATTTTCTTGTACTTCACCAACATGTTTGGTCATCTGGATTCCCGAAAACCGAACAAACAAAGTCATTGAAATATCATTCGCGCCCCATGTCATGTGAGGCCGTTCGAAATCCCTTTCCTAGATACACATATTTGGCTATATAATCTGAATATATCTGAATCATATTCTATGATAAAATATGTATGTCATCTAGTTCAAAATCAGATTATATATATATATATATATTTGCATATATCTATGAACATCTATGACTAGATAAAATTCAGTCATATTATGTCATATTAATATATGTCATAATATATGTCATAATATATCTAATATGTCCCTGATCAAACGTTACTAACTCCATAAATTGCCCAAATCTCCACAGACCAAAACCCAGATCCGTTGGCGTTGGGCACCCCACTGACCGACACCGAACCAAAGGCACCAGGACCGAGGCGCTGTAAATGGCCAACTAACTCCTGGAGGCAGCCGAGGTTTTTTGGTGACCAAGGTGACCTCCCAAAAAAGTAGAGAAAAAGACATCAGGAAGCGCGAAATGAGTTTGGTGATTTTTTTTTTGGTCCGGAAGATGTTGAAAACGAGTGAAAATGGTATAACTAGTAACCAGGCTTTACGGATCTTTATGGTGATTCCATAAAACTATATAGTTAGATGGAGTTGTAACAAACATAAGTGGGAGGCACCACAACCTTGTCAAACCAGCCCTGAATTTGTGAAACAACCTGTTTTACAGGAGCAGGGTGACTACTGTGAAGGTATACGCAGCGCCGGTGCACTTGGGGAAATCGCACAGGTGAAATTGTCTGGTTGGTGGTTGAGCCACCCCTCTGAAAAATATGAGTCAGTTGGGATGATGACATTCCCAATATATGGAAAAAACAATGTTCCAAACCACCAGTCATTGCATGGTTGTCCCAAAACTATTTGGGTGATTTCTGGAAGAGGCCAATTTTGAGATATAACATACCAATGTGTCTGTACTGTAACTTGAACATGGTTCCCAACTTTTGACAGAAGGTCACGACGGTAAAACATTAAAGCCCACTTGAACACCTGTATGTGTGTGTGCGTGTTTTGTTTGCATCAAACCATTTGTTCCAGTCAATTCCCCTGTTTCTTTGGTAAACAACACATTTGTGTTGGTTGAATCCCTATGTTTAACATGTTTGTTGCTTGCCTCGCTATGATTGTTGCTCCAATCACCATGTACGATGCTTGAATCACAATTGCTGCCAATTTGAAGAACTCTCCATGATGTTCAGATCAACATGTTTGATGTTTAAATTCATATGTTTCATAGTAAAATCCCCATGTTTGTTGGTTGAATCGCATTAATTCAACCAAAAAAAACATGGTTGAGTCGCAAATTCTGATGCTTAAATCACAGTTTTTCTCGATTGTTCTCCTCGCTTCGTCGGTTCTGATGACGCTGCACGTCCCACATAAGCGGTCGAACCTGGATGCCAAGGTGGGTGACTTCACCATGGGAAAACCATGGGAAAACCATGGGAAAATGGTGATTTAATGATGATTTAACCTACAAAAATGGTGATTTGATGATGATTTCACCAACAAACATGGGGATTTCATGGGATTAAGTGGTTTATGATAGCTGAGTTGACAAATTACAGTAATAAGTCGGTTAACAATGGTGTGTTTATCTGGGGACAAAACACCCACGGGGTGATCCCACAGTTTGATTGTACGTATCCAATCACAGTTGCGGCTGCTACAAGAGCACCCAGACATGCCCACCGGCCACTACGCGAAATCTGCAACTGAGTGCTTCCCACCATGTTGAAAGCGGACCTCAGAAGTATGGCATGTGTCAAAGGTATTCAAAGGTCACGTTTGTTGGGAACATCGAGTACTGCCAATCTCAACTGGGTGACAATAGATATGACACCTAGAATCAGAGGTGCTGTCGTCAACTCCACATGGAGTTCACCTAAACGATGTACATCTCAGTTGATATATATATATATATATATTATATATATATATATATATATAATATGTATATATATGTATATATATATAATATGTATATATATATATATGGTTGGTGGTATACCTACCCCTCTAAAAAATATGAGTTCGTCAATGGGAAGGATTATCCCATATATTATGGAAAAAAATATATTTGAAACCACCAACCATATATATATATAATATCTATAATATAACAAATCCAAACCAATACTGAGATTTCAATCTTCAATCCAGACCCTCTTTGAGGGTGAGTTCGCAGGAAATGAGATCGGAAATTTTCCACATCAAAACATCTCAAGCTTTCCTGGCCGATCAAAGTTGTGTACCTATAAAAACACGCATCGATTTCGAGATGAATTTTGCCATATTCCAAACGCTAGATGGGCCATGCTGAGTCGATACTGGAGGACTATCCAAGATCTTGGGATATCGAGGTGGAGCCTCCCTTAACTTTGCATGTAAACTGCATGCATGAAACCAAACGAAACTCAACCACAAATCCAGCATTTTCCCAACCACAAACCTGCAAATTGCGTAAAACATGATTTATATCCAGCAAATTTCAATATCCATGGTCCATGTATCATCATGTATCCATATAGTATCCAAAAAAAAACATGACAATAAGCCCAAACATGGTCCCAACGATAACCCAACGGTTCAAGCTGGGCTCTCACCTTTCTCCACCGTCGCCATCGACCGTCCAGGGGTCGCGGATGGGTTGGATCGGATGGAGATTGGCCTGGCAGGTGCCGAGGGAACGGCCAGGGAACATTCGGTGTGTTTTTTGGCACATTCCTACAAGGTGGTGCCCCATAGTTAGCTAAGTTGGTTTATAACTCCCATAACTATGGTTTATTGCAGATATAACTATAGTTAATGGGGTTTATTAACCAACTTATAACTGGGGGGCACCATCCTGTACCATGGTGCACTAACAAACAATATATTTAAAACCACGACCATGAAACAAAAAGGAAATTTCTGATGAATTAAAAACCGAACTAGGGTTTATGGTAGGTATATCGAACTAGTCAATGGGCTTTATAAACCAACTTAGCTAAGGGGCACCACCTTGTAGGGGGGTTCAATTGTTCAGGGGGGAACCCCAATTAATCAATTTGGCATTAAGCAAAAGACTCAACCGGCAAGACATTTGATGCAAAATGCGGATGAACCGACCAAGCTTGGGATGTAACCTTACCTATATTCATATATATTATATCATTAGATATACTATACATTTTTGGGATTTACCAGTCGCACAACCATCATTTATATCTGGTTGGTGGTTGAGCCACCCCTCTGAAAAAAATGATGGAGTTCTTCAGTTGGGATGATGACATTCCCAACTGAATGGAAAAACAACATTTATGTTCCAAACCACCAACCAGTGATATAAGCATCAATAAACCTAATACCATAGATATACCATAGCAATTGGATTGGGAACCCCATTAGATTGGGCGTTTTTTTCATACCGTCTAATAATCACCCATGTGTCGATGTGTTTCCACTTCAAATGCCCATTTTTGGGATTTCCGAACGCCATCACCATGTTTTTTTCTGACCGGTGAATCATCAGGATGACAGCCATGGTGGTAGCCATGGTGGTGAAGATTTATATCAAAGGATTGGTTTAAGGGAAAATCATGGAAAATCTACAGGAAACCATAGATTTTCACATTAAAAAAACAGGGGTTTTCCTGTAAAGGTTCCCTTGAGCCAATCAATTGATGAAAAACCAAAACCAAAAAGGACTAGGTGATTTGAGATCAACGAGGTTGCAAACTGCTAGCTGTATGCACTGTACGATGATGATGATGATGATGATGGTGATGGTGGTGGTGGTGGTGGTGGTGGTAATGATGATCATAATGATAATAAGAAATATCAACATATAACTGACCATAAATTCATAAATATACAGTACGTAAATCATTTCTGTAGAACTATCCAAACTTCAAACTCAGGGATCAGCTGAAAACCTCGTGATCCGCTGCCAACAGGCCAGCGACACATCCAGCAGAGAGCGAACTTGCACAGAAGCCGCCTAGGCCCCACAAACGTCCAAGGGAGGACTGGGACATCCACTGGGGACTCCAATTTCATCAAATTTCAATGACAAAAATGGCTAAACCACCTAAGTATTTTGGATATGAAGAAGACTGAGCTCATATTATGAGCTCATCCATGGATCTGGGCAAATTCCATATCAAATCTGAAACCGAAAGCACCTTGAAGAATATTCAATAGCTAGCTATATTTTTAACTCTCAGAAACTGCGGGATGCAACCAGGGATGTTTCAAATCCAGTTCCTTACCATGTCCTCGGTTGGTCGTGGTACCAGTGGTACCAGAGGTACCGGACCCACTTTGATACACCTCAAAAACCACCTAGCAGGATCCTGATCTAGCTGAATCACCACCATCATGTTCCCATGTTTTGTGTTTTCCATTCAGTAATGATTATCCCCGTGGTTGTTAGGATATTATTCTGGCTGATTTTTATGAATTCACCAACCTGAAAATAAGGTGGATCATTTTGGGATACTTCACCCCAATGTTCCCGTTAAATAAATCACCTTTTAAAGGGCCGTCGCAGTCAGGTCGTTATAATTTACCCAGATAGTGATGGATAGTAGATGCCTCCATTTGTAGCCAGTCTTGTGGGTCCCTTGGTAATGTATTGGCTTGACCCATGGCCCATAGCCATTAATTGCCCTGAGAACTAGTAGCAGAACAAATGAACTGGCAACAATGATAGTCATTGAATAGTAACGGCAGTACACCTACTACCCTACCAACAGCTATTACCGATATTCCCTATCAACTCGAACCCCAGTTGGATTATTTGGGGCTACACGTGTCAGCTACACGTGACTAGAGCTGCTCCTCGTTGCCGTGGAGCCAAGTTCGACAGTTCTCCTTTGGCATCCAGCCAATCTTTGTTCGACAGTTCTCATGGGATACCCTCTGGTTATGTCAAAATAGCTATTGAAAATGGCCCATAGAAATAGTTGATTTACCTATGAAACATGGTTATTTTCCATAGCTATGTTAGTTTACCAGAGGGTATCCCAAGACTCCGCTGATCCATTGTTCAGCGGCCAATGATGGCATTGGCCCATGGCATTGGCAGTGCCTCGTAATTAAAGGACATGATCGAGCATGCGAAAACATAGAAACAAACAAAACACGCAAAGCAAAAGTAAACAACCCTAACTGGCTCAACTGAACCCTCAAAGATATTGTTAGTTTAATGAATACTCAAGCATGTGTTGCCAGTAATTGACCGGTTTGTTGCCCTAGTTCGTTGCCAATGAATCCTACAATGGAAGCCCCCCACTTGTAGGTTTGTTTATGAACACATCTGACTATGTATAGATTCATCCATGAGATTCACCTAAGTGACCCTCCAGTAACCAGTTACATGGCGTGCTTTCTTTAAATCAAACCAACCTACAAGGTGAGTTATAAGTTGGTTCAGACACCCATTAATATATCATGTTAAACGTCATGTTATATGCCCCTCAGTTGACCCCAGTTTTCACGGACTTCAAAGTCAACTGAGCTACCATTAAAATATTAAATCCCTGGTTTTTGTTGGAAAAATCACAATTTTCGTACAGAAAAATGGTTTCTTTTTTTTTAGGCCTCCTTGAAGTTCTAAAAGCCACCGAAACCGAACTCCCCCAGGCCCTCGTACCAACTCTTCAGCCACCAAACCCTCCACCTGTTAGGGATTCGTCAAAGTCATGGATGAACGTGACAGGATGTGTTGAAACCCCAGGGTGACTTGGAAATCCCCCATTTAAGAACCCCCTATATATTGCTTGTGTTTTTTCAATGGAGATTGGGGGTAAACCATGAATAGGTACCCAATTCTGTGGTTCTATATGAGTACTCCGAAAAAACTGCTGATGTTGGTTTAATACAGATTGCTAACCATGAATCCAATGAAGGCTGTGCAGCTGACGTGTAGCTCCTTGACTCCCTCCCCATCCAAATGGCGTAGATTAAACCATACATAACCACATTAATGATATGGGTTTGAACATTTTGGTTGTCATATCCTTCCACTTTGAAATTGGGAAAGTGATGCCACTGGAGTTCAATCCGTTCAATCCTCTGGATGTGATACACTGCATTTTTGGACCCACATATATCGTAGTGCTGCTTATGTCATACAAATACCACATCAGAACTATTGTTACATTATTTAACGCATTGTAACTATGATATCCAAAATCATGGTTATAAATCATATGGTTATCCCATAAATATCATGCATATACAAATATTAGTCCATCATCATCATCATCATCATCATCCTCATCCTCGTCATGGTTATAAGATGATTATAATTACTATCCAAAATCATAGATATCATCCCATCATATCCTGGTTGGTGGTTTTAACCAGATTGAAAAAAATCGTCAATGGGAAGGATTATCCCCTGTATGAAATGGAAAATAAAATTCATGTTCCAAACATGTTCCAAACCACCAACCAGTTATCCCATGATATCCGATATCCAAATGTTAAACTTAAAACCCATCTCCATGTGGCACTTTGGCATCACAAGGGACCCCCATGAAGGACGGACCACACCTCATGCGATCGGAAACCACCTGGAAAAAAGCGGGGCGGTGGGGTGGCGGAGCAACCCAACAAAACGCATGGAAGATGGATAGCAACCATGAAAAATGGATCTAATGATGATTATATAAGGATGATATGGTAATTTAAGTTGGCTATGGAAAGCACCACTTTGAATAGGGAAATCATCCATGACTTCCATAGCTATGTGACATTACTATATAGATGGTACTGCAATTGATCTGGAATATCAGGTGGCGTTTAATCCTCAATGTAATCCCACTATTCCCCACTGGTTCAAAGTCAATTGGGTTAGTCCCAAGAATGATGGAAAATGGCACATATCTGAAACCGCCTACATGACTGGGTCATGGTCGGGGTAAAGGTTGGTCAATATTCGACACCTGAATCGTATGGGTACATAAGTGGTCCTTTCCATAAGGGCAACTTCTTAATTTCATGAATAAAGCCTGAAGCTGAATTGACATGGCTACATCACCCCTCCAACCTTTTACATGGATATTCCGAGCTTTGCACGCAATACCTTGATATGACTTGGCAGGACACAACAGAGGTCACCACAACAAGACCATCTCTGAATGAAGATCTCCGAAGATCAACAATCTTCACATCTATATACACGTCAAATACTTTTGGACGATTCAAAGTTGCTCCGACCTCAACTACTTCGGGGCAAAACAAGGGTAAGTAACAGAAAGAGAAGCGGCTCTCACCAGTCGCTTGAAGCCCTCAGAACTCATCGATCAAACTTGGAGATCCATCTGTCTGGATGGTTTTCCCACCATGTTGCCTTTTTCATCTGTTCTGAGTTCTCCATTTTTTCAAAGTATCAAAATTGTCTCACTAGGTGTCCTTGTTAGCTAAGTTGCTTCAGTTCACAAGGTGAAGTCTTAGGTTTATGGTGATTATTGCAAGAAAGAGAATCGTTGATGGTGTAACGGAAGCTAACTTAGGGGAGCATCGCCTTGCGGAACCTTGATTTCAGCCGGGAAAAAATGGAAGACGTGGAGTTCAGTGGCAAACATGAGTTGTGTTTTACAAATAGATAGGACATGCATGAGATTGCATGAGAGTTCATAAACTTGGCTATGAGCAAGAACCTCGGAAAAACATGGAAAGACAGGGAATTCAAAGGAGGAATGATAGTTTCCCCATGGTTTTCCCATGGTTTTCCCCATGGTATTCCCGTTCCCCATGGTTTTCCCATGGTTTTTCCATATGTTTGTCCCCCCTTCCCCGCGTCAATTCCCCGCCTCCCCAGGCGTTGCAGTCCGCGAAGGCTGCCGCGAAGGTCGCCAGGTCTTCTACCTCCAGGTTTCCATAACTGGAATGATGATTACCCTCTGGTAAACTAACATAACCATTGAAAATGGCCATTTATAGTGAGTTTTCCCATTAAACATAGTGATTTTCCATAGTTATGTTAGTTTACCAGAGGGTAGTACGGAAATTGGTAATGATTATATAATATTTTGATGATAACTGGAATAATGGAATATCTGGAATAATGATTGATAGTACTTATTCATCATAATAGTATGATAGTACAGAATAGTAATGATGGTTAATAATATGATAGTACTATGATGATTTGTACGGAAATTAGTAAGGGATACTAATTAATCATAATAGTAATTATGATATAATACTACTTATTCATAATAGGTTACTGGATATACTGGAATACTAAGTATCCCAATAGTAACCTGATTTAGCAGTATTTAGTAGGATGTATCCCAAAAATGTAACCTTACTTCTTAATAATATCCCAGTAGTAACCAAGACTATGCCAATAGTATCCTAATAGGGAAACTAGTATCCGTACATGGATTATTATGACGAGTAAGGGGATATTATAATAAGTATCCCAATTAGTAAGGGATTATTATAGCCTTATTTCAGGTCACTGAATCACTACAATATGATATGAATATACATGGGTATATTATATCATATTGTAATGATTCACTGACCTGAAATAAGGCTATAATCCCATGGATATGTGTATATATAATATGGAGGTTTCCCAAGTCATGCGGGTATCCCCAATAGCTGGATAGTTTATTTCATGGAAACTCCCAACAAAAAAAAGATGAGAACTGGGCTAACCCCCATGACTTAGGAAACCACCATATATTCAGATTAATAGATATAAAGTGATAGTACCCCTGCAGAATACTTAGAAACTTTGAATCAGTATAAATCAGTATATGCATCAAAATGAATCAATGTTGCGGCTATCCTGGTGAACAAATACGTTTGTTGTTGGGGAACGATGTGTCTTATTTCCGGATCAAATGGAATAAGTATGTTTTTGTTTCAAGGTGGTGCCCCATAGTTAGATAAGTTGGTTTATAACTCCCATAACTATGGTTTATGGCAAATATAACTATAGTTAATGGGGTTTATAAACCAACTTATAACTGGGGGGCACCATCCTGTTGGAAAGATGTGTCTTTTTATAGTTGGAGGTTTCCTGAAATGGGCGATCCTCAGTCACCACCATGGTTGGTCATGGTCATGACGACTGGATGACTTGGGGGTACCCCCATGACTTTGGAGACCTCCGTTTTGCTCCACTTAAGAGATGTTAAAAGAACAACATGAGCTGCTATTGACTTGGCAAAACGGATAAATCTGGAGGATTTCCATGCATTTGCCAGGACACATATGGAATCAAGTATTGGTAATATGATTGGGATTAATGGAAGAACCAATGATTAACTTCCACCAAGTGAGATGATGATACGACCATTATACCCAATTTATGGACGATTTCGGAAAAAACACATGCAGTTCTTGGGATTTGAGAACCATTTTCTAAAACAGAAAAACACCCTATCCAGCCACACCTCCCAACCTCGGAATTGCTAATCCAACAAAAAGATTCCCCAGTGACTGGTGGATGTCCCATTTGGAAAATCATTCACAACACTTTTAACAAAGACTGGTTGGTGGTTGAGCCACCTACCCCTCTGAAAAATGATGGAGTGAGTTCGTCAGTTGGGATGATTTGTCCATTCCCAACTGAATGGAAAGTCATAAATTCCATGGTTCCAGTCACCACCAACCAGATCTTGTTTTATATAATATATATATAGATAATTATAATGGATTTAGCCATTAAAACATCACCATAATGGCCCTTATTCCGAAGAAAAACGGCCGGCCAACTGAGCGAAGGCACATCGCCATAGAAGCGAGGCGCCTCGTTGGGAAAGAACGTTGAGACTTTGATGAAGCCATGGCCCGAAATGGTTATGTCAAAATAGCTATTGAAAATGGTGATTTATAGTGGATTTTCCCATTAAAAATGGTGATTTTCCATAGTTATGTTAGTTTACCAGAGGGTAATAATAATCTGGGCTTTACCCTCTGGTATATTAACATAGACCCTGGCAGTCATCGGGGTTGGAAGAGTAGTTTCCATGAAAAATTGGTGATTTTCAGGGTCTATGTTTATTTACCAGAGGGTAAAGTACCTTTTTCTTACTGGTGCTTAGTAGGGAATGGATGGGTTGCTGGGGGTTGCTGGGATGATTATTACTAGTGATGACTGGGATCATTCCCGAAAATTCCCTGCGTTTAGAACCAGTAAGTTTTTAAAATTGTGATTTTCCACATCATATGTTGGTTTGTTGTAGGGTAACTGTTGAGTTTATGGTGATTATCTGGTTGGTGGTGCAATAACCATCTTGAAAAATGATGGAGTTCGTCAATGGGAAGAATAATTATCCCATATATGAAATGGAAAATAAAAAATGCTTGAAACCACCAACCAGTTGTAACTTATAATTATAATTATAATAAACCATGAATTACCCTCTGGAAATCAAACTTGGTTGACTGGAAAATCGCTTATTAAACATGGAGGTTTAGTTCGCTGGGAAAATCATCGAACTAAATGGTTTATTTTTCAGCACGCCACGTTTGATTGCCGAAGGGTAGATGGGGGGTATTAAGCAACTTATAGAGCCACAACCTTGAACAAATCACTGGAAACAACACACGTTGGTGGTGATTTTGAATAGTGAACCATCCCGCTTTTGGGCAGATTACACAATTTGATCCGTACACAGTCCGTTGTGACCCAACAAACAGTGATAAATGGAATTATAAAATCCTATTAAGGTCATATTCATAGGCCAATTTATAATTATTAGTTGGGCCATAGGTGTACCCATATCTGATCATACTCTGATGGGATTGTACTACGCTCACGTTAATTACTCATCCTGCTATCACGTTGCCATCTGTCTTAAAGATACATGACTTGGATATGTTAACATTGTTTAACAAGGTTTTCTAAACAACATCATTTGAAAAGCATCATCCATCAACAAAAACTCACCAGACCTACGACCTACCATTCACCAGTTGGTGACCTTCACAATTGCTTCAAATATCATGGCTGATATGATATCCCCATGTTTGGTGAAATCCTGAGCACCAAAGCAATCTACCAAGTTGGGTGTGTCTAAAATCGGGCATCCAAAAAGACAACTGCTTCAAAACATCATTGTTCCTATTCATACCACATGTTCACACCAAAAAAACATTCTGGATGAAGTTCGTGATGTATATGAATATGACGTGTTTTTTTTTACATAAAACATCATGCAGATAGCCATGAGATCCCACGCCCAATGTGCATTTTCCCCCTGCGCACGGCGCAGCCACCGTCTCTGTGCCGCCAGGCGTTGGTAAAAATCCAATCGAGGAAAATTCGATGATCCGTCTGCGACTTCTCGAGCACATCCTGCCGCAACGGCGCTACGGCGGCAAAACAACAATGGCAACGGATGGCAACGGATGGCAACGGATGGCAACGGATGGCAACGGATGGCAATTTTAGTGGTTGAAGGTAGAATTACATATAGATTTGCAGTAGACTGAAAAATAATATCTTCTATTGCAAGTACTAACTTATAAAATCTTACAAAGACATATGGTTTGACCAACTGTTTGATGAAGGCTCAGAAGTGAACTTGGATCCAGGAATAGCCACCCTGCGCAATGAATTGACAGAGGCATCATCAATGGATTTAGCTACGTCCGTATGGCTCCAATAACAAGTGGTTCTTACAAAGTGGGGCCCCCAAGATAGCTAAGTTGGTTTATAACTGCAATAACTATAGGGTTTATGGTAGTTATAACTATAGTTAGATTGGGTTATAAATCAACTTAAAACTACGGGGCCCTACATTGTATGTGTTTTACACAAACAACGACCAATTGAGCAGTGTTCAAACCCCCTGTTGGTTGATGATTAGTTCGGGGATTATACTACCCAATGGAATTGGGGATCAAAATAATCCAAGAACGGAGAATCCCTCTAAACCAACCAGTATAATGGAATGATAGAGGGTTTTTGAAGTTTTTGAACAATGACCAATTCATACTAATGACCTGTGGTTCCATGTTGACTGCCCCTTAAGTTGAACACTGATCATGAGAATTGTCTCGAAATCTGCAACCAATTCTCTTTCATGATTTATCAGCGTTTTATGCATTTTGGAACTAAGCCTCAGGTATGATTTATTTGGTTAGAAAGTGTAAGATTTCTGCTTCAGAAAAGTCCCATCATATCAGCTCAGAAAGTGTAATTTGTCTACTTCCAAACCAAACAAGTGTCATATCCCCATTATTTGGTCTGATACCATCACTCTTTAGAGCCATCCTGATCCGCCGTCCTCTGGGACGTAGTAGAGAGGAGGCCGACTGGCCTGAAGGCAAATCATCCAAGTCATTGGACCCTTAGTCGAAATCTGGGGGTCAATCTTCACAACAAGCTATGATTGGTAGTGGTTTAGTATGATTTATGGTAGACATATCGATATAGTTCATGGGCCATGGGTTCTTTACACCAACTTAGGACTAGGGGGGCCGCACATTGAAACTCATTGGATGTGTTTCTGGTGCAAATGACAACGATGTCTTGGAACCACAATCCTGAAAATGAGGAGTTTGCTAGCCAAAATTGTTGAATGGGTCTATGAGAGAGCCATTGTTGAGAACGTACCACTTTACCCCAGCTATTGGCCCACGCAGTTCAATGATTTACCGTAAAAAAAACACATGTAACTGTTGGGTTTATGGTGATTATCTGGTTGGTGGTGCAATAACCATCTTTAAAAATGATGGAGTTCGTCAATGGGAAGAATAATTATCCCATATATGAAATGGAAAATAAAACATGATTGAAACCACCAAACAGATAGATAGCTATGGAAATCACCATTTTTCGTGGGTAAATCAACGATTTCAATGGCCATGTTCAATAGCTACTTTGACATAACCATAGGGTAAATGGAGGTAAATGGTGTATTTTCCAGCCAGCCATGTTTGATTACCGAAGGGTAACATCGTTTCACAATCCATTCCTGGGTAAATGACATGTCCGGATACCCCACAAAAGGGGGTTGATTACCCAATGAATCCTTGTGGAAGTCTTTTCAGGTCAAAAGCGGTTTAGGCCCAGGTCCACTCTCCTCCACTCCCTATGCATTCCGAATAAGTCTACTTCGTGACAAAATGCTTAAGCCCCTAAACCATCCAGAGCAGTTGGAAAAATCATGCAATATGTCAATTCTCTGCTTAAGATTCCAATAATGATTTCCATTTATGACCAAAACGGCATGTGTCAAAACCCTGCTACCCTATTTTTTTACACCAAACTGTCCGTGAAATGGATGTTCACCCGCCCAAAAAAAGTCCTTGATACGTTTAGACCCATCAACCATATGGGTACTGTAAATCATCCAACTTTTGATTATAGTGGGTTATATAATATATATATATATAAATATCCCAATATATCCCTGCGCCGTTAGTATCCCATGTTAGATGTTCCATCATTTGAAGGTCTTTACCTACCTTGTCCACAGTTTTCCTCCATCCCTTCGCTACCTTCGGCACCAGCAACTCATGTGGCAGTTGCTGTGGCTCTGGACCTGGTCGACGCGACTGGAGTGTAACCACCCTCTGGTAAACTAAGATAGCTATTGAACATGGCCATAGAAATGGTTTAGTGACCCGTTAGAATGGTGATTTTCCATAGTTGTGTTAGTTTACCAGAGCGTATATGGAGATGTTCTATAACTTCTTGGGGTAACCATGTATAACCATGTATAACCATGTATAACCCATTTACGAAGTGGGATGGGCTCCCAAATACCATGGTCAAGCATGCTAGTAATAACATGATGTAATACCATTAGTAATAAGGTTGGTAAAACAATGCCATAAACCACCCCTGACTGGGAATGGTAGCCACATACCACCAACCAAAAAATGCTGACTGGGGGATGGTATGTAAACATGGCATTGTTTTACCCACATGAAGTTCAACCATGGCCGGAAACTCCGCCAGCCATAGTTCGATGATTTTCCCGGGGATGGATCAGGGATATTGGCGGGTACAATCTGGTGATTCTCCAGCATTTTATGGTGCTCTATCCCAGTTATAAGTTGGTTTATAAATCCCATTAATTATAGTTATAAGATGTTATAAGTATCATAAACCATAGTTATTGGAGTTATAAACCAACTTAGCTATCTAGGGGGCCCCACATTGTAGAGGATCATGTCCCGTTCCATCATGGAAAGTTCACCCACACACTGACATGCGCGCAGCTTGTTCACAGACACTCTTCGCTCTGTGCCGCGGGTCACTGCGCGGCGTGTCCCGCAAATTCCTGCCGTACTGGAACCTGGGGTAAAAAAATGGGCACCTAAAAAAGCTACAAACATGGTGGATGTTAACCACAAACATAGAAACATGCTCATCCCAGGTAGCACCACCAACCGATATGTGTTACTTCAACAGGATGCCAGTGCGGACCTGCAATGTGAGCAGGGAGAGGCTGGAACTGATCCATGTCCCAGGACAATCTGCTGAATTTCTGCTGAGTTTTTTGGAATGGTTTACCCTCCAGTAATTTAACATAGCTATGGACTATGGCCCATGCATGATTCATGTTGATGTCCCACAAAAAAATGGATAAGCAATGATAAACATATGTAACATTCAATTATAGTATGGATTTCTGAAATATGTGGGAACTAATCAATCTGATTACTTTGAAATTGGACCCAAGTACCTTGAATCTTACATACATGGTGATGTTCCATTGTAAGCTGCCAGACATTATATATCAACATTCAGTTCCAGTCTCTTCTAGCACTATACAGCTACGATTCCGGTCGGATGGAGATGGAGAGCTCAAACATACCAGGGATAGTCATGGGTCATGGATGTCTAAACAGGGATGATCCAGATACATTCAGGAACATGCTATATAAATTCATAATGACTAAAAAAAAACATATCCCTTGATATATATCCGTATTTCAAGAGGTTATATCCAAGTGGGGAATAGTTGGTAAAAGGGTACACACCTGAAGCATTGTCTCAGCTTGGTATACCCTGATGTGAATCCACTGGAAGAATGTGATCCAACCGGGAGGGAGCTCAAAACATCCCCGTATATTCTGTACATCTATTCCATCAAGGGGAAATTATAAACCATTGTATACATATATATATATATATAAACCCGTTCAATTGGATGTAAAACTAATTAATACAAACCTATGGCATGGTAGCACATGAGCTTTCCCCCTTTTTTGAGCCATCCTCAAACTGCGAGATGGACATTACTGGCTGCCGATTGGGCCGGATCTGGCAGGCTATGGCCTTGCCCTCGACGCAATCTTCGCAAATGGTTGAAAGATCAAGGCATGTCATGCAAACTATAAACTAGTTTCTGGATAAATACATACAAATTACAATTTGATGGGGGAAAATCGTGAGAAGCCAGTGGATTTAGTGGTACACTATTTTCACACAAGCCGACACAAGCCCATATGTTTCACTGACACCGAGAGATGAATCAGGGAATTCTACACTAAGCCTAGCTTTACGCCATTTGGACCAGATGGAACCAGTCATCATCCCTTCAATCCCTTCATATTAATCCCTTTTTATTAAACTTATGGCCCTAAATATATCCAAATATGTGGATCAATCCCCTGCCCCTACTTTTCACCATGGCGACTGTTTATTGCTGTTTCATATAGTGGAAGATGGGGGAAGAGATTGTACCAACTTCACGAAACGTTGGCACAATCGACACTCACCAATGGATCGGAGGTCTCATCTTTTGACGGACTCCAAAGCTGCGAAGCTCGCTTCGAACTTGTCAACAGCAGTGAAGTTCATAGCACGTCCGAAACTTTGTTCAAGTCTCTTCAGCGAGTTCTTGACTGAACAATTGCTCGACATGTTGAAGATGAAAGTTTATAATGTCATCAAATCAAAGTGCACTGGGAAAGCATCTTCCAAAGCCCATATGTTTGTTGCGGTGAACCTGGCCATTGGACTAGTGAAACTGAAAAATATCAAGGGTATCTGGTCTTTTTCCCTGATTCAAGCACAAGTCCTTCTATGCTCCCCACCATATTTCCCACCACGTTGAAGTTCTCATCAATAAAGTAAATTCCACATCATCCAAAACAAAACCAACACCTGGTGAGTCTTAACTGGATACCAAAGAGCCCCATGTCATGGTTGGATATTTCTAGTGTTTGTTTCTATTCAACTTTTGGGTGACAATGCTGATGCATACACACATGGGTTTGTCTGAAGATGGCTTTCCCTGAATTTGATGGTTGATCACAATCATAGCATATATTCCCCAAGTAAAAAACAAAAACACGAATGGTATAGTATATATATATAGATCATATATACAAAAGCACGTGAATGGTAGTATATCCCTACTCCTGGACCCACCCACATCTTCAGTGAACTTTCACCGTGCCGCTGCCGCAGCCGTGTCACGCGCGTCACTTCGCGCTTTCGCCGCAATGCTCCTCCACAAGACTTGCTCGAAGTCATCCACCAAGTCCTGCAGCAGAGGTACAGGTGGTGCATAGTTATGGTTGGAACATGTTGGAACCTTTTATCTTATCAGATACAGTATTAGATACAGTATTCCATTGTCATAATCATAATTGGTTTTCCCTCATTGACCCAAATTATATCTCATTGCATACAGTATTCCAATGTATTCCACACATACTGGGATTGGATAATTATCATCCACATCCAGACATGTTCCCCAGGATAATCGACCCAGACGTTCTTGGAGATATGCCACCATTGGCCAGTGGCTCAACCAAGCGCTGTTTTGAAGATCAATGATCCTATGGGAAATCACCATTTTTAATATGTAAATCACCTATTTCTATGGGCCGTTGTCAATAGCATACAGTTAGTTTACGGGTATCGGGGCCATCTTATTCTATCTGAAGCATGTCACTTACCATCTGGTTATCTAACAGTTTGCCATGGAAAACCCCCATGCTATTAATAGGTAAACCATCTATTTCTATGGGCCATCTATCCCATGGCTATGTTAGTCACAACCAGATGGTATATCTGTTGGTTCAACCCTAAAGAACCCAACAATAGTACAATGCTGAAGAGAAGGGATCTTCAAGACGCAGTTGAGCACAAGTACCTTGGACAACATGAAACAAACTAAAAAAAAAACACATCAACTAGATATATATATAACTAATTCTCACATATTGTGTCCAGAACACCACTATTGAAACAACTTAATTAGTATAGTCATCCACTGCTCGAACCTTTGCTTAAAAGGCTGTAGAGGCACACTCAAATAGTTAACCTTGGAGTATGTCACCTGCTCATCTGGTGATGTGGCCACAATAGCACATTGACTATCTGCATATATGCAATATCAAGTCCTTCCGAGTTTGGGCAACATCATCTTTCTTTTCTGGGCAAGTCAGGATGAAACTCGACTACTATACTGTTATATGCCACTGTAGAAATATATACAAGGACTCCAAACTTCTGCAAAATCAAATTCCAGTTTCCCATTGGTTTCTGGGCTTCAATTCTTCAGTGTTGGAAGTTGACAGAGTTTGACCCACCGGCACCAAGAGAAAGATCACTCCTTGGGTGGTGTTGATGATGCTATGCTGCTTTCCATGTCTTTGTCAAGAGCCTTGGATGATTGATCATCAAGGCGAGAGATCGAACCAGAAAGTATCTGCTACAATTGGACTACCCAAACCGAACTGAATCATTGGGTTGTATCGCTGGACTGGCTTAAGGGAAAAGTTCTCTGAGACCATGTCTTCAATGCAAATAATCCCTAACATCAGGTTATCCTGCATTTGTTTTCTTTTTGAAACCACCGAACATATGCAGAACAAGTATGAACAAGTCAGAAACATATGTGTGCTCACTGTTTAGGACCGCATGTTGTTTTTTTCTGCATCTATGGTTGGATATGTAATTCCTGGGATTTGTACATAGCTTCCAACAAGACAATATGACCCTCCTGTTCCAGTGACAGCCATACAAGGTGGTGCCCACACTATTGGTAAGTCAACAAAAGTGGAAGATGTTATTCCATGAAACAATGGCGATTGACATGTGACGGTTGTTTTGTTAGCTAAGTTGGTTTATAACCAATATTTCACTAGGATTTGTCGTAGGTTTATCATTTATCATTGTACATCTGTTTAACTTCATAAACCAACAAACATAACTGGTGGGGGTAGCAGTAAATGCAGGATGGCAATTAGATTTATAGATAGCCCTTTCCCCCTAGCCCTAGAATCTTGTAGTTTGTACTGAACATTCTTTTGGTGGGGTCATACGAGGTATTTAATATTAGGGAGGACAGATCAATCATGTTTATGCAGCCACAAGAGCAACAATGGTTGGTGCCCAGTGAAAGGAAACCAAACACAATCAAAAATATGTTTAAAACAATAAATAGTTGGTATACATAATAACCATTCGTTTTATTATGACACACACACATGTATAAAAGTGTATATTATAAATAAGTATATATATATATTATATACATAATTATATAATGATATTATAATTTATCCCGCCAAACAACTAAGAGTGTTGACCTCAAGGCAAACTGCCAAGTTGTTATGGGCCAAGAACTAGGTTACAAGTTGAACACTTGTTTACCATGGTTTACCCCTCACTTAGACTAGCCTACAAGTTGGTGATTGTAAAAACATCGATGGGCTACAAACGACACGCGGGCACCACTGCCCCTATGAAAACTGGGCCCCCAGTCCCCCGTCCGAGGTTCAATCACAAAGAGCTCCTTCTTGACAAAGTTCCACATAAAGCTGTAGCGTGGATGCATGGCCACCACCCTGAGACCGCACTTTCTTTAGCGGATGCTATCAAAGCTATCCACCGGGTAAATGTGGGGAAGATGCCTCCAACCAGGCGTCCCAGGATTTCTTGGATGCCTCCAACGATGCTACTTCGTATCCATTTTGTTTTAGAAACACCCATGTTTCAGTAGTTGTATTTGTTTGTCCACATACTGTTGGTCAGTGGCAACTCTTTGAATCATCCGACGGATGTTTCGGCCCTGATAGAGATACGATGCGGGGCCGCGGGGCGTTTGAGATGGGTAAGTCGGTTTCTAACTTGGCGAACTATCCCACGATTCCACCACTGTTACACTGGTGTCATGGCCGCCTTTGAATGAAGTCATTGGTTTGCTGATGTCGATTTGTTGAACCAGCAGACCGGGGGTCAAATCCATGACAAAAAACGACCGGACGGTTAGATCCTCTGTGAGTATGGACAGTTCACATTCTCAACGAAAAAACTCCTTCAGGAGCGAGGAACGGGTGTCATTCATGGCTCACAGCCCAGGCTCAAGGATGACAACGTTTGGTGCTGCACCTTCAAGTAGTTTGGCGAACCATGGTCTATTATAACTTAGAACTATCTATGGTAGAACGTTCTGCAGTTAGATGGCTTTATAATTATTTACCAACTCATAACGGGCCCCATATTGCAACCAAATCGCCAACGCCACTATGCTTGTGTGCTGAAGTCATTTACAAATTCATGAATGTCCATCGTCATGTTTGACAACATATACAGTAGTAACCAAAAAATGTATAGAAGAAGTGATTGTTTCCACCATTTCAGGATTTGGACTTACTAATATGCATGCCTTATATCCTTTGGGGGATTACTACCGCAGAGAACCTTGAAACTTTATCCCTACAAGGTGGTGCCCCATAGTTAGTTAATTTTGTTTACAACATTTCATATTTTATAACTAGGTCAACTAGGCTTAAGGGTGATTATCAGCTAGACCGACGGGATAACAGGGCTAACATAAACCAATGATTCCACTAGGGGAGCACATTGTAGCCATCAAAACGACCCACCAAGGCACCAGATCAGTCTCTGTTTCAGGACGCCCTCGGACATGTCGGACACACTACGCAGCTTGCCGCGAAGCTGCTGAAGCGTCACCGGATGTCCTGCGACCCGTGTCCCAACATAGTTTTTGGATGTTATAAGGAGGCGACTTTAATATGGAAAACATGAGGACCATCGGAGGACCATGGAGTATCATGGAGTCCCATATTTTCGATGACGGGGCCACATAAGGTGAACCCTGGACATGTTTCCGGATTTTTTGGATCAAAATGGACTAAAAATTTACAAGAAATCACTGGAAATTTGTGGGTGAGCCAATTCCATGAACAATATAACCGGGATCATCGTCCTACCCAACCAGTGTTGCCAGCATCTTGAGTGTGAAACTTACTACAACTTACCAAACATCCGGAGCAAATCTATATGTGAAGTCATTTAGATATGTTTATACTGCTTCAACTGCATCAAATGTCCACAAAACAAGTGATCACAAAGGCAATATACAATTTACTACCAAACTGTTGATCCATAGAATTCAATTCCAAGTCAAGCCAAAACGATCCAACATGATCCAAAATAAAACAAATAAATGATGCACAACTTGGAACAGTACATAATATAGTTGCAGTATGTTGCAGTATGTTGCAGCATGTTGTAGTGGCATCCAGAACATCTGTGGTGTAAACAGCACCTGGACAGCTACTGTACTTCTTCTGGGACGACCATTCCTTCCAACTCGTTGCCTGCGTCCCTTCGAAGTTCGGGGCTGTCCATGGAAATGGCCAAGGGCAGATCCTTCAACCGAGGAAAGCTGGGTTTTTCAAGGGTTTCTTATGATCAAAAAAAATTGGAGGTATCACAAACTTCATTTCCGACAGGGGGCTAGCTAGGAGCTGTCGCAGCAGGCAAAGTTTTTTTTCCTTTCGGAGGTCTATGTCTATAAAAGTTCAGGTGGTTTCACCAACCTGGGGATTTGGTCATCTGATTGGGACTAACCTTTGAATAATTGGAGTAAAACACCACCAATGGAGATATCATGGGATATAGAACCAATTACCCAACCTGGTTATGACATTCACAGTTCGCCATGGTTAAGCCATGGCACATAGAAATAGATTGTTTACCTATTAAAAATGGGTGGATTTTCCATGGCTATGTTAAATAACCAGATGGTATATTTTTAACTTTGTCCAAGAATAAGGGATACCGGCAAACGGACAATTGTTCATGAGGGAAATGAGGATTTAATCCATGAAATTGTGGGGTACCTGTCAGACAGACCCAGGCATTGATGCTGCAGTGTACTTGTCATGCCCACCCTTCACCTTGGGGAAACAGATCCAGCAAACAACTGCAACTAGTCTCATCACCTGTGAATCTGAGCGCAACATACTTTCCAGTGACCGCAATAGAATCAGTACTAAACCAGAGGTTTTTTCTTCATGGTAATTTAATTGATTGTTCCAGTATTTGTGTGGGAAATGATTAAATGATTCCACCAAAACTTCAGTCCTATGATGATCACCCCTCACCTTGCAACGTGCCCAGCAACCAGTTGCTTTAGTTTCCATCTCATTTAGATACACTGAAAATTTGTTTAAGGAACTCCCAAAACAATAAAATCAAGAACAAACAAATTCCCTATAGATTCCCCAGTGGATGTTATGGGAAAATCCCACATCAGCAAAGCCAAGGAAAATCCACCTAAGATCCATGAAGTAAACATAAGAAAACCATAGTAAACTCCAATCATCTACTGTTGTTATAACCCAAATCCAACGAAAATCCATAATCCAACGAAAATCCATGAAGTAAACCATAGTAAACCATAGTAAACCATAGTAAACCATAGTAAACCAGAGTAAACACCAGCTACATGGCTACCATTTTCAGGTTTACCCTGGTTTCCTCCATGTGGGCTTCATAGGCCCGTTGCAGCACCGCCGCAACGATGCGTCCCATCACCAAGGAGTCCGTCACCTGGATTTTGTCAAAGTCGTGAAGGAGAGATATCGATGACCGTGTTCGTCTAAAACAATGGAAATAATTATTTATCTATATATAATGATAATATAACATGTATAATATAAAACTGGTTGGTGGTTGAGCCTACCCCTCTGAAAAATATGAAAGTCAGTTGGAATGATGACATTCCCAATATATGGAAAAATAAAACATGTTCCAAACCACCAACCAGTATATATATATGATATGATATAATATGTATGTATATACCTGGTTATTCATTGGCTACAAATTTCTGTCCAGCAGATTTTGGTTCGATTTCTATCATAAAAAAAAGAAAATGTCCATGTCAAAATAAAATGACAATTTCAAGAAAAAACCTGACCACTTCATGTTTTCAGTTTCAGTCATGTTGAGTCTGCCAGGGTATTTCCGCCCGTTTCCCGATTATTTCCGCCCTTTTCCCGGGAATTTCGGTCCAGAAAAAACTTGTTTATGCAAAGTAGAGTAAGATCAGCCCAAAAGGTGCGAAATGCAAATTTGACCACAGTAGTCAAAAAATGACAATTTCCAGGTCCTTCACAAGAAATCCGCCCTGAGGGCAGAAATCTTGCAAACGGACAATTATGTGTATCCTTTCGAAGCCCAGGTATATATATATATATACATAATAATAATATACATATATAATACATATATATACACAGTAATGTATGTATATGCATATATATATATATGTATTATATAATATATATATAATATAATATATATAATATAATATATATATAATATAATATATATATATAATATAATATATATATAATATAATATATATATATATAATAATATATATATATATATACATGAAATAAAGCCAGTTCACCTAATTTTGATCATTTTTGATCCACTTAGTGGAAAAAAAAAAAAAACAATGATTGGTCAATGGAGATCCCCAGTTCATGGACTATGATAATCATTAGATGTAGGGGATATTAGGGAATAGTATGTAGAGGGTAGTATGACGCCTGATGTTTTTCAAAGTACTGGGGTTGTTGAACTGTGGTCATACTGCATTGAAATGTGTTTAATGTAATGATTTGAAGATGTGGGAAAGAATTATATAAATTTAGGACGTTTAGAGAAGTACAGGAAATAAATAGGATTCAATACTTTGCAAGGCTGAGTACTTATGTTGGAATACTGGTTATGGAAAAAAAAAAACACAAAACCAGAACCACATCAATATCTTGGATTTGCTTAAGGACCCCCAAACAAATAAAAGCAAATTCCCCATAGATTCCCAAGTCGTGGATTTCCCATTGGGAAGATAAACAATCATCTTCAGCAAATCCCGGGTATTTCAAATGAATATCCACACATTGCTTCTTTCCTTATATTGGCCGTAACACTTGGGGCTTAGGGACGAAACAGGCCACACAAAGAGCAGCTGGGTATCAATGATACGCCAAGCAGGAGCAACATGGGTATATAAATGCTAAATGGCTATATTAACTGGTGACGAACTAATTCTTCTTGGTACATATCAATGTTTTAACTGCTTACTAACTGGGTATATTTGTGTAGTATGAGCAGAATCATGGCTTAGCTACTGGTAATCCCTTTCCAACAATGGCGCTTTGCATGCCTGTTGATGTCCCACTCCTCACACTCCCTGCAGATGTCCCAGTTGTCATCAAAGATGGCAAGTGCTCCTCATTCCGCCAGGTCGGCCTTCCTCATCACAGGGGCCAAGATTGCAAAGGTCTTGAGCTGAGCTTAGATAGCCATGATGAGCCACCACGCTGGGGATTCTGGAGTTTGGGCAATCAGCTCCTGTCCTTCAGGACCTGGTGAACCTCCGCTTGTCGCTGCAAAGAAGCTTCCCAGGCTTCGCACTCAGTGCGGCATCCAGGTACAATGAGGAGTCAGGAGACACCGAGACACCCATTGTCAAAACAAAACCACCAACTTCGCTACACCCAATGTTTGGAACCCAGAAGCAACGCATAGATTCAAAACGCTGCGCAAACATCTTGTTTGTGTTTTCTTTAGTTCATATTGTTTGGTATTTGCTATCGAATGCCATTGCTATTTACATATATATATATACATAATCCCCATTTCAGGATGGTTAGCCCAGGTTAAACCACATATTGGCTAAAGTCCGCTTCATGATTTACAGAGTTTATGCATGTTTATGCGCAGTTCATGCACCCAGCCGAGTCCCAAGAGTATGCCAATACTGCTACGACGCTACGATACCTCCAATTTTGATCGTAGTTGGCTATCCACATATGGTCATCCCCATCTTGGACCACCTCCACAATCTCCAAGGACATCCCATTGTATCACTGGTTACCCTCTGGTAAACTAACATAGCTATTGAAAATCACGTTTTTTTATGGGAAAATCCACTATAAATGGTCATTTTCAATAGCTATGTTAAATTACCAGAGGGTAATGATAATAATAATCTGGGCTTTACCCTCTGGTATATTAGCATAGACCCTGGCAGTCATCGGGCTTGGAAGACTAGTTTCCATGAAAAACATGGGTGAAAAACTCAGGGTCAAACTGTTAATTTACCAGGGGGTATATCCACATCTGGTTGGTGGTATACCTACCCCTCTGAAAAAAAAAACTGATCAGTTGGGATTATTCTTCCCAACTGAATGGAAAATAAAACATGTTCCAAACCACCAACCAGCACATATTGGGTGAAAATAGCAAGAATAATAACTCACATCAGTCGATAGGTCCTAGGTTAATAAACATTAATAAACCACATATTGGCTTCTGATTCTCCAAATATGCTAGTTGGGCTTGTCTGAAAATAGGGTACCCCAAAATCCCCTTGTTGCTCATCATTATCCTCATGAAATGACCATATTAGGGTGTGCCGTATTTTCAAAAAGTCTCATTTCCTAATATGTGGTTCAAATTACCTACAAAGTATGCCAATACTACTAGGATACCTCCAAATTTGATTTTAGTAGTTAGTCGCTGTATATATCCCATTAGCTTCCCATTCATATCCCTAAAGATTCATCTAGAATACTAGGTTACGAAGCTCCAATATGTAGGCTATTTGCATTTAGTTGCTAACATTTGGTTCATGCGCAGTGGTGTCCCCAACAAACATGTTTGTTGGTGTATCAACCCCATCGACCATAGATATAGCTACCATAAACGATAGTTCACCTTTGGATACCTTTGGTTTACTAAACCAACTTAGCTAAATCAGCTATAAATCAGCTATAAATCCCATTGAATCGCCATGAAATCTCATTAATTCATATTAATTCCCTATGTTTGTTGGTTAATTCACCATGAATTCCAATGCTTTCCCCATGAATTTCCGCCCAAAACTTCGGGCCGCCTTCGGCCTCGCAGCTGGTACCGGTAGCACCTCCACGATCCGTTGAACCATCAAACATACGCAATTGGGCCATGGAATTACCCTCTGGTAAACTAACATAACTATGGAAAATCACCATTTTTAATGGGAAATTCCACTATAAATGGCCATTTTCAATAGCTATTTTGACATAACCAGAGGGTAGCGATTCCTGGTTAGTAACTGGGTTATAGTTATAGTTACAAACTTACAAACCAGTATATCCCAATTATAATCCATTTACAAACTAGATAAGACTCCCTAAGTTGGTTTGTGTTGGTTTAGTTCAAAAGGTTGACAATTGGGTTTTAGGGATAGGTATATCAAAATATTGGGGTTTAGATTTTAACTTAGCTAACTATGGGGTACCCGTCGTATCCCTAAAGGAAAACTATGCCAGTTGGATGTTGAGATCCAGTATGATATGGAGACTCCACCATTCAGAGCTCATTGGTGAAACATGGTGAAACTATACAACTATATCTGGTTGGTGGTTGAGCCACCCCTCATTAAACAAATATGAAAGTCAGTTGGGATTATTATTCCCAACTGAATGGACAATAAAAAATGTTCCAAACCACCAACCAGATATTGTCAATCTAAACAATTACTCCACCGCTCACAGCATCTTCGGGCAAAGAAGCGTTGATATCAAGGTCGTCTTTGTATAAATTGATATGATGGATGGATCTGGTGACATGATAATTAACATTAATTAACATTAATTAACATTAATTAACATTAATTAACATTAATTAACATTAATTAACCAAGATCTTGAGGGATTCAACCGCACTTAAACCTTGTGATTGTCAATTGAGGAACCACGGGAAACGCGAAACACCCTGGAACAGCAACGAAAAAACAAAATCACAATTCAACAAATGAAAAAATATCGTTCACGATTCAAATGGAACTCCTGAACCAATCGAACTGGCACGATCGCCCTCGCTACTTATGGGCTCGTCTGAAAACGGTATACTGGTATACCCTCAATTCCGTGTGTTTGTTTCATCATTATGTCCATTTCTTATGACAATCTTCTGGTATTATATAGTATAACCCATGATTTTCCCCTTGATAAATATTGCCCTCCGGTAATCAAACATGGTTCATGAACAAAAATAGATGGGAGAATCAGGGATGCATTGGGATTTATCATTGCCATATTTGATTACCAAATCTGGTTGGTGGTTGAGCCACCCCTCTGAAAAAATATGAAAGTCAGTTGGGATGATTATTCCCATCTGAATGGAAAATAATCCAAATGTTCCAAACCACCAACCAGAATGGTATATCCCCGATTAAAGTCTCAAAATCGACATTCTACGCTGTCTACGCTGCAGGTGGATTGATAAATCTTTCGATATTTGATGCTAGCCCATCTAAAATGGTGAAGAACAGTTTTTGGAGAACTATTAAAATAGTATTGGTGTGTCGCAACATAGTACATTTCCCCCGTTTAACGGACATTTCAACGAGGAAAACATGCTGAAGAAACACATGACATTTAAGGGGCCTCCAGGGACTGGTTCGAAAGTCCTCAAGGGGGGTGATAGATATCCCATGTAGAAATCTGGTTGGTGGTTGAGCCACCCCTCTGAAAAAATGTGAGTTCGTCAGTTGGAATGATTATTCCCAACTGAATGGAAAAATAATCCAAATGTTCCAAACCACCAACCAGAAATAGTTTTTAACATCCTGGAAAAGAACGGTTACGGAAGCCCACTTTTTGTGGACTGCTCACCCCAGCCTCCGCTGCTTGCAGGGCGGTTTCAGGCGTTTCGTCAAATCTTTCGTCAGCTGGCCCCTCGATGTCAAGCTCCTGTGGAAATTTGCTGGTTTCAACTATTTCATACAAAATATACAAAATATGGTTTCTATATGCTACATTAAGTTACCCCAGAAATAGCAAGACATCATATTATATGTATATATATATTGTCCCCCATGTTTTCCATTCACACAAAACTGTCTGATAATTGAACAATGTGAAGAGCCCAAAACCATCCAAAACCCCATGGTTAATTGATCAGCAGTATATATACCGGAGAATTTTAATTTGGGACTATGTTGTCCGTATTTGTCCAAAGAAATAATATGAAGCAACAGGGATTTTGAATACTGATATCCCCATGAGATCCCCATCTTGCCCCAATATACCGCCATTTTTGTTTGCATAGACATATACAAGTGTGTCCCAGTTCCTAAATTTAAAGTGCGTTAACTATTTAGATATCTACCATAGACCCAAGCCATCTTGGTGAAACAAAGAAGCGTAGCTAACATATGGCTGCAACTATCCAAATATCCCCACTATTGTATTCCATCATACCACTATGTCGAACGAATCCCCCATTGAATCACCAGGTTGGTGGTGAAATCACACATTTTGCTGCAAAAAAACAACTAATTGATAGTTAACATAGTTAACATATCCATCTTCTCCATGTTTTTTCCATGGTTTTTCCTAAGTTTTTTCCCATCCATCCCTGGTCTCCTCGTCGACACCTGACAGAAAGTCGGCCACGGAGCGGCTCATCGCGCGGCGCAGCTCGCTGTGTTCATCCTAGGTTGGAAGGTTTACCCCTGAAAAACAACAGGTTTCTATGATGATGATAGATGGTGGTTCTGTTCTTAATTAGATAAAATAGCAACCATATGTATTGATATATTATGATATATTATTATGTATATAGGGAAGAATAATATATATATATATGTATATGTATATATATATCCTGGTGATGTGTGTCCGAAGCAAAAAAAAACAATGTTCCAAGATCTTCCAAGTTTTCCGTACTCATGCAAAATTATATCATATTCTATCCAAGAACTCTATAAGTCTATGTGGATTTTTGTAGCACCCCCCACAAGATAGGAAAAAAACGCATTGCTGCTGACATAGTAAGAAGTAATCAATGACGGTTCTCTCTTTTGGGGTTACTTGAAGCGATAGTTGTGTCTTTATGGTCCAAGAAAAAAAAGTCATACTGACATATGTGTCATGGTCAAAACATGATATGGCATATGTCTGGGAAAATAATAAGATTTCACTAACCTGAATTAAGATGAATTAAGGCCATAAAAGGGGATGATTTCCCTTATGAAAACCATGATTCCAGGGTTCGGTCGCGACGTGAGGTGGTGATGAAATTGACCCAGATATTTGGTACGGTCATCCATCCAGCGGCGTGGCCAGGCCAAGCCACATCTTGTGGAGGAAAGCCTTGGAGGACGTTGAGCAATCTCAGATCCTGGTGCATCAATCATCGATGGTTTCAACAGAAACTGGGATGGAACTTACCCTTTTATACACATGTTGGGGGAAGATTTGGCTACATCTGGGCTATTTTGGGGGTAAATGTAGGTACAGCAAATGGAGTATCCGGGTAACAAAAATATGGTCAAAAAAAAAACAGAAACGGAAGGAAAACCCATTATAAAAATAAATGCAATGGGTCTGAACATGATGGTTCTGGTGTTTTTGTTGGTGGTTTCAAGCGATATTATTGACCATTAAACATAGGGGATGCAACCACATGGGGATGCAACCAATATTGAAGCAGTACTGCTTCAAGCTGGTTAAGCTGGTGAAGAAAGTCATTAAAAAACAAATAAAAACAAAGGGTATTCAACCAACCCATACAAAGTGGAGGCTGACGCTTGGCTGTTGTAAGATGCATGGGCGATCTGGATAGTGGCAACAAGCAACATACTACTATATCCATTGGCTAGTGGTTCAGCAAACAATCAAATCAGAAGTATTGTAGGGGTGTACTCTGTATATTAACCAACAGAAACATACGAACATGGAGTATGAACAAGCAACACGTGGGAAACTGAGATGACATATTGGGTTGATGCTCGGTGCGCCACAATCCCAACAAAAGCTTAGTGACTAGATCTACCATCATCCCACTTTCTACAAGGCGGTGCCCTTCGATTATAAGTTAGTCTATTATAAACCACATTAATTTTATCGACGGACCTCATGGCTGCCATGGCTATGCAAGACTGGGGTACCCATGTACCCACTGTATTTGTTTGCTACTGAACATTATTAGACCATCCAGATTTTTTTTGGGGGAAGAGTTACAGACTTTTAAACTGTCAAAGCCCATATGCTATGGATGCTTCACCAGGGTCTTGACCGATGGCTCCTCATCGGCCATTGCGAATTCCTGGTATCTCCATCTTGGTTACTTGAATATGATAATTAATATATATATATACATCATATCATATATTATATAATCAGTAATGATCTTGAATATTCTTGAATACCGTATCATCCATCTTTAAAGTGTGCAGCTTCGGTATATAAGGCCTGGACAGCCTGGACAGCCTGGACTTGGATACTTGAATGCTCTAAAGCATGGGTGTGGTAAACAGTAAACACCAGTTTTTGTTGCATTTGTTGCTTTTGTGTATTTGAAAAAACATCTGCGGGCCCGGGGCTCAACAAAAATCTTTCAAATGAACAGCCGAAGAGTCGGACCATACTTTTCACCAAACTTCAGATGGATGACTCTGGAAATGGGGGCTATACCCTAAAAACCATCATTTTTTGCTGGGGAGGGAAGCAGATTTTCAAACGAACCCATATCTCCATACCCAAATGGCCCAAATTCCACGTTGCCAGGGTGGATATAGCCACTGTCTGCCCTAAAAACAGGTCTGGCAATTCTGCCAATCAGGATTTACTGTGGGGACACTACATTGGTTAATGCATATCAATCCATATCCAGGGGGTTTGCAGGGCCAATACCGTCCAACTTCCAAACTTTACAGTATCATATTTAGTATCGTATATCCAGCCATACAACTATTTTAGTTTCAATATACAGAAGAAACGCGAAATGAAGCAAGGCATAGACCTGCAAGTTCATGCAATGGAACCCAAAGCTGGACGTATCCAACGTGCGAGGTTCAGCCACACAAGAGATCAGGGGAACCGCATCTATGAACCGACCGAGATCAAAATGCTTTCAAGGCACAGTTGAAGACGGCGCAGCTTTGCACTGTCCGGAGTTGTTGTTGAGTTGAGTGTTATCAGTTCTGAAATGACGTAACACAGTATGCTTACAATCAGCTTTGTGTAGCTTCAAACTGCTATACGTGGTGATAGGCAATAGGATGTTCAAAACCACAATTTCGAAGATGTGGCATTAAACACACAATTTTACTGATTGACTTTTGTTGAAATGGATTAGTACTAATCAAATCGGTTGGACTCTATTGGTTTTGATTTTTGATAAAAACCATATATATAAAACCTACATTGGATGCGTGGATATGTGCAGCCAATGCATAGCCATGGTCATTCATTGAGTGAGTTCCCGAACCGTCGAACCACGGATCGGCTGCAAGAAACGGAACAGGTATGGCGGTGAACGACAAAGAACTCTGTGGAGGCCCAAAGAAATGTGTATTTGGAGAATACCATCTGGTTATTTAACAGTTAGCCATGGAAAATCACCATGCTATTAATAGGTAAACCATCTATTTCGATTAGGGCCATCTATACCATGGCTATGTTAAATAACCAGAGGGTAAACCAAAAGGAACTACTAAGCTTTCATTCATAATGATATACTGAAAACTATTGAAAACTCATACAGACTATCTTGTGGCATCGGATATCCTGAGATGTGCCATAGTAAGGGACTTTTTTCAAAAGTTAGGTGGTTACCAAATACGTCACCAGCTCGGGTTGAAAGAAACCTTGCAAATCTCCAGATATGTTCTCGCTTCTCAATACCTATTGAATAACTACCAGATTAATACCACCATATATGTCTTCCTTGTATAAAAAAACCTTTCCACACTTATCTAATATAGTTATATATTATTATATATCTCATCTCATGTGCTTGGTGGCTCCAAATATTCCCCAAGCCGGGCCGGTCATGGCTGTGGCCAAACTCTGGAATCTGTTTGGCGCCGTCATGACGTTGCATCACCAAAATATGCTGAGGATTTCATTGGTATATGTTCAATTATGTTAATGTTTTACCACCATCATTTTTTTTTTATACCAGGATATACCAGGATTTGTTGGTTCGCAAAAAAAAACACGATACTATTGATTACATCTTCAAGTTCCAGTGTTGTCCAGTTACTCCCATCATTTCTTGCTCAAATTTCACGACTAAGCTGTAGCCTTGATGCTGACAATTTTTGCTTGTTGACCAGTTGACCCCCCACATTTCTGGATTAAGTTTTGTTTGGTGCTTTTCTACAATGTGGTGCCCATGAAATAAACAACTTATGTTAGGCCTCTAACTTGGCTAATGATTGTGTTTATTGTAGATATATCTACTAGTGTGGCGTGTAAACCAACAAATGGCACTGGCTGGGGCACCATCTTGTAGTTGGGTTGATAGTTTTACCCATTGTATCCCCATGTCTGTTGGTTAACTCCATTAAATCACTCCGAAATTTCACAGAAAGCCCGGCCTGCAGTGACCTTCCGTCGTTTCGCAGAGCCTCAGTGACGATGAAAGTTCAGCCACAATACACGTGGATTCATCACCACCTGGAAATCCAGTGGTTCAATTCGGTGGAATGCCAGCGGAATGAACCAACACACATGGGATGGTGCCCCCCAGTTAGAAGTTGGCTTATAAACTCCATTAACTATAGTTATATCTACTATAAACCATAGTTATGGGAGTTATAAACCAACTTAGCCAACTATGGGACCTTGCATGGGAAGCACATGTTTGTTGCTCACCATGAAATACCACGACAATCCTTGTTGGTTTCTTATGTGTCAACAGCTGTTCCCGATGCAGCGATAACCTCGGGGCCTTTTCTTCGCACAGCGCTTTTTTTTGGTGCGCCAAGTCTAATCGATGAGTCATCAGGTTACTTTGACCTACTGATAAATAAAAGCAAACAAATTGCATATTTGGCGATTGACTGGATTCTTCACAGATACACATTCCAAATAGTTCGTTTCAACAACTCATCTGACGAATAATTTCTCGGAATTCATCATTCAATCGTTCAAACTCTCTTTTTTCAGCTCTTCTCCAGCTTTTTCCTGGAAAAATAAGGAACAATCCACACCAATCAGCCATTTGCCCACAGAAACTCGCTACCTGGCCCTACCTCTTGCGTCAGGCGCCCCCCATTGAGGCACCCTTGGGTGCTTCCACGGTGCGACGGAAGAACTCCGCGCTTTGGTCATCGAGTTCGGAACCGGACTGTACCTGAAAACAGCAACAAGGGACAAGGGATGATCATAAAGGGGGTTGATATGGCAACCATGGAGGTAATGATGATAAGATTGGAGTCAATGATCTTTAATAATTAGTGATCATTTATGTTTTTGGGTACGTATATATATATATATATATTATAACCAATATATTGTTAAGGATTGGTAGATATATCTTTATAGCTAGGTGTGTGAACGGAACCAACTATTACTTGGGAGTGCAGTTCGTGCCATGAATCGGTATGACTATGACCTCCACAAGTTGGGAACACCTACAACTATGATTCGAGAAACGGCGAATTTGTGGAACTAAACTCCGAAATATCTTACAACAAGGATAGGATGATAAGGGATGACTAAACATAAGATAAAACGACATAATTATCCAATTCTCCCATATAATCCAGACAGAGTGATCCTTGCTGGTATAGACAATCATGTGTGTTATGTTGCGAGAAATCATGATGCCTAATATGACAACTAATATGGGTAGATATAATCAAGTTAGAATCACTAATATAGCTGACAACTAATCTAATGAATCATTGTATGGATGATTTATGTGAGCTGAGTTGGTTTATAATATAAGTTATATGTCAACAGGTCTTTTTCGGCTCTTCTTCTGTTCTTATAGTCGTTTGGATATATACTCAATGCATAACTGGTTGGTGGTTTCAGCCCCTCTGAAAAATATTAGTCAGTTGGGATTATTATTCCCAACTGAATGGAAAGTCATAAAATTCCGTGGTTCCAGTCACCACCAACCAGATATAGCCATATATTAACTATTATAGTTGGTGATTACCCTCTAACTATGGGGAGTAACCATAGTAACCATATCATTCCACGGGTTTGGATATATACTCGATGCATAATTCTCCAGGGCTTTAAATACCATATTGGATCACCGGCAGTAGTTGAAAGGCCACACTTTTTTATGGCTTGACCGCAGCCATCTGCCGTTCCTCCAATAAGCCATGAGCCATGGGAAATGGCCCATAGAAATAGATGGTTTAATATGGTTTACCTATTAATAGCATGGTGATTTTCCAGTTCGCTATGTTAGTCATAGCCAAATGGTACCAGTTACAATGGAACTTGGTGTAGATTCGATCCTAAGATAGTGATACTGAAATTACCATGCCATCCCACGAATATCAACCAACGGACAAACGATGTTGGTTTAGTAGAGATATAGGACCATATTTACATATATTTAGGACCATACGATGTGCCTGTTAAATATTAGGAGGATGGAGATTCCTAGCCCCCAAAAGTTCCGATTTACCATGGACATGGCTTTCTACATTCTTTAATCATCGCTTCCTATGGATTTCTGCTGCCCAAGTGACCTTAAACTTGGCCAATTTGTGCTGTCCTGCTTGAATGGCAGGATACTTAGACGCTTCGCCAGGAGGGATGCACCTGGCACTCAAGCAGCCCACCATTGGAGAAGAATGGAGCAAGGGATCAACATTCCAAGTGATTTGTTTTTTGTTGGATTGAACCGGAACAAAAAACATGTGTTTTCAATGTTTCATCACAACTAAAGAGAAAAAAACTACCAACTTGTCGATGCTCCGTTTGATAGCTAAGTTGACTTGGGTTATATCATTGGTAGTTGTAACTATACAAGGTGGTGCCCCCCCACTTATAATTGGCTTACAATCACATGAAAACTAGTTCGATATATCACCAGCAAAAGACAGGACAGAGTTATTTAGGACTTATAAACCCACCAACTTAGCGATTCCCAACTGGGGCACCAGCCTGTAACCCTGTAACATAACTGCTACAGTACCCTCTGGTAAACATATACAAAAAACTATTGAAAATGGCCCAGTCGAAATAGTGAGTTTTCCCAACTATAGAATGGTGGATCTTTCCATCGTTTTTTGTTAACGTTTACCAGAGGCTACTCTCTGGTAAACGTTTACATAACTATGGAAAGATCCACAATTTTCAATGGGTAAATCCACTATAAATCACCATTTTCAATAGCTTTTTGTTTGACATAACCAGAGGGTAATCCCATTAATATCCCATAAAATCACTATAAAATCCTGGGCCAATTTTCTGGCAACGAACCAACGAACCAACGGCGGGCTTTACGCATCGCCTTGGCAACGGCTCGATGACGGCATCGAAATTGGCATCCTGGTGGATCGGATCATCTCCCAGGGAAAGAATCCAGATGGGATAAGATATTTACAATGGAAAATATCCACCATTTATATCCATTCATAACAATTTATTTACTGTATATCCATTTCCATTGGAAATCATCAGATAATATAAAATGTATATATATATGGTTGGTGGTGGTATACCTACCCCTCTGAAAAATATGAAAGTAAGTTGGGATGATTATTCCCAGCATATGGAACAATAGAAAATGTTTGAAACCACCAACCAGATATCCATTGAATTCCATTTATATGGTTGGCTAATGTTAGCTATATATCCATAGCTTTCCAATATTCGGAAGTTTTTTTCTCCAGAATAATGGAATCATATTCCAGATATGTGTCTCCATGATTTTCCATGATTTTTAGCTTCCACTTGTGATGTTCAATGTCATTGCAATGTTTGATTGCCAAAGGAACAGTAACACTTCTCAGCATGGGATAACTATCCATTATTCCCATGATACACCAATGATAAATGACAACTTGATTTTTGTAGCTGGATAGGATAATGTGTATTTCTTCCAACCATTTTAAGGTAAGGACCCCCAAGTTATAAGTTGCTTTATCGACCCATTCGCAGTAGTTGTATCCACCATGAAGTCTAGTGAACCAAATTAGAAGTCAACTTAGCTATCTAGGATGATTCACCTCCCAAAAACATATGGAGAACTATGATATAACGGGACACAAATGGAACATACATACGGTTTCCATTGTTTTCCTATCTTTTTGGAGGTTGCTATAGTCAACAAATTGGAAACTAACATGGGCGAGTCACATGTAATGTAAGCAAACACATACAACAAATTTAGAAACTAGTCTTGCAGCAATCTCAGAATAAGTAGATAGAAAACTTGTAAGCCCTGAAAGTGGGATTAACCATGAAACAGTGGTATTTAACCATGAAACATTGGTATTTAACCATGAAACCACAGCCTTGATGTTTATCCTCTCCCATGTTTGGGGCCTCAGACCCTGGCTTGCCGGCCCAAATTTAGTCAATTGACACGGATTGATTGGACCAACAACCAAATGTAATACCCTATTTTACGACGCAAATGATCAATCAAACTCCAGCCCAAGTCTTCAAGAAGTAGCAATGTCATACCCAACCACCTTAGTTTCTGTCATTTTTCCAAACATCCCAAGGGAACAGGGACTACTCACATTTTTTGCCAAGTGTTCCATAATGTATATAGAAGTAGATAATGCACAAAATCATACCCACCTATGTAAATTGAATTTGTCTAGCTATCTATCCATTCATCCATCCAACCATCCATCTCTCCATACATCATATATATATACATCCATACATGTACACATACATACATATACACAAGGTGGTGCCCCATGGTTCGCTAGATAGAATATGTATATAAAGGTCAAACAATCCTCAATAAAATGGTAATATATTTGAAAATTCATGCATATTCTATCTACTTCAGGGTCAAAACATACATGTACAATGTGGGTCCTAACTATAAGTTGGCTTATAAACACCAGTACGTGTGATTTATATATATATATACACACACTACAAACCATAGTTGTTTTCCACATCAAGGAATCAGTGGGGTTTATAGACTAACTTATTTCTGGGGGTTGGTGCCAACTTATTGTACATATATATATATATATATATATACACGCTACAGTTCTGGCCCTTAACAGTCTCAAATGGGTTTATTCATGATTTCATGATATTACTGATTATAGGAGTTAATTGATTCCATTTTGATAACTGCAATCGTCGGGCCATAAAATGTATAACATCATTGTTGATAATATGATTTTAATATGATACATATACTGGTTGGTGGTATACCTACCCCTCTGAAAAATATTAGTTAGTTGGGATGATGACATTCCCAACTGAATGGCAAGTCATAAAATTCCATGGTTCCAAACCACGAACTAGATATAGCTATATTAACTATTATAGTTGGTGATTACCCTCTAACTATGGGGAGTAACCATAGTAACCATATCATTCCAGGGGTATAAATACCATATATCAATCTGGTTGGTGCTATACCTACCCCTCTGAAAAATATGAGTTCGTCAGTTGGGGTTACTATTCCCTATATATGGAAAAATAAAACATGTTCCAAACCACTATAACCAGATATATTGTCATTCCAATGATTAACCATTGTTAACCATAGATTAACCATAGATTATTCCAGGGGTTTAAATACCATATATCAATCTGGTTGGTTATGATATAACTATGGTTATGATAGATGATAATAGATAGTTAATAGATATTAATGGTTAATATTAATGGTTTAAATACCATATATCAATGGTTTCCCCCCCATCGTTCCAAGTCTCCAAGAAGAAGCCGATGCACTGCCGCCGTTGCCCCGGCTCCGGCGGCAGCACGCGATGAACCGTGGATTTGAAGCGGCCGTTGGTCCAGCGCTGCATGAGATCGCCCAAATTCACCACCAGGGAACCCGGCAAGGGGTCCACATCCATCCAAACCTTAGGAAAAAACATGGGAAAATGGTGGGAACATTGTCCAACAAAAATGTAAAATGATGGGAACATGGCGAAAAATGGCGGAAATGGAGGAACATTGGTGGAACATGGTCGAAAAACTGTGGAAAATGATGGGACAATGCTGGAAACATGGAGCAAACATGGTGGAAAATTTATAATGGAAAATTGTGAAATACAGTGAAGAATGATGGAATTGGTTTGAATGGAAAAATCGGGGGTTTAAGCCCAAGCAGCAAAAACATGGAATTCCTGATCTGGCAAGAATGAAATCTTATCAGCCTAAGATGGTTTAAGTACAGTGTACAAAATGAAAGTTTGAGTACGTTTGAACATCAAGCGTGTCTACCCATATGGAAAATCTCAGCTGAGGTCTACGAATCACTGCGCGTTTCTGCAGGAAGGTTACCTTCCAAGAGTCTAGCAGCCTAGGTCAGTTTTTCAGCTCGGTTCACCCAAGAAGCCCCAGCAGCCTTAGAGTGTGCCCCCTCCTTATCAGTTGTTTTCTTGGCAAAATCTCTTTAGAATCTTGATCCCAGCAGCATTGTCTTCGGCATGCAGTACCTGTAAGCCCTTGGCCGTCTGATGCAGCAGCGAAATCAGGCCGTAGTCCGTGTGCGCGGAGCAGCCCAACGCCGCCTCGTCGGGCGTGTCGCCACCCAGGGGGGTGTAGTAATGGAGGCCGCGGCACAATACCATAGGATCATCACCTGCGCCATGCCCTATGGGCCCACCCACAGAATGGATTAACGAAAAGATGGGGAGAATCTGGAAAATTCATGAAAATCCAAAAATGGTGGCTTTCTCTATCAAAATTGGTGATTTGTGTTTATACAAGGGAGCGAAGGGAATTTATTAGGAGGATGGGGTTGTGAAAAGAATTTGGGAAATGTTCACATTCTGAGAGAAAATTACAAGTCAAACGGCTTTGCAGCACAAATGGAGCGGCACTTAAACCAGCCACAACAGATTTAGTTGTGGCCATGTTTGAATGTACCACGGTATACAGGCTGGACAGTATTTAGTTATTCATGTATCATCGACGGCCAAGATCAATCTCAAACGTCTTCGCTGATGATGCAATCAGGCGGCACTTCTTCACAAAAGTACCTGTCACACGAGCCGGGCGGTGTGACGCCCTCATGGAAACAACCTACGTTGAATAATTTTTGATGGTTTGCAGTTGCACATAGTTGCACATTGAAAAATGAACATTGCATATAAACATCTTTTGCAAATACAGTACAAATTTCAGACTGGTAAATCATATTCCAATCCCAAAATTGGGAATACACCTATTTTGATGGTGACATTATAATCCCTTCATCCTATTACTAAAACTCCCCCAAATAAAAAAAGGATTGGTGTGGCACTTGTGTGTTTTTTTTTGCTTGGGCACAATTGGATTCTTAATTGTGGTATTTGAGTAATAGGAGAACATGATGGTGAAACAATAGGTTCAACCCCCTATTTCTAAAAATAGATTACCACCTGGATCTGTTTTATTAGGGTCCCATCTCACAAGCTTAATTTGTTACTTTTATTAAGGTTTTCATTGGAATATTAGGGGAAATCTTCGAAATCCAGTTTTTGGCAATATTTTATATAGATTTTTGAAAGGGATTTAATCAAATTTGAAATCGAGTTTTTATATTTTGATTATTAATGTTTTCATTGGCATATTAGGGGAAAGCTTCGAAATCCAGTCTTTGGTATTATATATATACATACATTTAAAAGGGAATTATATAATCAAATTTGAAATCAAGTTCTGTGTTTGATTATTTTTGTTAATGTGTTCATTGGAATATTAGGGGAAATCTTCGAAATCCAGTTTTTGGCAACATGTTATAAAAACAAAAATAGTAAGGGACTTAATCAAATGTGAATGCGTTTTTTCATTTTCATTATAAGGTTTACATTGGAATATTAGGGGCGCCCCAATACAAAATACCCCCTAATAATAAAAATAGATCACCGTGTTTGCCATTTGGGGGTGTTAGTAATAGGGAGAGAGGATTATTTCTGCCATGTATCTCTCAAAAGAATGGTTTCCACAAGAAGGGCCCCACCAGTTGATTTAGCCCCTTCCAACTGTAGGTATATCCGATAATCCACCATAAATCCTAGTTGGCCAACTTACACACCAACTATTGGTGCACCAATTTCAAGATATTTCAAGACATCATTTGGGGACCAAAACCTATGAACTGCCAATATGTTGGGGCAAAATGAACATCCAGAAACTTAAATCCCAGCTGCTCATTTGGGGGTTTCCATAGTCATAGGGGTATCCCAATAAAGCTGGTTTCTTTATTTCATTCTATTTCATGGAAAAATCCAAAAACATGGATGAGAACTGGGGGTACCTGTAGGGGTACCCCCATGACTTCGGAACCCCGACCCCCCCATTGGAGCCATCGAAGCGACATGGCCCGGCTCGGTGGCTCGGCGCCTGGCTCTACCTCTAGGCACACTTCCAATGCCGAGGCTACCTCAAGCGACAGCTCATGCAGAGCATTGACGGCGGCCATGAACTCCTGGCGCCGGTGGTTTATGGATATTCCATATTTCATTGGAGGTTTTAGCCAAATTTAGGAAGTGAAATGCACCCCGAAGTAGGAGGCTCCTGTCTGGACAGCCTAGTAGGAAACTCTTGCCGCCTTGTAGAAGGCTCTTACACCCCGGAAGGAGGCTCTGACAGCCTGTAGTAGGAGGCTCTTACAGCCTGTAGTGGGGGGCTCTTACAGCCTAGAGGCTCTTACAGCCTAGTAAGCGGCTCTTACAGCCTAGTAAGCGGCTCTTACAGCCTAGTAAGCGGCTCTTACAGCCAAAGTGGCTTCCTAAGAAGGCACTTGGATCCATAGGGTATATATATATAAATATACAGTATATATATATATACAGAGCATCTATATACATATCCCTCCCCCCAGGTCCCCGCACCTCTTTCAGTTCCGGAAGCTCCGAGGGCCAGTTGTTGGGTCCCCGGAAGGGGCGCTTCTGAGGATCCTCCTCCTCTGGTCTCTCCAAGCCCACCTGTCAGATCTGTATGTCAAGGTACTGATTTACAATATAATGTATGTAGATATCATGTGTATATATATACATAATGTGTACTATATCTATACATAGAGAGAGAGATATGAACATGATATGAACATGACTAACATGATCTTGGCCAATCGTTCATCACCTCAAGCAGCGATGAGGACGGGTGTACATCTGTGAAACCACCAACAGTACTGCTGCCTCAAAACTCACATGACAAATCCTCTACTGAAAACCTTGTTCCTGGATAATTCCCCTGATCATATCTCTGTCAGTGATGTGCCGCTTGGTAATCAAACACTCGCAACGGAACATAGACATTCGCAGTCTATGGAAACTTCCGATTGCCAGGTCAAACGATTAAAGGATACCCCATTGTATCCCTCACTCTTGCGGCTTAAATCCAAGTTTGCGTGTAGAGCTGAAATCCAACTTTGTGTAGATCAATCACACTATCACACTGTTTTGTGGATCCAAATACTTCCTGATAAGGCTACGGCTGGATGCTGGGGAAACATGATTCATGTGAACCCCGGATCAATAAACCCTAGTTGATAATTTGCTACTAAAATGGCGCAAATAAAACGGCCCAGGAAGGTTATTATTCCTGGGTCAGCAGCAACCATCTTGCAGTGACCTTGGGCCCACTCTGAAACCACGCCTCCAAGCTTTCTTTCAGGTCCAGAACACCTTGCCTGGCCCGCAGGTGAGGTGAGGATGGAACCAACAAAGTGATCAACCTATCTAACAATCTATATCATACATTGTTACATTGTTGATAAACCAACACTCTCATACTGCAAATGATAGATCTGTATGTATAAATATATATATATATATATATATATAGATAACGTATCTCATTCTCTATATCTTTACACTTATATCTAGAATCTATATAGTTATATCTATATATTTATATATTTTTTTAATCTATATATTGATATCTATCTATCTATCTATCTGTCTGTCTGTCTGTCTGTCTGTCTGTCTGTCTCTGTCTCTCTGTCTCTCTGTCTGTCTGTCTGTCTGTCTATCTATCTATCGATTTATTGATATATCTATCTATATATCTATTTATCTATCTATCTATCTATCCATCTATCCATCTATCCATCTATCCATCTATCCATCTATCCATCTATCCATCTATCCATCTATCCACCTATCCATCTATCCATCTATCCATCTATCCATCTATCCATCTATCCATC
>Ga0126342_10000421_pt1 | contig 45045 bp, 36 predicted proteins | sample Cyp1metagenome_FD_92528 | JGI IMG/M metagenome (GOLD analysis project Ga0126342, IMG submission 92528) | Coral microbial communities from Lord Howe Island, Old Settlement Bay, Australia - Cyphastrea 1 metagenome | ecosystem: Host-associated > Invertebrates > Cnidaria > Coral ...
GTGAGCCTGAATTTCAGGACACTGAATTCAAAGTATGCCCCGTTTAATTGATGGACTCCAGGTCCTCTAACATATATTCTCAAGTTTTTTGGGAATTAAATCTTGTATGGGAAATATCACCCTGCCACTTCCTTCGAAATGGGAATGGTGTGTTATTCTCTCTTAAATATAATCATTTTTTTAGTATGAAGGAAGTATATGTTAATATTATATCACATGATCTATATATCACATGATCTAAATACAAATGCACACACATGTATATAATTATATAATCATATGCTTGTACCTATATATATATATTTACACAGCTATAAATTCGTATGGGTATAATATGGGGTTCAAAGGATCCAAAGTGATGTCCCCAAATCAAAATCCCAAGCCCCATAATTGACTGCAAAAGTTTTCTAGCATTCTAGCTAGCCAATAAATATATGGCTACATCTAGATACATCTATATCAACCAAACAGATATCTAACTCAACCATAGAACCATACCTACCCCAAACATCTGATAGTTTGCTCAGGTAGTTAAACTATAATGTCAACCCTGGATTAATATCTCCCTAGCTTGTTTAATTGGGGGGATACCATTTAAGTATCATATTGTGACAATTGGGAGGGTACCCCCACAATTAATAAACCATGGTTTATTAATCGGAGTTGACATTACTCTAAACCAATATCATACTGGGCAACAAACCATCCACCAGCATTAAATTCGTTTCAACTTCCTTGACCCCAAAAGCTGGAAAGCAATGGAAAGCAACCGTGTCATATCAAAACTACGTATCTATCAATGGATATTTTCCCGGGAAATTCCGCTCAAAATTGCCCAGATTTGCCGCAGATCATCTGATGCAGAGCTACGGCCATCATCTCCCTCGTCATGCAGGCGATCAATCGCCTCCTGGCTGGGAAAAAAACTCCATCATGGAGACATTGAGAATGGTTTCATAGAATTGGTGTTTTGTTTAAAGGTTACACACACACATATATATATATATAGGCCAATGATGGATAATTATAGAAATTTCTGGAATCCGCATTGTAGTATGCAAATTTATTTGGAAATGGCTCTCTTGAGCATGTATAGCACCAAAAACTCATGCGTGTACTGCTGATACATGGGCAAACACTCTCCGGGATCAATATGTTGGACCCATTCGTGCCCATGTTTACATGGCTCATCTCAGATACCTTGCAAGCAACTTGATTTTTGGGTTGGTTAGGTCGTTGACAATCAATCATGAATAATCAGGTCCATGTGCAACAACAAATTGAAGTACTAAACTGCCTCTCATCAAGGTTTACCCATATATTTTGATACTGATACTGATATAATTTGACACTATTAAGTCCCATATTAAGTCCCATAGTTGCATATGTACATCCCTTTTTTTGATGGTTTCACCAGCTTGGGACATAGCCCCAAGGCGCTATGTACAGCGCGCTTTTTGCTTTCGTGGCTCCTGCAGAAGCCGGGGAACTTGCCGTGAGCCTTGAAGAGGATCTTCCAGAGCAGCACCTTGGCACGTCTGGGTCGCCTTTTTAATGGGCTTTTGCCCAGCTAACCTGGCAATGGCCCCCGATTCACAGTTGATTTTCCATGTCTTTCCATCTATTGCCAGCCCTGGGTTTTAAGTGGAAGTACTGTTTTGTCCTGGCTTTTGGGAAGAAGGAAACTTAGTCAAATCACGTGAAGCAAAGAAACTATAACAAACTGAGTGGCTGATTGACATCAATGATTCCTACTGAATGAGCCTTGAATCACCACTGGATGGCCCATGATGCTCCTGTACCATTCCACCATAGGGTGCAATATCATTGGCCAACGAAGATTTCCGCTTTTAGACATCTTGGCCTTACTGGCCATGGCAATACCCAGTGGCTTTCTTCCATCAAACCATACTGACTTTCGGTACCCAGAACTTGGACTTCCACTGAACCCCACACTGAAAACAAGACAAGCGCGCGGTGACCCGCAACATCGGGCTTGAATCAAGCCCGGTGCAGCTGGCACATTGATCACAGTGTGCTTTTCTACGTCGTGCTCTCCACTTTCGAGCAACTTGGCCAACTATGGGGTACTACTTTGAATCATTCGCGATACCTTAAAATTATTTCTTGGGGCGTGACATATCCAATCCCACTTTCAAAACTGCTAAACGGCCAAACCAGACTCCACCAAGCTAGCCTCCACTTTGCAACTCAACCAAAAGTGGAGAAAATTATTCCACCGTTCAATGGTAAATAATCCCCCATGTTCGTTGGAAAACTCCGCATAAATAACCTGGTTTACTGACCCAGAGTCTAAGGTTATGCCCCTAAAGCCAGTTATAAATAGTTATAAGTTATAAGCCCATTTATGGAATGCTAACCGAATTTAATATAATGATTTGAGGGCTTTAACTCACAGCAAGGCTGCAGCCCTACCCAGCTTTCGTGGACCATGGCGCTTAGATCCTCGCGTAACTGTTCGCCTGAGGTTGATTCTGAGCCATAAAAAACATCATGTGGGGGCCGCCGGGGGGACATAAAAGTAAAATCCTGCATATAGTAAAACGTAGTAAAACATATAATAAAATATAGTAAAATAGAAGAGATCGATTACTTACTACCTTTTTGGAGGTTACTGTATGGAGTGGGTTGATTATGGCCAAATGTTGTTTTTTTTTCATTTTCTTGATGGGACCCGCATTCCCATACACTAGGCCGGCCGATGTCATCTCTATATACAATCCTATGTAATGCTCATGCAGGCTATCTGAAAGCCATTCAAACCTGTGCGCGTGGAACTTCTTTATACCTATCATCGTTCAAAGCGTTCAAAGGCTGCCATGTCTTTGAATTACATACAGTAGCTGGTGTTTCAGACACCCCGAACAACAAAGTGGTCAGTTCATATCTCCAAATAGGGTTGAACATAAAACATATTTGAAACCAGCAAGCGGAATTGCTTCATCCCTTGGCAACCCATGTCAAGCTTCCAAGTCACAAGTCGCTTGCGCCGCCCGCACGACCATACGTCGCGTTGGGCGTGCTCGGCTTCGGACACCCTGTGCGGCGCAAAGCAAGGCAGCGGTGCTGGCGCTTGTCCTCGATGGGCCATGGAGTGGGCGTATTTGATCCCGCAACCATCGTGAAATGGGAAACTGGAATCATTGGGTAGCTATGGTTGGGATCATTTTTCACTTGCTGATAGATTTCTTTGAGAAGTCAAAACTGTATAAAACTGTACTGTTTGCTCCTGGTCACAAGCTCAAGGGCTTGGCCCTTGCCAACCCCCCCAAGTCACCACTTGAAAATCCATCGCTTAAGCCCAGCCACCCACGCCATCTTCCACGCCCTGCCGCGCTTGTTGGTCTGGCGCCCGCAGGCACGGAAGACGCCACAGGCGCCACAGCAGCGGCAAAGGCAGGAAGGGCGGCCATGGCAGGTCGAGGCCCCAAGGGGCCTGGGGGGTACAGTTGAGGTTACTTTTATGGATAAAACTCGATATAATCATGCTTATAAACCTCCAAGAACCTCGATAACCATGGATACTGCGTATGTATAAATATATATATATGTATATATCCACTTATAACATCTTATAACTAGAACTGCACTTCCAAGTAGTCTGGTTGAACAGATATGGGTCGCCATCCGAGGTTTCTGTTGGGCGGCTGGGCGTCTCTGTTACATTAGGACAACCTGTACCCTGATCACATGTTGCAAGTGCCTAAACAAGCAGGAGTTCATTAATGGGCTGGGATTCACAAATCTCCAAGGCCTTGGAAATGGGCTTCAGTACCATTGGTACCCAGTTGTCCAAGGCCGTGGCTGGTCCTCCGAGTTGTTTCCTTCACATCTTTGCCCCATCCCTACATAACACTAACACTGACAGAGCCATTCGGCAGCATTGGAATCTGGAGTGCGTGCACAAGAGTCAGAAAGGTAGCAAACACCGCACGGGACAAGTGGATGAGCTCCTGTGTTGATGAGAAACGTGAAGTGGTGCCCAATCTCTCCAATACATATTTTCGCGCATACAACTGTATCTGCCAACATATCGATTTTTATACATGCAAGTGTACAGCTATATATGTACACGTCAAAAACATGCCTTTGTTCTTGCGGCGGGAATTCGCACACGCAGGAGAAAACAACTTCAATTTTGTGGATGCTGAACCATCGCTTCTGTTCCAAACCACCCAGTCCCTCCAAGTGCATCAAATGCAGTGGTCAAAACTAATCTATAATCCAAGATTGCTGGTCATTTGGGTTGACACTGCATGTTGATCTGTTTATCGCAAGCTTATCCTATGTTTATCCCATGTTCCATATATATATATCCATATATGTTCACCATGTTCACCCCAGTTTGATCCAACATGATCCCATTTCTGTCGAATGTTTATCCAATGTCTATCTCATATAATGTTGACCCCGGATGAATAACCCCCCCATAGGTCAACTAGGTCAACAAGGTCCAGTCAGGGGGTCCAGTCAGGGGGAACGGGCTTCGCTAATTCGGTGGTTTTATTAATCCTACCTTGACATTACCCTCTGGTAAACTAACATAACTATGGACAATCACAATTTTTAATGGGTAAATTAACTATAAATCGCCATTTTCAATAGCTATGTTAAATTACCAGAGGCTAATCTCATATAAACTATATAAATATTGTTTATCCATGTGTGTTCCCACATATCTGGCCCAATTTTTCTCCAATGTCCATGGCTGAAACAGGCACTAACCAACCGTCCCAACAGCGATCAAGACCCTGGACCTCCCTCTGCGCCAGCGCTAAAGTGGGCCTGGCGGCAGAGGGTTACCATGGGTTACCGGGGATTTTTATTGCCTCACAACATGGGATTTGATTTAACATCCAATCAATGGGAGATCTTCAGGATCCTAAAATGGAGGTAACCAGGTACTGTACCATATAAGGGCATATGTTCTAGGGATATTCCCTTACATAGGCCTAAGAAATAGGCCAAAAATATATGGTAGGTACCTCCAATCAATCGGTTCCTGAGTCATGGCCATTGATTTGATATAACATCCGAGGGGGATGGGATATAAATGGATATAAATATATATATATAACATCCTGATATTGACATATGTTGATATCATGATTTGACGAATTAATCCCGTGGCCCCCATATGGGCCAATCAATATAATCAATCCAATAGTATTTGATCAGGGGGATAGGATTGCTATCCAAGGGAGGTGAGGAGAAGTCGCGCCAAAAACCTTGGCTGGCTCAAAAGCCTAGAGATCCTGTACCATGCACGAAGGTCAATGTTTCACTGGGTACTTCATCTTCTCATGTATAACATTTTATGACTAAGCCATGCTAAGCCATTTACCATTATTTACCTACAGTTCAGGAAGTTCCACATTGACTACACTACCAGACCTGAGCTGCATCCATCAGAATCCAGAATCCACCATCCTGACCATGCGACACATCTTTTGGCGCCAGGCAGGTGCGATGGGGGCCGCGGGATGGGGGCCCAACTCTGAAGGACCAGGAGAGTTCCGAGCTCCATGCCTCAGAACGTTCGAGGATTTGGGGGAGAAATGGAGGTGTCCTAAGTCATGGGGGTACCAACAAACCCAAGATATGGATGACCATGACTTAGTATAGGATCCCCCATGTTAAGAAACCCCCTATATATGGTGGTAAGTCTTGGGAGGTGTCGGAAAATCATTGGTTAATCATCAACTTTTCATTCGAGATGATCTGTTGTTTTTTTCTTTCCAACTCAGCCCTGTGCCCCCCAGTAAGCAACCATGGCTAGCTGGGAAACCTTCAATCAAAAAGTAAGTCTTGAAGGGGAACATCATCGAACGTATAATTAAATAAATGTATAATTTCAGCAAACCGTGTTTGAGTACCAGCGGGTATGCACTGACTATACAAAGAAATTGGACAACTTTTGGATGTGGGAAGGTCTGGGAGCTTGCCAGAAGCTGGGACCGCTGGGACCTGGAACTTTGCTGTGATATTCTGGGTTTAGACCCCGTTCATACTTACTTAGCATGCAGGTAAAAGGTTGTGCGCCAGGTCGGTAGTTCAGTTGGTAATCTACAACTGCTGCCTTTATTGTATACACATCTCTAGTTCATGGGGGTTATAAACCAGACTATATCTTTGGGGCACCACATTGCATATTTAGGCAGCCTCAGGAGGCATGCATTTTAGATAGATGGCCTTAAATCGTGGACTTTCATGGGTAAGGTCTGCCTGTGCCCCGGAAACCATCAGCTGATCGGTGCCGAATTTCTGTTGACATCTAGAAATTTGGCTCGAGAAAAGCCATGTTTCCCGTCATGTCCATCCTAGACTTCATTAATTAGTTGGCTAATTCATGCCTCAAACCATTTTTTTCCTTCAACCTTCAGCCTGATTATTTATATTTTTCCGGTCCAATCCCAGTTCTGCTTTAAAAACCCTATGGATCCAAACCTTGTCTGAGAAGGTACTTAACCCCCTAAATACCAAGTAGTTCCCAAGAAGGTACTTGGATCCATAGGGAAAAAACAACCAACCAACCTTTCACCAGATCTTCGGCCGTCAAGGCACACTCCGCCAGCGTTCCGCAGGTACTTCGTGCGTCGCTGCGCCAACGTTCTTCGGCGCGGCGCGTCAATGGCCACCAGGTGCTGCGCGGGCAGACGGTGGATCAAGGTGGATCAAGGTGGATGCAACTTGCGGGATTGTCCACGGTTAAAGGCCTTTACCTCTTACCCTCTGGTTATGTCAAAATAGCTATTGAAAATGGTGATTTATAGTTCATTTACCCATTAAAAATGGTGATTTTCCATAGTTATGTTTACCAGGCCGGGTATTTCCATGCCATGGTCACCATGGTCACCATGGTCACCATTACGGGATGGTCATCACCAGTCATCAATCACCACTGCTGGTGGTAGCCCCAGTCGATAGCGTTCAGTTGGTGAACATAATAACTCTACCTGGCCTATATACCCGGCCTGGTAAACAGTCCCATAACTATGGAAAGATCCACCATTTTATAGCTGGGTAAATCCACTATTTCAATGGTCATGTTCAATAGCTACGTTAGTCATTACCAGAGGTTAAGTGGCGGTGGTTCTTTTTTTTATTCAATGGATTGCTTTCAAGGGAAAAAACAACGACTTACAGAAAGGATTGAATCATCAAATCAAGGGTTTGCCTGCAAGTTGTTTGATCAATTGTTCCAATTCCAATTCCGGGATTAATCTATACAAGTGCTTCTGTCAATCACCAAGCGATGTAAATGACATCCCCCTATGGTTTGTGGCACTGGTGAATATTGCATTTGGTTTTTGGAATGGGAAAATAAGCTATAAATATACGTTTCAACATCCAATCGCGGTTTATGAAACTGAATATCACATTGCTAAGACGTGTTGCCTCATTTCATACCACAAATTCCCAAAGTCAATTATAAGTAAACAAGGTTTTGTAGTTTTGTTGGAAGGGGTGCCGCTACAAATACGTTAATAACCACCATTCATGGAACGCAGGTACCCCGTTTTTCAAAAAACAGCCCAGTTGCGAGTCTTTGTCCAAGGCGGCCAAAGCCGCGCCTGGCGCAAACCCAGCAATGGATGGCAAGGACAGTTATTTGAACATGTCAGGGTTGATATATACTCAGTGGGATTTTCAGGACCCTAAAATGGAGGTACGTTAGTACCATTTTGCAGGCCATATGTTGTGGGGATATTCCCTGAAATTTGGCCCTTACATAGGCCTTATAAATGGTAGGTACCTCCAGTTTAGGTTCCTGAAATGGCCATTGATATACCCGTTTTTACCACTATAGCAGAATACCATAGCAGCATATACCAATTAAAACCATTGGAATTAGCAATCGGCCACCATAATCAGAAATTAATCCCATCCCCCTAACATTAAACACACCCAGTTTATGGTTCCACATCTGTGAGACTACTACTCAAACATTATTTCTGGGGTGTTTAATAGAAAAGGGATTGCTTTTTGTTGAATACTGTCGGGCTTTTGACTTTTTAACCTTTCAGCGATCCATTTACGAAACAATAGGGGTTTTAAGTAGAGTATGATCATAGGTTTAAAGATGTTTTAAGCCTTTAACCAACAAATTGAAGGGCGCGTCATTCTTATGGATCTGGCTGAAATGAATGATCACCTTCTGTTGGTAATTCTGCTCATTACACAATGAGCCAGGGTTTTTACACCAGGAGTTTGCATGATACAATTTCGCTGATTTTTTGTTCACCTTTGGGTTCCTTCCTTGTCTTTGGTTTTTGTTGCCAGTACCTGGATAAAATATCATCACACCTGCACTAATGACAAGGTATATATATATATAAATGATGAGTGCATGAATCATAAAGCGTTTCCCAGGTGCAAAGAAACAACAATCAACCACATCTTGTACTAAAACCGAGCTCGAGGTTGTCTTTCGAGGGGCGCGGGGCAACCAACAACATGCTTCGATCCAAGTCACAGGTATGTGCGACTTCCTTTGATCCGCACCACCTAAGGGACCACGGGGACGGTGACTCTTCGGGAATGCGGGCAGAGCTCTACCTTCGAGAACTCGTCACCGATGGAAAGTAAGGCCAGCCCCACTTTTCGCCAAGTTCGCCGAGTATCCTGCTGAGCAGTTCTAAGTTCTCCCAGCTGAGTTTGGCTTCTTTCGCTGACTTCTCATCAAACATGAAAAAGCCTGGCCGTACCAGTTGAAGGGTTCGGTTGGGACACACAACAACTCTCCTTCAATAACTGCTTGGTGTGTTGCTGACATGATGTCTCCAGGAAAAGGGGGATCAATTCTCGAAACAGGGCTGTGGTTTTGGCAATCCGCCTAGCACGAGTTGAAAGGGCTGTTGGTTTCTGAATGACCGGCTACAATTGGTGATGCCAACGCGCCAACATCACATCCATCAACCCTGGCTGATGAATGCAAGGGGTGCCCTTGATCACATTGGAAGCATCATACTTCAACAGGCTGCTAGGCCAGTTTTTTTTGATAAATAGGGGCTACCAGAGACTATACTTCCTTTAGTGAAAAGAAAAGAACTTAAAAATCCCCAGCGATAATCCCCAAATGATGATCCGCCTCTGAAGGTTTGTGCTGCCACCACAACCTAAGATTTCTCACAGTGGTTCGGTGCAAGAACCACATGCTGGCCACAGCTAATGCTCTAAGCTCCGGCATGGAAATCCACCATCCTGGTTCTAGCACCATTACTGCATCCCTATCCCATGGAGACGACCGGATCCACCAAAGGAGGGGAAAGGAAAACCGTCTCCACCGAGCGCTTCGCCAACGACATCAATCCTATGCCCCAAACTTCGAAGTGAAAAAATCTGTATCTTGATGTTATTACCCTCTGGTAAACTAACATAGCTGTTGAACATGACAATTTATAGTTGATTTGCGATTTAAAATTGTGATTTTCCATAGTTATGTTAGTTTACCAACGGGTAAATCGCACCAAATGACCAAGCTTAGGACTAAAGTGGTGAAAAACAAACAATCATCAACGATCTTGCCATAAATTGGGTGGTAAATGAATCATCCCCGACGGTAGGTTCCATGGCATTGGGTTTCTCACATGTGCTAAATTTCAACCCCAGTGGCATGATTCTCATCCCTTTCTCATCCTATGTTAGATTATTCAAGGGTAATTTTCCAATCACACATTATTGTCCCAATGAATTATGCCATTATCATCCCACTAATACTATCCACTACTATCCCATTACCCATTAAGAGCTATGTGAATGTGATAGATAAGCCATAAGTTATATTCCATCATCATCTTATCATTACTATCATTATCATATTTGATCATTATTATCATTATTCTCCCAATGAGTTATTCCACGAACATCCAACTAATATTTACATTTCATAAGTTATATCCCATCATCATCCCACTAATTTTCTCACAAGAGTGTGATTATCTCCATCGCCATCAGAGTGTGATTATCCCATAATATACCCTCTGGTAATTTAACATAGCTATGGAAAATCACCATTGGTTTATGGGAAAACTCACTATAAAAGGCCATTTTCAATAGCTTTTTGTATGTTTACCAGGCCGGGTATCCCCATGAATTCCACAAGTCACATGGCGATCCAGTTCCAAGCGCTTCTCATTGCTCGCCAGCATGGGTCGCCCCGCCTGCTGCCTTCGCAGCCTTCGCAGCTGCATCGCGGAGAACGGCGCGGTGGCCCCGCTCTCGAGCGCCGCGACGCAATGGGAGGCCCTCGTTGCGCAGCGTGAAAAAACACGAGGAAAACAAAGGCCATGAAACATGGTGAAGACCTGGAAAACTATGAAACACCTGGAAATATCACAAAACTCTTTAAGACATTGTGATTTTTCTATCTTTTCGTCACCTTGACACAAGGAGTTCAGCAGAGCTAAAAACGAAAGAAATCACAGTTTGCCTGGGGTGAATATGATAAACTGATAAACAAATAACTGGTTGGTGGTTTCAACCCCTCTGAAAAATATTAGTCAATGGGAAGCATTATCACATATTATGGAAAATAAAAGAATGTTCCAAACCACCAACCAGATAATGAATGAAGATGTCAGATTCCCAAATTTTATATCAATCTATGTGTGTTTCTTCGTATTTTTTCCCCAACCGCTTGTGGCCAAGAATGGATTTCTTCACCAAACCAATGCCCACAGATTGCCCTTCAAAAAGGACCATCCAAATCTGGCGAAACTGACCACAATCAGTTGATAAACAGGATTGTCCAAGAAAACTGTTCTGTAACGATAATAATATGTATATACAAATAAAATAATATAGTATTATATCATTTTATATCAAATATCAAATTATATTAAATTAAATTGTATTATTATAATATGTCATTATATTAAGTATATATGACATTTTAATTACAGTATATTAATTATATATATTATATTAATAATATTAATATCAACTGGAGCTGATCGGCGGTCCCAGCATACCGAAAAGTTCAGCAAATTTATGCTCTGATGTTAATGATATCCCCATGGTTTCTGCTCGTATAGCTGGCTTCAAATGATTTTTCAAGAGTCTCTCAACTTGTGGATGCTGCATGGTTGCCAAAACAAAAACATGGTTCCGAAATTATCCTGGCCCCATGTTTTTGGATGTATTCCACTAAAAAAAAACACCCACCATTTATATCCATTTATACCATTTACACCATAAAAAACACCAGGGAACTTAGTTGAGTTATATCCGCCGTAAACATGCTCGAAAAAAAAGCACTGTTCAAAATTGGCACGCCATCTGACGTAAACTGGAGGTCATGGGCCACCTTTTGGGGCAGTTGAATCCTGATCTTCACCATAAAAGGTGAGGCCCCCGTTTACGATAGCTAAGTTGACGCACATTTTCCTAGGCAAATTCTTTCGAATTCGATGGTTTATGGGGAATATAACAGTCTTAAGATATATCTAATTAGCTATATATATATATAACTAATAGGATCTATGAACCAAAATATTATTTTGGGGGGCCTCACCTCTGAAGTCACAACCCGTATGCATAGCAGTTGCCCAGCCGGAAAGATTCACTCCCAAGTTTCCGCGGAATGGACGCCGTCAGCAGAAGCTCTTGGCTCTCGTCGCGGAGCGTCACGTCGCAGCTGGCAGAGACCTCCAGCTGTTTCCAAGTGACATTTCCAGTGGTTCAAAGTGGTTTAACATGGTTTAACTCTACATGTTTGAATCTCAAGTGAGCTTGTTTTTCCCCTTTTTTGGGGGTTCAGCTCTATTCTATTTCTTTTTGGCTGGGTGTTGCAAAAATCAGTGAAACAAATTGAGGAAACCGGAAAATATGAAAGAAAGTGGGAAAACATGGGGAACAATTTGGTAAAAAATCATTGGAAATAATTGGGACAAATCTGGGGAAGAATCTGGGTAAAAATGTGGATGCTTTGAAGGATAACCGTGCCAGAGGCCAAAAATGACGATAGTTTTTTGCGATAAATATGGGAAAAAAACATACAGCATCGGCCTCAGTCTGTGGCTGTTGGTTTCTCATAATATCTAAACACTTTAATTGTATACCCAACTATTTCCCAACTATATATTCACAGGAATGCCAGCAAATCCGTTAACCCCTACTAAGGCACATGATCTTCCATTCATCACATCCAACCCAAATCAACTACCCTCTGGTTACTTAACGTAGCTAATGGTAGCTGTGGAAAAACACCATTTGAAAGTAGGTAAATCAATCATGTTTACCATCGACAAATGGACCATCTTCCACAGCTATGTGAAATAGCCAGAGGGTAAGTCCTGAAAAAAAAACATGAGAACGTTATTGTATGTTATTGTATCTTATAGTTTGCTGATAGTTACAAACTATTAACATATATCAACCATACAATGTGAGGCCCCCGTTGGATAGCTAAGTTGGTGCAAATAACTCCAATAACTATGGTTTATGGTACTTATAACTATGGTTATAGTTACTGGGGTGAATCTAAACCAACGTTCACATCACGTTTGGGGCCTCACATTGTATCAACTATCCTCTGGTAATTTACGGTAGCTATTGAAAATGGCCATAGAAATAGTGGATTTTCCCATTAAAAATGGTGATTTTCCATAGTTATGTTAATTAAATTACCAGAGGATAATATCAGCGCTCATCTTCCCAAAGATCCCCATGAACCGCCCCATGAACCGCACCTGCACGTGCATCCGCTGCATCCGCCGCGCCGAAACAACGCCCAAGACCTGTTCCGTCAGCGTCGTCAAGGTCGCCACAGAGGCGGTGGAGTAGTTGGCCCATCGGAGTTGGATGGTCCTGCGAAGGCAACGGAAAAAATGCTGCGCTGGAGATTTCATGGACTTTGGTGATTTCATAAAATTGATGGGAATGATATGGAATGATAGTGAATCCCCCACTCGAATATTTTGGTACCCTGATTGAAATGAGACTTGTTGAATGGTACGTTTGATAGTTTGTTTATTGGTCAAAACATGGTAAAAATGAGCCGCTGACCATCTAACCCACATTCTCATGTTAGAGGAAACTCGCAATCGATGCAAAAGTGGGGGATTCACAAATACCATGGAGTTCCACCAAGCACAACATAAGCCCCAGAGACGTGGCAGCATTGTGCTTGGTGTGCCATCAACATCTTGAGAATTGTTAAGATGTTTCACCAAAATTTTAAAGAAACATATAGCAGGAAAACCGTCCCCAATTTCATAGGTACAAACTCCACTCCTGAAAGGAACCTCCAGCGATTGCACATGATTATGAAAATTAGGGATATGCGTCGGACCCAAAAAATTAAGGAGACCCCAGAAACCAAAGTTAATTTTTTAGTTAGGACCATACCTCGGAGGTGTCTATGAACGGGGAGGTTATACCCTCAAGTATGATCCATAGCTGATGTTGTTGTACCTTCAAGCACTTGGATTTTCAACCGACCTATATTTGCCGCGCATCCTAGCGACGCGAACATCTGCCAAGTGGCTCCAGTAGACTGATGCATTTCTCCTGGTGGTACTTCACCTGGGCACTTTCTGAAGCTACAGTGGATTGCGGTTCTCCTTTTGGATGTCAATTTGTCAGTATCAATCTTGGAGAAACCGTTCCATCTTCAAATGTGTGACATGCATATGGAAATGCAATATACTAACCATATCAATGTTGAAAGATTTAAGTTTTGTTCATAAAATGTCGCAATTCGTGGTGGTCATTGTGCAGAGGGTGCCCCAGAGGGTGCCCCAGTGGGTGCTTATCGAAACGGTTATTCGGGACATGTCGAAATGCTGGGGCCAAGTGAAACGTTCAGCAAAGGCATATGCATAGCGTTGTGAAGGAAATGTGGCTCACTCCCTCTTAAATGCTCTTGAATTCCAACCCACAATAACCCATTTGAATACAAAGCAACAACACAAAAAAAAATGAGTGCGTTGCAACATGTGGCAACCACATGAGAACAGCAGTGTTTCTGAAGTTTGGCCCACTTGAGAAACCAGGTAAACAATTCCATGTTATTATTTGGATGTGCATCTCGGGAATGTGCGTGGTTTATGAGCCGTTCTTCATATCAAACAATGTGTGACATATGACTATATATATACATATGTAGTGTATATATTTATATATCTGTTCATAATATACAAAGAAATAAATATACTCACACACATATATAATCATATATATATATCATATGAATCTAGTTTGGGTTAGCCACCTACACCATCCTACACCTGTTATGTGGTTATTACCTACTTGCCAACGGCGCCTTGACCACGGCCGCCACGATGTCACCTGCCACTTCAATACCTTGCCCGGAAAGGTGCAAGGTTTCCTGAAATGGGGGTACCCAACAATGGATGGTTTATAAGGGAAAATCCGAACTAAAAATGGATGATTTAGGGGTAGCCCTATTTTAGGAAACCACCAATGTATCTGGGTTAATAGTGGTTAATGATGAAAGTATTTCACTAACCCGGGCCACTGTTAGGCCATTTGGGGATGATTCCCCTTACATCCCCTTACCATTTATAGTGAGGTCACACAAAAATGATCAAAAATGGGGATTGCATGCCAACGGGATTATCTCGTTGTTTTCCTTTTTGGTGATGTGTTAGAAAAACTAACAATTGCCTGAGAGCTATCATTGGTATTCAACACAACTTGACCATATATACCCTCTGGTTATGTCAAAATAGCTATTGAAAAACGCCATTTATAGTGGATTTATAGTGGATTTACCGATTAAACATAGTGATTTTCCATAGTTATGTGACTGTTTACCAGAGGGTAATATTTCTACATGCCTGGCATGTTTCGCCCATGGACTTCCCAGCCACTCACCAGATGATGATCCCAGAATTTCTGGATGTTAAAAAAACCCATTCCAAATGTGAACAAAAAACGAATCCAACGTTGGAATTCATTGGAAGGGATTGCTAAGCTGCTAAACTTCCAGTTATGTAAGTTGGTTTAGATTCGCCCCAGTAACTAGTTCGTTATAAGTACCATAAACCATAGTTATTGGAGTTATGTGCACCAACTTAGCTATCCAACGGGGGCCTCACATTCTGGGGATGTGATTTCTTACTCAAACCAGCTAGGTCCGAAGATCGGACCGGACTGGCCGTTTTGGGTTCCATCCGTTCCGTCCAGTCGCAAAGAGGGCGGATCCATCAAACATTAATGGTGATCAATGGTGATTAGTGGTGATCAATGGTGATCAATGGTGATTAATGGTGATAGTCTTCATCAAATGATCAAAACAATCAGTGGTGAAGGCGTGTGAAGGTGTAAACCCTCTGGTAATGACTGAACATGGTCCACTTATAGTTGATTTAGCTATTACAGTAATCATGCTGATTTTCCATATAGCTGTTAGGTTACCAGAGGGTAAGTGAAATCATCATTAATCACCATTAATAACCGTTATTAACTATCTTTAACCACCATTAATCACCATCAATCACCATTAATCACCATTAATCACCATTAATCACGCGCAATGACTGGGTTCGTTCTTCCTTTCGTTTTTGGTTCTGTCGAAGCTGGCCATTTTGGGGTGTACCCTGGTTTTGGACAAGCCGAAATGATACCATAGTCTTGTTGGATCTTGTTGCTGTATCCCATTCATTGTATTACAAACTGGTAAACTAACATAGCTATTGAAAATGACCATTTATGATGGATTTACCCATTGAAAATGGTGATTTTCGATATGTTAGTTTACCAGAGGGTAATTAAATTATACGTACTAGTAACATACTAGTAACCACTAATGTATCCCCAAGAAGTGGTTGGTGAACAAATGCCCTTTTGTTGCAAAAAAAAAACATCCTAATATATCCATTATGTTCCCATTGTGTTGACATAAAATGATGGCATTTTTATACCCCGCTATACAAGTATCCTGCTGAGACCCTGCTTAAATCCCCATGATGTGGCTGGGGAAATCCCAATCCTCCATCACATCCCCCAATAGATCTCAACAAAATCATGAGGTTCATAGCCCTGAACTCCTTAAAATCTCACTTATGCTCAGATTCTTAGATCCACCATTATTCCTTGGGTAAATCCACGTGTCGTCTTGGCAAAGCGCCAACAGGCGCTGTTCACAGCCCAGGTGCCCAGCCATTCGGCCTCCGCCTCACTCTCCGCCAAGGGCGCGGACGGGGCCGCGGTGGCGGCGGACGCGGTGCCCGGCCGCGGGTCTGGGAGCTTCTCCAGCTGCTTGGGAAAAGCATTGGGACGCAAGGAGAGCCTCCCAACGTTAGGATTGGGATGGGCCTGGAAACATCGGGAGAACATGTGGGATACCCTTGAAAAGCCGGAGGTATTGAAAAAGTGAACAAATCATGGGAGAGAATGCGTTGTAGTTTGTTAATCCCTCTCATATTCCTCTCTCTCTCCATCGCCATCCCGTAGGTTCAGCTAAGGCTGAGGGGGAGCAGTTGGCCCTGTTAATCCCTGCTAAGTTGGTTTTAGATGCCTTTTAGTGGATTATGTCAACCAAGATCCAAGTGTACGGCTATAATCTATGCATGGGATCAAGTTGGGACGCAATGGACCAAAAAAAGGCCAACTTGCAACGGGCCACTGCAGTTTTGAGTGTTTTTTAGGGGATGAATCAAGCTGATCAAAACCAACACCAGATGGAGAAGCGGTGTCAACCTTATTCAAATCCCTAGGCTGCAAAAGACATGGCACATACGCACATGATCTCCACAAAAAACATTTAATGTTACGCAGAGAAGTTGACAGGGCAATTTGGATCATTACGGAGGCAACAATGCAGCGCCAGCGCCTGGAAGTTAAACTCTCCACGCCTTTCACCGACAGCTGACCCAGCCAACGGTGAGGCGAAGTCGCCGTTGAAATCTTCTCCTCAGATGCAACGGGTGTGTCCTGGAAAAAAGAATGATGGAACCAAAGCCATGGGTAGAAGTGCTACACGGGTTACACTATTCTCAAAAAGGACGAATCTAAGTAACGAGAGTTGGGTGTGGAACGCACATCTGATGATCTTGTTGGGTGCCTCTAGGTTTCCCCCAAAATAGATGTAGCCACTAAAATGGCCATGCACAATGGCAGTCTCATTTCCCAAAGCCACAAACCTATATGGCTGCCTTTGTTTTAATGGCTTTCTTAAACAAAACATGCGAGTCTTGGACACGATCCCGCAAAAGAGATGACCGACAGTTGAACATTGCTTGATCTTCACCTAGGAAAAAATAGATATGCCTTGACTGATATAATTTGATATAATCACCATTTCAGTCCAATCAACTTATATAATTATATATAACCTATATGTTAATAATTAGTATATGTATATTTGAGGTTAGTGACATAAAGCAACGGATTTACTTCTCTGCCAGAGTGACCAAACTCTCGTGGCAATTTCAGAAAAAAAAGGCGAGTTAGATCTAGTTACACCAAAACCCTATGGTTTCTCATGAGTTTCGGCATACTGTAAAAACGTGCCGTAAGTTGATGTGTAACTTCCCTTCTCATTTCCTGCTAGCCACTTAAGCTTCACAGCATTCCACCCAAGCTTCGCGCGTGGATTTGGGGCTGGGCGTGGTTGGCATCTTACGCGATTTCATGGACGAACCCAGCATGGAGTCATAGATCGACAAGGACGGCAAGCGAGAGAAGGGGCCTCGTCGAGTGCTTCCATGGCCAGTCTTGCATACTCTGAAAGCGTATGAATATATAATAATGTTCCAAACTATTAGACTCCCCCAATTTGATCCAATTTGGGGGCCCACAAAGTGAACAGGGCTGGCACTAAACCAGGGGTTGGTGAGGCCATATTTTGCAATGAGGGGGACTGGATTTTTTAGATTTTTTTCAGCTAGTTTGTTGATTTGTCGTTGGTCCCAAAAAAGTAATTAAGCCAACGACCAAGGTTCACCCAGCTTCGATGGTCTCTATCTATCCCACTTGAAAATTTGACCACTCAAATAGAGATATGAATGAAATGATATGATATCATGCATGACTTCAGAAAAGCATGGGGTTTTGACTTCAACAAGTAAGACGAGAAGCGCTTATGCAACCAACCGGGCAAAGAGTACATACCTGTTGCCCTTTTTCTTAACGAATGTAAGAACTTGCCGGGACTGTTAATGTGGTAAACCCAATCATAAACATCCCCATTTTGTCAGAAATGGGTGGTATAGGTCCTCTAAAAAGGGAATTTACTGTTGGGTTTACCACGTTAATACAAGATGTCCAGGGCTGGTAGCCTCCGGAGTTTTATGAACTTCAAGGGATCCTAGGGTCATAGTATAAAAGTCGTGGCTGATCTTGGGCGACCTTTATCAAAGAAACAATAGCTGGGCATTGAATTCCCCCACTTTATGGTTGAAAAGGATGTCGATGCTCAGCACCCCAAATCCTATTCACTTTAGTATAATCTGTTGCTCTTTTCAATGTCGATATGAGTCTTTAGAGGGTCAACTTTAGTTTCTCCTGTAAGGAAAGATTCAGTTCGTTAAAGGCCATTTCACAACCTCAAGTTAAAGACCATCTACAGGCTTTGAACGCTTTGTTCAAGCGTTTCTCGCCCTGTTAGACACCACAGGTTAACGATTTCTTTCGAGACCTTAAATCGGCCCAGGATGTTTGGCGTGAATATTCTCCGATATTCTCCGCATTGACGCATCAATCGCTTCCTTGGAAATGCGCATCTTTTCTGCGGGTGTGTCAACCTCCTTGCCCTGACCACTGGTGCAGCGAGAGCCCAGTCTTTGGAAGCTGCGCCACGGCGCAGCATCTGAGTTTTCTACGGTGCAAAATCAATGGCAGAAGGGCCCTTAATTATCTCTTTTCATCTCTTTTGGTAGGGAACCTATATGGCCAATCATAGATACCCTGCAAAACATGATTTCTTTGGCCTGTTTGTATATCACGCCCCCGATTCATGGCAAATAAATGAGGTACTGAAAATAATTACGAACGTATCCATCCAGGCCGACCAAGAATCTAATAAGATAAATAATATAGTGCGCATACATACATATGTAATATATATATATATATTATGTATAATTCACCAGCCTGAAAAGAGCCAAACAAACTTAAGTCTAAGTCATTTTTTTGGATAGTCACCAGCCAATCCGAAAACCATCGATCCCCATTGGTTGGTTAGACCTGGTTAGACCTCCCATCCGAGTACAGATCATATCCCTGTCAGTTGAACCCTTCACCAACGCCGTGATCCACACTTTTATGATTTCTCCTGTTTAAGGTCTCTAAAAAAATGAGATCAAATCCGTTCTGATCTCCATTAAATCCCTCTTGTTTCCACTATAATCCCTTCTCCCTAATATTAAACATCCCCTTAGAAACCATGGTTTAGTAGGGAATTTCCATATAATTGGGACCATTTCTGGGTTTTTAACATTAGGGTGATGGGATTATATCGGATATAAATCATCCCTATTCATAATCTTTACACCTTCAATCCTATAGTCTCACGAAAACCACCAGTAATTAGTCTCCATCAAACCCCAATAAATCACCGTTCAATCACCATGAAATATCCCATGAAATCACCATAAAATCAACACAAAAACACCATGTGTCACCATTCAAATCCACCATCTCCCCCGGTCTCGTTTTCTCCGAGGAGGGCGTTTGAAATATGTTGAAATCAAGAGGGCTCACTATGAAATCCCATGAAATCACCATGGAACCAGAAAATCCACCACGGTTCCCACATGTTCCCACCATCTGCAGCTCCGCCACTCCGCAGTCCATCGCCCTGACGCTCTGCCTTTCCGCCCAGGGACAGGCGCTGCCCTAGCTTCGCCTCGGAAACGAAGCTAAGAGGAGCCGCCAAGGAGGCCTGCTCCAAGGTAGTGTTTTAGGTTGGAAAATGGAGATTTAACCATCCAAAAATGGGGGAAATATGGTGATTTCACCTGCAAAACCTGGAACATTGAAGATTCATGTGTGATTTATCTTGCCTAAGCTCGTTTGTAACTCCACTGCTGGGTTTATGGTAGATATATATTGTTATCTAGTTATCTAGTGATTGCGGGTACCAGCAACAGACATCGCTAGAGGGGCACCAACTTGTGGTTGATCCCAGTTTGACTCCTGGATTGCCCTTGGATTCACAAATGGATTACTGGTTGGTGGTTTCAATCCCTCTGAAAAATCTGAAAGCCAGTTGGGATGATGACATTCCCAATATGATGGGAAAAATAAAAGCCATGTTCCAAGCCACCAATCAGTATATAGATCTACTAGATCTACTAAGTCCCATTAAGATATGTCCCATTAAAAACACCATGATATCCCATTATATCCCATCAATAATATATGTTCCAAGCCACCAACCGGATTATCACTACAACTGGTGGGTGATCTGATGGCCACCAGGGCCTCTCCCATGCAGCCATGCAGCACAGAAATCGCGATGGCCGGTTGCTCGTTTCAAGATTTCATTGCTTAGATACCCTGCAAAAAAAAATCTTTGCTGGTTAGTAGATATTACCATTAATAGCAAAAAATACCAAAAAACTAAAAGAATTACAGTATCCATGTAAGATTGACCTAGATTTTAATAGCTTAAAGCACCAAGATTGGTGTGAAGGTCAGAAGGTCCGGCCAGGCAATAGACTGGACCGTACTCACTACAGTCACTACAGTATGAGAATCTCGCCGAAGCCATTGTCCATCCGAATCCGAAGTCCGAAGTTTGTATCGAATTCGGAATCAGCTTTGCAAAGCTAACTTCATTCATTAACAACTGGTTGGTGAAATACATTGCACTTGAAGCAGTTGAGGTGAAGGTATAAGGTTGGTAGTTTGATAATTAGTCGCGTTTACATACACCATGGTGTTTTCCAGGTGTGGGCGAACACAGTTTGGGTCTTTGTCATGTACTTTCCATAGCTGACGTTTCTGCGCTTTCAAGACGTCTTGAACTGATGGCAGCCCTTTGTGAATGAGGCCATTGAGGCCCCCATCCTATCTCAAACAGGATGAAAATAAGAAAGATCGGAAGCCATCAACAGTTCTATTTGGTTAACCACTAGGTCACTAGGTTTTGGGGGTAGCTAAAAATTCCGTCAAAGCCATGAAAATTTGAATCCTTACCTTTCTTGGAAATTTCAGCTACCTTTTGAAGTCCTCTTCGAAACGACTCTCTGAATGCAAACTGGGATGAACAATGATTTTTTTTTAATGTGGTAGAGCTAACACCGCACATAAACAGCTGGTTGAAGACATGCCAACTCTGGCAGGCACATTCCCATTGCTGGTGACCCTTTAGATCTTCATAAACATATATCAAAGTATAGCTCATTATGCACTCCGATCCCACTGCAAATATATTCTCCAAAAATCCAAAGGTTAAGTTAAGTGCGCTATGTTTCCCAATTTGCCTGATTTTCTGGTGGTTATAAGAAATTTCTGGCTAAGTTATAATAACCTGACAGAGATAACGTAATTTGGGGTGATTCCCCCAAACCAAACCATAGTTTTTGGTGACGCTGTGGTGGCAACGTTCTAATCAGCCAGACTTTATATCCAATGTTTCATGGGGATCTAACCTGATTTATATAACATGATTTAACCACTACCAAAAGTCGACCCCTCTATTGATAGATGGATATGCCCTTATTACAGTATTTCTTGGTAAGCCCTTAACAAAACCTGATTGCTCCCATCCACCATCCATTTCCTTATCACCCCCATTCTACGTTCCCAACTCTGTGGTTCCATTCCGTACATCCACCAGAGTTTTTTGGGGGTGTTCAGTATACACACAATCATGGATAACATCCAAATTTTGTGGACTGCTCTAATCAACCACCTACATTACCAAGTGAACCCTCTTCCTTAATACAATAATGTGATAAACCCAATAACAATAAACCATCCCATTACCCAACCATGACTGGGGGGACATGCTAAACATCATACCAGTCATAGTTGTACGCCCAGCCTGGACCACGTCAATAAGTCCATAATCATAACCACTCGTAATTGAACATCACTATGGAAGGAAAAAGGTATATAACTATAATTAATCTACTGTACTGTGCTGGATCATGTTCCATGGCTATGTTCTTCAATTCCCAGCGGCTAACCCCTGGGGTGACCTTTCCTTAGGGCTTTGGCTACGTGTACCACCAGGCCACCGTCTCCAACAGCGCCAGCCGCGGTGGCACAAATGGCGCTTTGCCCACGTGGTACGCTTCGGCATCAGCACCTCCAGGTCGTTGCCGCGTGGACAGGGCCGAAATGGAAGGTGGAGAGGGGTCCTCGGCCCAGTGACATGGGATGACCCGGGAAATCTGGTGGAAATGGCTGGTGGCTCTGGAAAACTAACCGTTTGCGAACTTGAAAATGGCCATAGAAATAGTGGATTTACCCATGAATATGGGTCTCACTTGGGTATCCTGGTTTTGCTAAATCCAATTGTTGACGTTTGCTAAATCCACTTCTCGTTTGCTAGATCCGCATCTCTTTGAACAGGAACATGTTCTTTTGTTGATGAAATATCACCACAATGGCAAGAAAAAAAATCCACTGAAACTGGCCAATGTACCAAAAATCCAAGTCCATGTGGACCGGCAAATGTGGGAATAATGTTTGTTAGAAAACAACAAATAAATAAATATATATTATATTATATTATATTATATATATTGCACATATATGTTCATAATTCATAATAATTACTATAATATTTTTTTTTTTTTTTAAATGTAATTAATAATAATAATAACAACATAATTACCATAGTTCCTTTGATTCCTCTTGAAGTTATCTTAAATATGTCAGCTGTTTACCCACCATGGTCCACCAGGCTTGCTCCAAAGAGCCCAGATAGGATGTAAATCGGCTAAATATACAGAGCTAGAATTTAGCTAACTTAGACACCCCAAAGGCGATCATTGATCACTGGTTGATGGTATACCTACCCATCTGAAAAATATGAGTTCGTCAGTTGGGATGATGATTATTCCCAATATATAGGGAAAATCATAAAATTCATGTTCCAATATGATGGGAAAGTCATAATCCAGCCATGTTCCAAACCACCAAGCAGATCAGAATTCATCAGTAGATATGGCGAGCCCTCTCCACCTATGGCCACCTCCAAGCGTCCCCGAAACTCCGTCCACTCAGTCCACTCCGTGATGGCCCGGACTCCCAGCGACCAAACAGGTCATCCAAAAAGCCCAACCTAAGACTCAGGGGCTGGTGGGTCACCAGCATTTTGTTGCACCTACCTAGACCCAGGAAAGGAAAGCCATAAAAGTTGGCCATCTTAGCCCATAGTTTGAATGCTTTACCATGCTTTACCCATGTTTTAATGGGAAAAAGCTAGGGTTTAGGATGGTTTAGGCATATGGAATTTTAGCAGCCAATCCAAGGATTGTTGGTCACAAGCGATCCAAAGGAAGGTCACAAGCCATGTGGGTCCGTGTATTGGGATTTTAGCAAACCCCCAATGAGGGCAACTATCACAAGAGGTTGATAGGTTGTCCTATAGCCCAAACCTGCAGTTTGCTGTTGACAGCGGGGTCAGTTGAATCAGCCTAAAATATGGTAAGAAACGCAGCTGGACTGCACCCATGAAACTGAATGGATTCAAATATAAATTTGTGAATAAATTAAATTGTGGCCCCATGTGAAACAGTCTAAGCCAGTGATGGTTCAAGATGTCTCTAGAAAGTGACCAAAAAAACAAATGTGACACTCCAAGGATGTGTTTTCCCTCCACAAAGCTGCCAACCAGCAACCCATCTATAGACTTTCCATGTTTTCCCGGGGAAAGTTATCAAACTTATCAGTATGAACATCGTCCAAATCCTCACTTTTGCATACTCTTGCAACATCAATGATCCATAACTGATCCTATTTACCCTCTGGTAAACATACAAAAAATATGGAAAATCATAATTATATAGTTGGGTAAATCAACTATTTCTATGGCCATTGTCAATAGCTATGTTAGCTAAGCCAAAAAAACACCTATTATGGTGAATGGTTTATACCACCTATAAAAATGGTGATGACTGGGGGATGGTTTATGACATTGTTTTACCAACATTTATCATAGGTAATTCATGACATGGGGACTGACTAACCAGGGATTGAAAAACAACTTTCTAAGTGGGATGATCCATGGATGGTCCGTTATTAAGCATGGGCAATTAGATATGTGTAAATATAATGTATATATATATATATATTGGTTGAATTTGTACCAATATCCTTATATATAATTTGAGTTATCTAATTATCATCCATGGATGATATCAATGATATCTATGTTAATCATTACCAGAGGGTCAAACAACGCCAACCCCCCGAAGGGCGGCCTGGCAGGCCTGGCATCTCTAGCCGAGTCCTCGGATGGTCGGAACCTGGGAACAGATGGCACCCAGGTGCCTCAAGCAATCATGGGATATTTCATGGAGATTGAATGGTGGTTTAATGGTGATTAATGGTGGTTTAATGGTGATTAATGGTGGTTTAATGGTGATTAATGGTGATTTAATGGTGATTAATGGTGGTTTAATGGTGATTAATGGTGGTTTAATGGTGATTAATGGTGATTTAATGGTGATTAGTGGTGATTTAATGGTGATTTATGGTGATTTAATGGTGATTAATGATGATTAATGGTGATTAATTGTGATTGAATGGTGATACATTGGGGTTTGATGGAGACTACTGGTGGGATTTCATGAGACTATAGGATTGAAATGGATTGACCATGTAAAAATAATGAATAGGGATGATTTATATCGGATATAATCCCATCACCCTGAAAATTAAGCACCCCATAAATGGTCCCAATGGAATGTGGAAACCCAATAATTACTAAATATTACTAAACCATGGGGAACTTAAGGAGGTGTTTTATATTAGGGGGAAGGGATTATAAGAAACACTTGGCAAGTCATAAGAATTCATTATGCGATTTTTTTTTTCGGAACTTGGAATCCTTGGAACCTTGAATTTGCCATTAGTTTACTCACCAATCTGAACCCTGAAATTCGGAAACTTGGCAGATCGTAAGAGAATAATTACGTGCCACTCACTTCAAAAGGAACCACATGCTGGAAGTTCGAAACACACGTTTTGCATTGAAAGCTTGTAGGGAATCACCCCAGAAAACCAGTGTGACATACCAGGGATTTTAGATGGAGATCTGTGGTCGGGACCCCACTAGCCGCTACTGGGATGATTCCAGCTACTCCAATTCATCACACCCTCCGAAGATCTACCGGCCACCTATACATCCAAGAAACAAATCACCAGCCAGCCCACCACGCAGGGGCAGTGTTGGCTCTGACGAAGGACTCCGTGGCCTACAGTAGGAAGCAGTCAGCAAAGGAGAGGATCCCAGCCCTCATCTGAGATACAAAACAAACCCCACCCGGGTCACCCATCGTTGTAGTGATGTTGAGTCATGCTGAGGTGTTGGCCAACAATTTTCTTGGTACGCACATTTACCACGACTACAGGGTGCCTGGGGAAAAACACAAAAACATGCGGGAAAATCATTGGTTTCCTCGGCAAATATAGGTTGGAAGATGTTGGAAGGACATCAGTCCCGATGGCGATTCATCAAATACATAATACACAAACTAGATCCAACCAACATTCTCCAAAAAACTATTGGGACGTTCACCATCTTCAGTAGTCCAAGAATGATGTGTCACCTTGATCCTTCCAACAATGCGAAAATATCAACCCGATACCGTAATCAAGCACATTTTTGGGACATGGTATATTCCCCATTTGTTGGATCCAACATATCCCAAAAAAACATTGCCGGTTGTATACATATATATTTCTATATGTATAAATATCCCACAAACTATCTCCATGTTCTGTAATATCATATAATTGTGAGCCAATGCTTAACCCACGCTGCGATCACAATGTAGGAAATCTGGTGCGATTAAAAAATGCTGGGTTTCAATCAACCCATTGTTGGTGTGAAATCAACACTTAATGGATGCAAACAGGGGTGAGTAGGGGTAAAGTCCGACCATCCGACCATGATCCGACCAAGGTTATCCAAGGCTAGGACCTGATTTTTTACTATCATCTACCGATTGGTAGGTTTCGGAGAACGAGCCAGGCAGGGAAAAGGAGATCACCACAAAGCCTAGGCTGAGAAATCGCGTTTTTTTACGCCTAATTCAGTTGAATCCATGATTTTGGCAGTATTACCCTACAGTAATCAAAAGTGGCTGAACATCCACCAACTAAATGAAGCTTTTAAGATTTTAACTGGATGAGAAGAAAATAATCGAACTCAATGGCGGGTGTTCCAGCCATGTTTGGTTGCTGGAGGTTATATCATTACTATCCCATTTCATTGTCTCATCAAGATTTCATGAAATCAGGGTATAACCAGGATATACCATTACTTATCATTACTAATCATCCCGTATATAAATATATATATATAATACAATTATCTCATAAAATCACCATTGGCACATATTGGCACCCCATGAAATCACCTTATCATTACTCTCTCTCTCTCTCTCTTTCTCTCTCTCTCTCTCTCTTTCTCTCTCTCTCTCTCTCTCTCTCCATCGCCTTCTCAAGGAGTTCAGCAGAGCTAAAGGTGAGTAAGATACAACTCCGCTAAGTGGAAAAGGAGTGTCAGCAACCAAGCTGGTGCACAAGTTGCTTCATTTCCCTCATCCACTTTGCTGGGAGACGGGATATTTCTACTACTATTGAAAGGGGATGAAACGGTGCATAGGGCAAGGGAATGGTTCGTAGCACTTCATCCCGCACAAAGAGCCTCATTGGATATGTCAAATAGGAGCAGCCGGATGTGAAAAGTAGAAGGCGCGATCCACTGTGTATGTTCGAGCTCAGTCAGAATGCCGTGCACGTCACAGGTTGAGAGAGACACACTGCAGTGTCGCCAGCCCTCAGTCCGATCAAGCTCAAGAATGACAACTTCTGCCGGGGTCAACGCGCAGAGAAACAGTTGTTGGCCATGGAAGCAGCCTTGCAAACACCTCTTCTCCCACAAATACTTGTCCTCAGATTGTCCAAAAACATTGCTACCCTCACCCGGCACCATCAAACCGTGGTGAAGTATATAGCCATGCTGTCTCTTGACCTTATCAATGTCATTACTATCCCAGTTAATTATCCCATTAACGTACCCTGGTTGGTGGCTTTAAAACTCTTGAAAAATATTAGTCAATGGGACGGATTATCCCATATATTATGGAAAATAAAACATGTTCCAAACCACCAACCAGTACCATATCATTACTATCCCAGTTAGTTATCCCATTAGTATATACATATATATATACACATACATATATATATATACCATATCATCCAGTAAAATCACCCTGAAATCGACGCCTGCTGATCTCCTCGCCACGCTCCCAGCTGCGCAGCTCGCGCGGCTCCCGCGGCTCGCGCGGGCGACGCGCGGCGCGATCGGCGTGCGCGAGCGAGACGCTGCGGCCCAGGGTGGTGAAGCTCAGGGTGGAAAGCCTCGAAGGAATGTGGCAGGAAACTCATTTCAACCAGAAGGGTTGTCCATCCTTGGAAGACCACCCGAGCTTCGTAACTTGTTAGTAGCTATGGTTTTTAACCCATCTATGAATTCATCAATGGGAATTTCAGGATCCTAAAATGGAGGTACTGTACCATATTAAGGCCATATTTTGTGGGGACATTCCCTTACAGAGGCCGTACATTGACTATGGCAAACATCAAAAATAAACATTTTGAATGGAGAAAATGAACTAATAAATAAATAGAAGTATAGGGAAAGAAAATAATAGGAAAATATACATCAATATTTTGAGTCGAACTTTGCTTTTCTATCTTTTTTGGCAGCTACGGTAACTCTATAGATATATTCCATGAATCATGTTTTTAAGATCCATGTGTACAATCTACTCATAATACATGACCCCTATCATTTTCACCATCTTGGCCCAAGTCGGAAACACTTTTTGGGATGATTCCCTGATATAAACCATTCATAGTCGCCAGTGCGATCATTATAAGCTATAGCCCCGCCGCAAAAAAATAGAACAGTAACATCCTATTCTATACGTATATATATATATATATATGTATATTATAACAGTGGATATAGCGGCAACACATATTTTATCTTTTCGGGGTGTTAGATATTAATTACAGAATATGATAGACCATGATAGACTACAATCATCAATCTTGAGGGTTCCGTGGACCCTGAATCGTTTTCCCAGCTTGCGCAACCCAGTCACTTTCCAGAGATCTGCTGCAATTTCATAGGCGACGATAAAGGTCTGTCAGGATCTTTCCTCAGAGGATGAACCAATTTCATTGATGCCAAGATATGCCAAGCAAAGAGGTGAAACATGTTGGCTCTAGATGGTCCCTCGGATGTTTTACGGGCATTTACGTCGTAGATTTTTGGTGGTACATCCCAACATCCCCTGGCCATGAACGTCACTTGGGATTCACGGGGATCGTCCAAGATTTCAGAAAGACGATGTGCCTTGCTGGTGATTCTTTTCTGGTTCCACCAACCTTTTGGTCTCAAGAATGCCCGGGGCAGGATAGTGACCTGGAGGCGGACCTGGCCAAAACTGGAAGGTTTGGTCCAGGTTGGCTTGAAGGTGGTGCAGTTGGACCGGAAAAAAATGAAGAACCCGACCTCTGAAAGCCAGCATGAAAGCCACCAAAAGGGGCTATGACAGGTGATGTTCATATCATTTTCCGTGTCACAACGCAGCTGGTACAATGCAAGCCGTCTTACTTGTGGGTTGAAAGTTGAAACGGAGGCTACCCTCTGGTGATTAAAGCTGGCAGAAAACGTCCCACATATGATCTATGTTTCCCTGTTTTCCTATGAAAACCTCCATGTATCATGAGGGATTTGCCATTCTTGCCATTCTTGCCATTCTTTGACTACTGAAAGGTCACATGTTGGGTCATCTTTGGGGTGGAGGCTAGTCGCTTCGTCTGAACGATCTTCTCTCGAGTGGAGAGTTGGGCAGCCTGCCATCGGACCCGAGAAACTGCTGTCCATTTAGTTGGGGAATCCAATGGATCTTCGGAGATCATTTAGTTGGGGAGATGGCACTCATGAAAAAAGAACATGCCTGGTTGGTGGCTTCAACCCCTCTGAAAAATATTAGTCAATGGGAAGGATTATCCTATATATATATATTATGGAAAATAAAAAATGTTCCAAACCACCAACCAGATGCTATAAAGATACATAGCAGAAGGTAACGCATATAGAATCCATCTCTGCTGACTTGACTAGCTTCAAGAGGAACGACAAGATGTGCGCCGGTGGGGTTGGGCTCGAAAAGATTTCAGGAATTCCCAGACAAATCTATAGAATCTATCACAGAAAAGGACTAACAGGTAATCCATGATTCGAATGAAATCACATCAGTTCAATGAGGAAAAAACAAGAAATCAAGAGATTCAAGAACTTACTCCAATAATCCATGATCAATCAATCAATCAATATCATCCTGCATCCTATCCCCCCAGTCACCAAAAAATCAACTGGTGTTTCTCTCAGCCCCCGAAGGGGCCTCTGTTAGCTTGGCCGTGACGCCACTCTCCGCGCCCTGCGCGCAGCGCAAAGGCGTCGACTTGGACGTCGAGGCGCTGAGCCACTGCGAAGCGCCCAGGGGAAGGTGGTGGGCAACTGCCAGCGCTTCCGTGACACCTGGCGGGAGGGATGGGGAATGGGGATGTGGCTTGGACATGGTGCTGATCGAACTGGAAAGATCTGGAAAGCATGGGCGCCTTGGTGAAACAAACTGCCGAAAGGATTTGGTGATATGGATTTGGAGAACTCTGAGCCAACCGGACTTGTGAGAATGCATTCGAAACTAGCGTCGGCATGGTTTTTTTGGTGCGATTTTTTGTCACTTGGAGGAACCCGGAAGTGAGCCCAGCGACTGTGCCTACCCCGAAACAAGTGGAAGAATCCGCCAGTCGCACCTTTCTCTTCATCTTGGATCATGTGGTACAAGGCCTTGGGACAGAAGGAAACTGTTCGCATCCCAGTTGGCCTATGCGGTCAACAACCAGGGAACAACCCCGTGATTTTCTTGGCTAATTAAAAAAAAACTTATACGAAGTGGGAGTGCATTGGATATGTATATATATATATTATACATATGACATATCCACTTGATAATTCCTTTTCTGCGCTCCCCCGTCTGAAGACAAAATATAAAATTGCCCCAAGGGCAAGGCGTCCGTGTACATGTGCAATTGATCTGCCCTAAAGTTTGACTCAGCTGTCACTTAAGAGACAGTTGAAACATTTTCATACATTTTCAAGGTGTTTGCACTGCACCTGGCAGTTCATAAGGTGGCTGTTTGTGGCAACACTTTCCAACATTTCAGGCGAAGTAAATGCTACGCCTAAGACACTTCAGGGATCCACGGCCAGTGGCTATATTCAACCCGCAAAACCCCAGTGTATGGTGCTCGCATTTAACAGTGCAGCAAGCCATGTTTAACTGTCAGAAGCTAATATATCCAATATTGACAATATTGATCATGACCATATCATGTTTATTGGAATGGGAAAGAGTGTGTGTGTGTGCGTGTGCGTGTGCGTGTGCGTGTGTGTGTGTGCGTGTGTGCGTGTGTGTGCGTGTGTGTGCGTGTGTGTGCGTGTGTGTGCGTGTGTGCGTGCGTGTGTGTGTGTTTGTGTGTAACTTTAGAGTTAAATATGGGCTTACAACATTGGAATTGGAACGATTGTAAAGGGTGAATCCAACCGTTTACTCACAAGACACATGTCCCGGAGCTAGAGTTGGCCTACAACTCATCCTAACTTTAGGGTTTACGGTGGCCATTTCTATACTTTCCAGGGTTTATTGTCCACTTTAATCAATGCAAAATCACCGCGTCCTACTTAGATCATCCATGGATCATCCCACGTAGAAAGTGGTCTTTCTAAGCCTGGTTAGTAAGTCCCCATTTCACGGATTACCCATGATTACCCTCTGGTTATGTCAAAATAGCTATTGAACATGGCCATTTATAGTTGACTTACCCATTAAAACATGTGATTTTCCATAGTTATGTATCTTTACCAGAGGGTAACCATCCTCAAATTTACCATAAATAGGTGGTATAATGTGGTATAAATCCATTCCCAGTCATGGGTGGTTTATGTCATATGTCATTGTTTTAATATGTTTTAATCACATTGTTGGTAATTATAACCATAACCATTCCCAGTCATGGGTGGTTGATGTCATTGTTTTAACCACATTCACCACTATGAACATCTATTAATCACTATTAAACATATTATTATTATTATCTATCCACCAATATGAACCACTACTAACCAACATTAACCAACATGAATCATTCCCAGTCATTCCACATTTACAAACATGTATCATTGTCCCATTTACAAATGGCTAAACGAACCTTCCAAGCAGCCCAGCCCAGACAGCCCAGGTGCCATGGCATGCAGCGCCGTTCCCTCCGATAGGGCCTGGATCGGCACCTGGAAACGGCCGGCCACGCCGCCCACCACGGCGTCCACGTGAAGGGTCGAGGTGATGGTGCCTCGGGAAGCTAAACCCGGTTGGTCTTGCGAAGCTAGGGTGGCCGACTCATGATTCAATGTTACACAAGGATTCTAAGAGAAACATTTGACATTTTTTTGGGTGGAATGGGATGAAATTTATTGTAACTGTCATAAATTGGGATACTTCAGGGAGTATATAATAACCATCAAATACAGAATGACTAATTATATTTCATAACAGGAAACAATGTTTTCACTTCCAAAGAAAAAGGAGAAAATAACGGTGAATTCTTGGCTGGCTGGTCTACCAAGGCTGGTCTACCAATTCAAGATTGAGCCAGAAATAGGTGCTAAGAGCGGTATATCCCGTTTAGAATGATCCACTGTCAATCCCAACGGTTTGGAACAGCGTTTATGGAATGATGCTGAAGTGAGTCAAAAATAGTCAAAGGGTGTAATCAACCCAAATATGATCTGGAGCCACCTAATCCTACCATGTCTCAACCATTTCTTGTTCCTTTTAGCTACCTGTCAAACGGGCCATGAAACGACCGGCTGAATAAATGGCTTGAAGGGAAACTCTACAGGAAACCATGCAGCTGTTAACACCATTTTTGTCTTTTTGTCAAGAGGTGTCCGACTAGATTTTCCCACCAAACAATTGATTGAAACATATCTTACTGGCGCTAAACGTAGGGAATTTTCGGGAATGATCCATTTCATCACTAGTAATAATCATCCCAGCAACCCCCAGCAACCCATCCATTCCCTACGTTTCCTACGTTTAGCACCAGTAAGTATTGAGACAACCGAAACATGATGCAGACAAAAACGGATAGACACAGTTTTCACTAGAGTTCAGTTCAGTGGATGACATGATATAACTTGTCAATCGACCCACTTTCAACGTACGAAAGTGCCCAACTTGCGGGTAATCTTAGACGCCCAGGTATGGTTCCAAAAAAAACTACAGTACATCATATACTATAGTATAATACTAGTATACTCAGTACTCACTAAGAAAACCCTCCGGAAACCAGCAACAAAATTTCAACACCGTTCGTTTTTCACGAGAAATACGATTTTGAAGCGGCAATGTGGTGCCTCTCCGACAGTATAGGCGAGCCACCAGTGACTTCGCCGAGCAGTGCCATGGCCACCATGCGGCCACGGTGGCCCCGCGTTTCTTGGTCGATCTGAACTTCCAACGGCTCGGTGGTGGAAAGGTTGCCATCACCAAAGGCCTGCGCAGAGTCAGAGATGCTCTGGAGCCTCCAGTTGGAAGAGGGTTGAACAGTTTAACCCATTGAAATTGGGTTGTGTACCCACCAAACATCGGATGAGATGGGTATAATATTTAGATAACCACCAGACAAAATGTGTTCAACCAGCATAAACGATGATTTACCCAACATGAGGATTTGCAGATTGTTTTTGATATATAAGTTTCTGCTGGTTTCCAATAGCAACAAGAGTTGCATTGATGGCAAATATATATATATATATATTTATACAGTTGCCTTTCCAAAACCAGCCAACAAAAAGGTGCCAGTTTGCCGGACATTCCTGGGAGCGTGTATATCACAGAAGATGTGTTTTTGTTGGGAAAAACTACATGTTGGGATTTCACCAACCCCAAAGGTGAACCCGCCAATAATAACGATTTCTTGGGGGGTTACGAACCACCAACAAGAACTTTAATTTGTGCTGACAACCGCCTATTATAATAGTGGCTGGCTATGGCTGGGTCACCTTGGGCGCCCATACCAGTGGGACTTGACCAACAGAAACATGGTACCGGGAAGCCGGTATTAAAAAGCACGATGTTTACCGACAGATATGGGGGCCACATCCGGTTTGTGTGATATTTGTCTGTAGTCCCATTTTTTGTTAACCGACATGCAAGTTTACCACCATAAAATTTGGAACAAAGCCGATGTAATTGGTCAAACCATCCACAAATTTGACAAAGTGCTGACTCATGAGTAAGTGAATTGGTCGATTGATACTGAAAGTCTGGCTTCAACAAGTGGCTATATCTTTGTTCATCGATAGGTTACTCAAATTGGTTTGTAACCTACAGTTTTCATGGCAGTTGCAGGCATTAACAAAACTGGTGCAAGCTGCGCCAGTGGAACCTTGCCCACATCAAGGGAACCTCCGGCAAACAAGCCCCAAGGACATGATAAATATGCCACCGGGAAACCACTCCCAGATCACCCAACCCATCTCTAAAACAATAAAAACGCAGCTGAGTTGATCGGAACCTTCCATTGCACATGCACATCATGAATGGATGGGACACACGCATCCATCCTCAGCTTCCCGGGTTAAGCCACCCAGCTAGTAGCCATGATGTCTTGCCGTTGCAAAGTTGATAATCAACATGTTTTTCAAGAGCTCATCCATCAAAAAATTGGCCTTGGGCTGAAACTCTTGGTTCTCCGCAACTTTAAACAATCACAGAATCAGCCGTGCATTTGCAGCAGTCCGAAAAATGAAGGCATTGCATTTGTTTGATTATATAATTGGTGAGGCCTGTTGCGTTGCACAGATTCAAAACTGTCATGTCCGAATTGAGCCAAGCATCATGTGTGAAATCAAGTTCTTCTCCAATCCAAAAGTCAAATCACCTGGGCGCACATCCACCTCTTAGATAGCAATCTACCCTGCATCCAACCATTCACCCGCCATTCAGCCTTCATTCACTTTCCACACATCTACCTCATCAGCGTATGAGAGAAACAACTGACATCATCCCCGCTTTTGATACTTCAACTTCAATCCCACATGTTTCAAGTGAATTTCAAATTTTAATGTTAGCCAATGGTTAAATCATGTCGTAAAAATGCATTTTTTTCTTGGAAAATAATGGGGTTTCCGTATTCTGCAGGTATTCTGGGCACTATAATCATAAACCCCAATAACTGCTATAGACCGCTAGTTTATCCCCCTAATTATATTGATGACTTGGGGTTATCATACCGACCAGTTAACCAATCAATAAGTGCTCCATGAATGTGTTCCATTGTACCCGAGTTTCGTAACTTGTTAGGAACTATGGTTTTTAACCCATCTATGAATTCATCAATTGGAATTTCAGGATCCTAAAATGGAGGTACTGTACCATATAAGACTATATTTTGAGGGGATATTCCCTTACATAGGCCTTACATAGGCCTTATATATGGTAGGTACCTCCAATTTAGGTTCCTGAAATGGCCACTGAATTCATGTATGAATGGGATAACCCAAGTAAAGGACTTTCTAACGAGGGTTCGACTTTACCACTGACTAAGAGGCATAGTCCTCTAAGCAAATCCCATTTTTTCTGGTCTAATAATCTAAATACTGGCGATCAATATGCCATCACTGAGGGGCATCACTATAAACATCAAAACTTTCACCTAAAACCCCTGATTTCAGAGAAACCACATCAATTCTAACATCATATCCATTTTTTTGGGGGGAAACGTCGATTTTTTCCCGCGGAAGCCCTTGGGTTTCCATGGCTTCCGGCCACGCCACGCTCGGCCACATAGGCGAAGCCGCCGTGGCCCGCCTCGGCGGCCGACTCCACGAAGAGCGGCGAAGCACCCCAGCCGAGGCCAATCACGAAGAGGCGGCAGCGGTTGGCCTGGAAACGGCAACTTGGAATGTACATGATGTATATATATATATCTCTATATCTATCTATATCTATCTATATGGGCCACGGTCAATATTTGGTACATAGCTCCAAGTCATCACTTTTTGAAGAGTGTATTATCGTTTTAATTGACTTTAGAAATGACTATACATGTACATTGCATAATAAAAAAATAATGATAATGATAATCAACATGTTTATCAATAATAATACAAAATACTCACATATGTAATTATACATGATATACATATATATATACATGTGTGTGTGGAGAAGCTTGGGATGCAATTTGGCATGTAAATATGACATCTATGGCTCAAACAACATAGTAATAGCAATGATAACTATCACATTATATATATATATATCTTGTTATCATTGCTATTACTATATCTACTAGTAGTGGGAGCACTTCCCAAGGGCTTCAAAGGGGATTTCTTGAGATCAAAGCCCCCAAAAAGGTTTCTGTGCGACCACACTCCTGTTGGTTTGTTGATCCCTTGGGTCTCCCCAAAGGAATCGGTACCCAAGCCGTGAAAGGTAGGATGTAGCACCACCCAAAAATCCCAATGAGGACCCCCGATTCTTCACACTTAAGATCAGTTATGTCATCTTTATTACCCATGTCTTGGTGGTTAATAACGGTTAATAACCACCAAAAAAAGGTCGATGGTCACTTCACACTCTGTGCCCAGCCACATCGCATTGGTCCTCGATGAGGTCGATGGCCGCTCTCCTGAGAGCATCTGCAAGTTCTGTGAATCTGCCTGTCAAAATATGCAAATTCAAATAAACATGGCTGTATGTCTGAGTTTAGATGGATGCATTCATGTCCAATACATTCTTGAATCTATACTATATAATCGAAGGAAGTTTAGAAGTCAAACTTTCGACAATATGGACAGATGAAAAAGCAGAGATGGAAAGGGTCAGAGAGAAGAGAAAGATTAGAAGAGAGAAGAGTAGAAGAGAAAGAGTCAGAAGAAAGAAGATGCAGATGCGCGAAAAGGTATGAAAGTCACGAAACATTGTGTTTTTCCAATGGTTTGTCGTTCCGGAGGGTCGAAAAGTAGGCTCGCTAAAGCGGCGGGTGCGGAGCCAGCTGGCCAGATGAGAGATGAAAAATTGCACGCCATTGTGGCGCGAAGCACATTTCCAAGTCAAAATGTGCAAAACACAACAGCTTCGGACCACTTTTACTAGTTGAGATGTCGAAAAAGTGCACGCCGTTGTGGCGCGAAGCACATTTCCAAGTCAAAATGTACAAAACACACCAATTTCTCGGACCACTTCTGGAAGTTGAGATGTCGAAAAAGTGCACGCCGTTGTGGCGCGAAGCACATTTCCAAGTCAAAATGTACAAAACACACCAATTTCTCGGACCACTTTTGGAAGTTGAGATGTCGAAAAAGTGCACGCCGTTGTGGCGCGAAGCACATTTCCATGTCAAAATGTACAAAGCACCTAAGTGTCGGACGACTTTTGGAAGTTGAGAGGTCGAAAAAGTGCACGCCGTTGTGGCGCGAAGCACATTTGGAAGCCAACATGTAGAAAACACTAGGGGTTCGGACCACTTTTGGGATTTGAGATGTCGAAAAAGTGCACGCCGTTGTGGCGCGAAGCACATTTGGAAGTCAAAATGTAGAAAACACTAGGGGTTCGGACCACTTTTGGGATTTGAGATGTCGAAAAAGTGCACGCCGTTGTGGCGCGAAGCACATTTCGAAGTGAAAATGTTCAAAGCACTAGGGGTTCGGACCACTTTTGGAGGTTGAGATGTCGAAAAAGTGGACGCCCTTGTGGCGCGAAGCACATTTCAAAGTGAAAATGTTCAAAGCACTAGGGGTTCGGACCACTTTTGGAGGTTCAGATGTCGCTTCGCTTCACTACACTACATTACACTACAGTACGCTCCACTACACTACGCTACAGGACATTACACTACACTACACTCCAGTACATTACATTACACTAGACTACACTCCAGTACACTCCACTACACTAAATTACACTACACCACACTACATTACACTACACTACGCTCGACTACACTACACTACACTACACTACATCACATTGCACTACACTACACTCCACTACACTACATTACAGTATACTACACTATCTTCCACTACACTTCACTACCTTACACTACACTACGCTACATTACACTACAACTACAACTACAACTACACAACTAGAGTCCACTACACTCCACTACACTAAATTGCACTACACTACACTACATTACACTACACTACATTCCGCCACACTCCACTACACTACATTACACTACACTACATTACACTACACTACACTACATTCCGCCACACTCCACTACACCACACTACATTACATTACACTACATTACACTACATTACACTACATTACACTGAATGACACTGCACCACAGATAGACAGACAGATAGATAGATAGATCGATAGATAGGTAGATAGATAGATACATAGATCGATGGATAGATAGATACTTAGATAGATAGATAGATGGATAGATAGATAGTTAGATAGATGGCTAGATAGATTGATAGATAGATAGATAGGTAGATAGAAAGACAGATAGACAGATAGACAGGTAGACAGTTAGACAGATAGACAGATGAAAGAGAGAGAGAGAGAGAGAGAGATAGATAGATAGATAGATAGACAGATAGATAGATAGATGGATGGATAGATAGATAGATGGATGGATGGATAGATAGATAGATAGATAGATATATAGATAGTCAGAAAAAGAGAGAGAAAGAGAGGAGACCTCAAGCACCTTTCGATCCGTCAGTGGATTCGCTCTGCCATCCCGGATTCACAACAACCAAGCTCTCCTATAGGTTTCCTATTTTTGAAACTTTTGCCACCGCCTTGTGCGGTACTACTGGTATACAATGCATGATTTTTTATGCATCACTGTACAACAACATGTCGTCTGATGCATAGCGTTGATGTGTCTGTAGACACACAAGGTGGATACTACATGCGCATCTAACAAAGATCAAAGAGGTCCAGACTAGTTAGGTCATATTTCAATGAGATTCCCAGTTCATCCCTTTTCTGTCCTTGGAGATGCAACGTACCCTCTGGTAAACTAACATAACTATGGAAAATCACCATTTTCAATGGGAAAATCCCCTATAAATGGTCATTTTCAATAGCTATGTTAAATTACCAGATGGTATATCGTTTGAAGGGTGTGTGGATCCCCCAACCCCAAAAAAGAAACACACACAGCGAAGCAAATCTGGTTGGTGTCTGATCGGGTGGATAGCGATCTGTCAGCACCATTATTCGAAGTTCTTGCGCGTCGGCCAATCCTGAGTCAGAAATGCAGCATACTATACTACCTCAAACATGTTGATAGGGCCTGGTAGGAATTATACTGTATAATATGCAGCAAACATGGAGCTTTAAGATTAAGATTGTCGATGAAGAGAGATGGGGTTTGATACAAACCATCAAGAAATGGGAGAGTAAAGCAATCTGAGCAACCAAAATTAGGGTCCGCCTAAGAGTTGATTGGCTAGTGGGGGATTGTACCATACTACCAGGCATTGTTTCGCCAGGGCTTTCATTGGTTTGCCCTACAGCTAGACAGCAGCTAGACATGTGCAGCATGCGGAAGTTGATTGAAACCAAAAGATGGGTAGAAAAAAATGCTTTGCCATGAATGGAGCTAAAATCCCTTAAAAATCCTGTAAGTGCTTGATAGTTCGAGAATGTTCGAGATACACTGGAATTTTGGATCCCAAAGTTTGACGATGATCGTCATCATCCTTACTCTCTGGGAGCTTTCAGGGCTGAGCATCGCTTAACCAATACTCTTTACCCACATATAAGCAGTGTGCATAACATTTCTCCCAAAAAAAAGGGTCCGACATCACCATCACACCTTTCTCGCCTGAGCTCTGAATGCCATCAACCAATCACCCCATCCACAAGGAACCACATACACAACCACTAAAACGCCGAAGCGGGTCCCCATATCATATTACAATATATCATGTTATATATATATATACACATTATATGACATGATTTCATGTGCTGGCCTCGAACCCCAATTCGCCTTAAACATCCTTAAACCATGTTACCCATGAAAGATTCGGAATGCAAACGCAATAGATTCCTAGCCGTCCTAGCCGTCCTAGCCGCCTTAAGGCAGCTGGTGACATGGCCACGTCATCACCAAGGCGCTTGCGAAGACGGCAGACAGCACTGGTTCGATCCCAAGGAGGGGATCTCCAGCGGATTCTGCCTGCGACCCGGGGTGATGCATGACGGCAATGGCGGCAATGACCTACAACCAGAATGGTTTCCCCACTGAAGGATGGGCGAATGTCTAGGTTCCAGCATCTAAATATATCTAAATCATCACATCACCAAAGCCCATTTTTCGATGGCCTGGTAAATTTCTGCGGTGGTGGGTGAGCTTAACCTACCCATCATGTGATGTCACTATTTGGATTAAACAAAGTAGAGCAACATCTGATGGCTGATCATCATTTTCCAAACTGCAGGGGACATTTTGGAGTCTACACAATGGCCGGATAAGCCCACTTTAGCAAATGTCTTGCCGCCTCATGGATTACGCTCGAGCACAAGTAACACCATACAACGGGATCATGCCAGGCAAAGACTGGAGTGACATTGATGATCGCTTTCAAGTGACCCAACTGTTTCAGTGGTCTTGAGGCCATCAAATTGTCATAAGTTGTATCATGTGGGGTCTTGCAAAGAAGGGATGGCAACACTTCACTTAACTATCCTTCCATGTTCCTTGAGAGCCCCAAAGAAATACTTCGTGAATCCTCACATCGTGAGCATGTTCCGTCGGCTGCACTAAACCTCTGCCACAGGCCTCCTTCTTCAGATGCTGATCTAGTTCCTCCTAAATTGCCAGAGGAGCTGTGAAGCTGAAAGCTGTTGGGAAAAACGATGTCAATGGGAAAACAGATTTGGGCCTGGCATGCCAATCATCATCATGTACCTATCGCAAAAAGAGGTGGCCCCATATTATACTCATCAGCCTGTGGGAATTTGGGACATCGCTGGTGCTAATTCGACGAACATTTTGCATGAAGTTGAAGCTCCTGTTGAAACAGTAGATTCCCTCTCCCACCAACCCACAATCATCTGAGGTAGCTTTCCCACAGGGTGCCCTTGGATGTCTGCCAAACAGATGATTTAAATTCACCTATGTCTCACAATCAACCTATTCAAGAAATACTTTATTTTGATTCGCGCTGTGTCATGGCCCTGTTCAATCTCACTCCGTACAAGCCACCTTCGCCTGTCATTGATCGCTCTCATTTTCGATGTTGAAGGATCCCAGCCGGAAGCATCAACAAAAAACGCACTTCCAACCACAAGGTTTTCCAACTGCCACGGATATCAATGCCGGCTGCATCTGATTTGCCGTGGGCACTGGAAAACCAAGTCACTATCGTTCATTGGATCCCCATGAACCACTTTCTCACCCAGTGTCAAAAAATCTTACAGAGTTGACATTGCCTGACATACCTTCCTTCACATACTCCCTATGGTACTATAGGCCCAAACGATCCATGCATTATGAGCTTAGAAACTTGAGCAAACTGCTTTCACACCTGATGCGTTCGCAATTTCAAACACATATGACAAACGGAATGCCAATCTGGGTGCCTGATATCATTATTTCTTTCACTTGGCACTGGGCACAGCTATTCTTTGACACAGCTATAAAATATATAATACATATATATATTATATATATTATAGTTATATATTGTATATACGGTAACTGTATATATATATATATATTTATTATATAGTTATAGAAGTTATAGTCTATAGTATAGTCTATAGTTGGTTTTATTTTGACAAGCACCGGAAGGAACATGCAAACCGAATAGGGGCAAATGAGCAGCTAACAACTTTCAAACACCCAAAACAAACGACCACAAGGACAAGAACAGTACAAGGAGCAAGAGAGAAAACCACCAAACACGACCACTAAACAATATCTAATGATGCAACCCTGCATTGAAAGCACTGCATACACTATACACATGACAAAATAGCAGCAACATAAACAATGACCAAGAAAACAAACATGAAAAAGGCAAATGACAATATGCCAGGAACTCACAAAACTCAACAAGATGCCAGGAAATCACTAAAAGATGACCCAAGTGACCTTAAAAAATGAAGGAAAAAACCCGGGGTCCGCAGCATATTTTTTGCACTAGCCGAGGTCTCAGGCTGTCACGATGCAGCCGAGCTTCGAAGGTCTGTTGCTCCAGCGCACGGCTCTTGGACCATAGCAGAGCTCCCTGGGCCACGCCGAACCCTGGGCCACCAGGAAGATCCAAGGGTGGTTTTCCAGTGAGCAAACTCGCGGTTGGTTGAAATGTTGGTCCAATTTCACTATTCCAATTTCACTATATTCACTATTTATAGGTGATTATCCAACACACCGGAATTATCCATCACCTATAAATAGTGATAAATGTTGGTCCAATTTCACTATTTATAGGTGATATATCGAACTAGTTTTCATGGGATTATAACCCAGTTATAACTGGCGGACCACCTTGTGGGGATAATGCTATCTCAACACTGGGATAGGACCAGATAGGGAACCAATAAAACCTGCGATGATCAAAATATCAGGAGGCACCATCGTTGCAGGACTGTATTCATCAAGGGCCTCCCTCTCTGCAAAAAAAACTTGGAACTTCACGTTCCATGTGGGTCAGTATACAATAGTCAATTATCGGGATTCGCTTTCTACCTCACGTCTGGAACATGATTTTGCAGCAAGTTGACATCCTCAATATCTTTGAGATTTTCCAAAGCCACCCGAAAGCGGACGTTCCCGAGCCATGGCCCGCCCCCTTTTTACGCCCCTTAAGGGGTCAACAGGAGTTCCAAGAAAAACATGATAAGTGTATAGAATAACATCAAGCACTGTGGACGATTTTCCATGTTCTTTATAATCCTCCTTGCCACCCTGAAAATCATGAAGCAAGCCAGGTGATATGCCTATGGGTGATGAACCAAACATACCCGCAGTTGTTTAAGGTCAGAATTATGTGCCTTTCATGACCTTTAGTGGAAAACGATCAACAAAAGGTATGGTCCATGATCTTGTCTACAATGTGAGGCCCCCCAGTTATAAGTTGGTTTATAAGCCCCAGTAACTATAGTTATAAGTACCATAAACCATAGTTATTGGAGTTATAAACCAACTTAGCTATTGTACCATATTATGCTTCCATGTTCACACTAGCATGCACTAGCCGAAAAAATAGCCGAATGTACATATCTATCCGCATACCCCCCCAAATCATGGCCAATCTAGAGAAGTGGCTTCATCCACTTGCATAGCGCTTATATCATTGTTAAATTTCAAATATTATTCCCTGTGGATCCAATGTTGGGTCTATTTGCTGGTGTATATAACGGCATGGATCGTCAGGGATTTATATCTCTGTACCATTCTGTACCTACATGTGCTTACTACTCACATATCGCAGTAAAGTTCATTGTGCGTTGCATCATGATTGCATCCCCATGCGGGCATCCGCCCCATTTGCGCAAGTTCAAAAAACTCGACGTAAATGGCAAATCGCGTTTTTGTGAAGATGCTTTGCAATCAACAAATTGTTTTACTAAGTTTAGTTTAGTGTGTTTAGTTCCTATCCATCCGTGTTCTATCCACATCCCAGATCAAACCTCCAGCATGTTTTCTCCCCAACGGCCATCAGCACCTGCCAGGTTGAAGCGCACCTGGCTTGGCACGCTGCGCAGCAGTGCCTGCAGGCCTTGCTTCGCCCGCCGCAGCCGCGCACCGTGCATCGTTGCGGACGAATCCAGCAGAACCTGAGGCGGCAAAGCAAAGGGCGGAAAGGGAAGTCATGGGCTAAATTTCAATGAATTTTCCATATGATTTGATGCTTGATATTGTTCTATGTTTTACTGAGTATTTCAAGTAAACACACCGCCAACAAAATCAAATATGATACACTTTTGAATCTTAATTAGAAAAAGGACGGCTGAAGCAGCATTCACCAAGGTTTCATAATGATTCACTGCTGTTTCTACAACTCACCAGGTTTGCAAACAAACAACACGGCGTCTGATGCGAAACCCGGTGGTTCACTTAAGTTGATGTGATTGAGATACACACATCAAACTATAGCCAGACAAGAATAGTCGACTCATAAACTAGTCCTAAATATTATGCCTATTATTTGACTCATAGAAAAACGATATGAAACCTGGTAACCTACCCTCTGGTAAACTAACATAGTTATGGAACATCACCATCTTTAAGTTCCTAAATCAACAAACTAAATATGCAATTTTCAATAGCAAACTGTTAGTCACTACCAGAGGGTACAGTCACCAATCATCATTAATCATCATCATTAACCATCATTAACCATCATTATATAACCATCATTCATCATTAACCATCATTAACCATCATTAACCATCATTAACCATCATTAACCATCATGAACTTACTTGGGAATGATCTAGTCTTACTATGTCTTACTACTCACTTAAGCCACATGTCCAAGCCGCCACCAGGTCCATCATCCCACCGTGAGCGATGCTTCGGATGCTCGGAGGCATCCACAGCGCAGCCGCGAGGCGCCGGGTCTGCGGGTCCCGTTGGAGGTCCAGGTGGAAGACGCTAGAAGGATCCGCCTCAGCCGTGGATGGCGGGATGGCGGGATGGCGGGATGGCTTGGAAGGGTGCAGTTTTCATCAGTTTTTTTTCGTAAAACCATGGAATTGATATATTAGAGTCTTAGAATGTCGTAGATACTCATGTAAGAGAATGATGTTGAAACCTAAGGCAATTATACACAATATCCACCTAAACAAGTTGATTTAAATTTGTCTGGGCATGAGCTATTCTCACATTCATGGATGAAATCAAGGTATCTCATTGGTGCTGGTAACCCTTGTTGGAAATCCACAATGGAAGAGGTCCGATCCAGCAGGGTGCTGCCCCATGGCGAAAAAAGGCGTTTCACATGATGACTGTAGTCGAGTCGGGGGGGGGGCCTCCAAACCATATACAAAGTGGGGCCCCCGGCCACGAAATAGCGTTCAGTTGGGGTTCACATAACTCAAATGTCACTATGGCATCACTATGGTTTATGGTAGGCAAATAACAAACTAGTTACTGGGGATTACAAACCAACAAACATAACTGGGGGGCCTCACATTGTATATGTATATATATATATCACTTACCAGCACCACCTCCAATTCGGCTGGAGCTCAATTGTTGCACGCTGCCTGATCCACTGATTAAAGTATTAAAGTATCTAACCAAGATCGCCCCAGAAATATGTTCACCATGAACTATCAAAAAACTATATTATTGATATCCCCAAACCCTATGGTCAATTCCCCAGTCAATTCCCCAATCAATCACCATTTTCCTATGGCTTTCCAGGTCCGGCAGGTCCCAGTGGCCACGGCGGCCACGGTCACCTCCAAGGGCAGATCCTGCAGCGTCGATCGCAGCAGGACGTGCGTCATCAGCCGCTGCGTCTCCAGCGCCGACGGTTGGAGCACGGCACCTGGTGGGCGCCGGCGCAGCGGCAACGGGTGTGGCACCAGCTATGGCTAGAAAGTCCCAACCTGTTCATGGGAAAAATACGGAAGATGGGAAAAAGATGGGAAAAAAAAAATGGTAAAACAGGGGAACTGGGACAAGACAGGTTGGAGGTCAGGTGGGAGGCTGTTATGTTTTTGTTCAATGTTGTAAATCTAAATGTTTGACTGTTTCTTTCTGTTAATCTTGCTA
>Ga0126342_10000422_pt1 | contig 44945 bp, 36 predicted proteins | sample Cyp1metagenome_FD_92528 | JGI IMG/M metagenome (GOLD analysis project Ga0126342, IMG submission 92528) | Coral microbial communities from Lord Howe Island, Old Settlement Bay, Australia - Cyphastrea 1 metagenome | ecosystem: Host-associated > Invertebrates > Cnidaria > Coral ...
CAAAGTGCAAACGCGGGCGGCATGAAAACCCTTTGGCAGTACTTGAGTTTCCTAAAGCCGCCAAGGAGCGAGCTTTAGGGATAATATCCGCAGGAAAAACTTGGTGACCTGTGAACCTACGAATCCAGGTTATTGCTTTGGCCCAAACTTGCATCTGCTCTCCTAACCACTGGATAGTTTTCTTCAAGAAAAATGGGGGAATTTTGATCACTCGCCAGATAGCGACCTCTCTGGCCATAATTTCGATAGTGGGGGAGCTCTTTGGCGTCATAGATTGGGATATACTCATTTACATAGCACATATTGATGCATATTGGGTAATTATATGGTAATTATATGGTAATTATACATATTGGTAATTATATTGTAATTATCACTGTGTATCACTATTGGGTAACCATTACCATTATATGCATCACTATTGGGATATCACATGGATTACCATATATGATTTGGGATATATCACTTTATAAATGGTAATCATTTATCAAGCACTACGGTACATTAACACAGAATAACACAGAAACATTTACCCAAATCTAGCGGAAAATTGGTGTGGGGTGCTGCTCAGCAGCTACTTTGAGTGAAATCTATGGACTGAGTAAGACCCCAACAATATAGAAACATAAGTTCCTACTAAAATACTGACTATATGATCACTTTCCTCTTGAAATGGGGACTACTGTACTATATTAAATACTATATACCCATTTCATCTCATCTATTTTGTTTTTGGCCGACCCGTTTCATATCGTTTTTCATCGCATTTTGGGTTCTTCAATCCCAGATATAACTGGGGATGCTCTATCCAACAGGGTTACTAACTAAAGTTACCCTCTGGTAAACATACAAAAAGCTATTGAACATGGCCATTTATAGTGGAATTACCCATTTTCAGAATGGTGGATCTTTCCATAGTTTTTTGTATGTTTACCAGGCCGGGTAACTAAAGTTGTGAACCATTGGATGGAACATTGGTTAACTAATGGGGAAAGTTATGAACCAACAGGGTTACTAATTGTTATAACTGGGGATGTTACGTAACTATGGAAAATCACAATTCTTAATGGGTAATTCCACTATAAATGGCCATGTTCAATAGCTTTTTGTATGTTTACCAGAGGGTAACTAAATCTATGAACCATTTTACAACCGGTTTCTGCAAATTACTAGGTGGGATACATAACTTTAGTTAGTAGAAATTGTAATAGTTTCTATCCACAGTTCTGCAAATTGAAGCTGACTTACAATCCACGACTACTCGCTGGGATGATCATTGAAGCCAGTTGAAGCTGCTGATCTCTTGGAAAGCAGGGACCAGAGTCATAACAAGCCTCATGGCAGCCCCTGAATTATCATGTCTTCTTGGTTGGTTATTTTCAAGTACTGTACCCCATTAAAATAGTCTGATTTTTGCATATTTTTGCTGATTCAATGCAATTTGAAGCATCTTTTCTGACTTTCTGATCCAATCGTTTCGCATTTCCAGAACTTTTCCTAGGATTTATCCCACGTTTCAGGAGCTTCAATCATCTTACCCTCTGGTAAACGTTTACAGAAAACTATGGAAAGATCCACCATTCTGAAAATGGGTCAATCCACTATTTCTATGGGAAAATCACCATTTTCAATAGCTTTTTGTATGTTTACCAGAGGGTAGAGGCTGTATATGTGTATTTTCCCAAGAATTCTGGAGGTTTCTCAATTTTTTCTGCCAATTTTCTTCAATAATCTTAAATCTCCATTTCTCATGGCCTCGGTTCAATCCCAGTTCTCTCCCGTTGGACCGCGACTCCGCAGGGGCCCGGAGTCGCGCCACTGGGCCACGCCCCTGGAGTCGCAGCGCGCGCGCTTGGCCAGCAGTGCGCTGGTGAGTCAGCTGAGACGACATAAGAAGGCCAGGAGTGGCCCAGGTTTTTATTTTTGTTCTGTCATGGGAGAACTATTAAGCTTAATCATGGGGGATTATATATGGTTATTGATGGTTATTAATGGTTAATATAATCTATAATCAACTATTCAATGAATAGGTAAATCAACTATAAACATAACTGGTTGGTGGTTTGGAACATGGCTTTGATTTTTCCATTCAGTTTGGAATAATCATCCCATTTGACTTTCATATTTTTCAGAGGGGTTGAAACCAACAAAACAAGTATGGGTTTTTCAATGTTGCCATAGTCATGCGGGTAATAGCTGGATGGTTTAGACATGTTTAGAATGTAAAATCTGTTGTTCAAATCATGATTTATGACTTATGTTGTTTTTTTTCGACATGGAGGTTTCCATAGTCATGGGAGCAGTTTTCACAACCGTGTTTGTTGATGAGTTTTGATGATTATACAGGATTATACTACCCTTCGTATATTAGGTTTTTCAATGGCCCAGATCTACGTATAGATATGTACTGTCACTATGAACATGCATATCCAAGGGATATCTAAAATAGCTTGGTTGATATAGGAACTTCATCATAGACCTTATATTAGCTTATATTAGAGGGTTTCCAAAGTCATGGGGGGAATAGCTTTTTTTTTTAATAATTCCAAATCCGTTGTTAATTATGATTATTTATGATTTATAAGCATTTCGCCAACAAAATGAGGACTGTTATGACTAGAACCAGGAATAAGGATCTTGACATATGGGGATGGGTTAAGTGGGGACGAATCATCCATTCACCAGCTATTTTAGGGCCAGGGTACCATCCGGGTGCCAGGGTTTTGACGAAAATAGCCAAAGGTTTTTGTTCGGATTTTTATCCACATTTTTCGGATATTTCATCATTCTGCGAATATCTCCCAGTTGTGGTTTTTGCATCGCAGGGGTTCTGCTCAAAATTCCTGGTTGATGACTTGTACTAACCAATATTAATTGGGGATTATCACATGAGCTGGGAAATTGAGATGATTGGGATGATGACCCTCTGAGAATTTCACCACGGGCTATGGAAAATCACCACTAAACTAGCCAATCATCGAAGTACATGGGCAATTATCATCAATGATCTATAGCTATGTTGCCAGAGGGTATGAGTATTTTTATGATGATTATCCCAATTGTGGTAGAATCATCATACATATATCTGGGTAAATTATAACGACCTCACTATTCTCCCGAACCCTGGAATCATGATTTATTTTAGGGAAATCATCCCCTTTTATGGCCCAACATTTCAGGTTAGTGAAATATGGTTTCATTTACCCAGATGATATCATATAGCTGGTAAACTAGCATAAACTAGGCAGAACTATTGACAATTGCCAATTTATAGATGTTTTACCTATTCAAAATGTTGATTTTCCATTGCCATTTCAGGTTAGTGAAATATAGATATATCCCAATTATAAACATTAATTAAGCCTAATTGGGATGATGTGGGATGATCATGTATATAGTGTAAACATTTTTTTAATGCGTATTTATCCCAAAAAAGGGATGATATTGTAGATCAACCATGATGACATACAGATAAACTCAGAAATGGTAGGTAGTTGATAATCCATTCATGACCCATATATATATATACATACATACAATGGTACATTCCATATTGCAATTGGGCTTTGAATGGGGACATATCATTGGGCTATAGAACCATTAAGCGTTTTACGAAATTTGACCGATTTGTGCGTTAGAACATGGCTATGGATCAATCGCCAAAATAAATCGCAGTTTTAGGGGGATGGACATCCATTCTTCAGAAATTCTTCAGAAGTTGCTCCAAGCGACTCTTAGTATTTGGGTAATCAGAATCACCATAAAATGCCACGAAATCCCATATATTTCCCATGTACTTCCGAGATTCCCAACACATGTTCCCAGCATAAAATCACCTCAACAATTCAGAACGAGATTTTCTGCACGAGATTCCGACTCGAGATTTTCCCAACACTCATAGAATTGGATGATGGGAAAATTTACAGGAAAGCCCATTAATTTGATGGTAAAAACCCATGGGTTTCCGGTTAAGTTTTTCCCCAACAAACCAATCCATGGATATGGAAAAACCCACCATTTTTTCATGGGAAAAGTCTCCAGATCTCGTCCAGATCTTCAGGCCTTGGGTGCCTTTCTGCATTTGGGTGATGCCTTGGCGGCCGAGACGCTGTGCTTGGCCGGCTTCGAGGCTGGGTGCTCTCCAGTACTTCGACCATCAACGGTTGGTGGTTTGATGATTACCCGGCCTGGTAAACATACAAAAAGCTATGGTATAGATGGCCCATAGAAATAGATGATTTACCGAACTTAAAAATGGTGGTTTTCCATAGCTATGTTAGTTTACCAGAGGGTAATGGGATGATAGATGGTATACCAATGGGATGTTTACCACCTATATATCCGATATATACATGGGATGATCATGGTAACCACTAACTGGTTGGTGGTTTGGAACATGACTTTTATTTTCCCCAATAGCTGGGATGATGATCCAATCTGACGAACTCATATTTTTCAGAGGGATTCAAACCACCAACTAGCTAAACATTGGGTGACTTTCAGGGTCAACAAGTTAATTTACTGGAGGGGAATTGTAACTGTTGGAATGGAAGAACTTCAAATTTGGCTTCGAATTGTGATTCAACCACTGAATAGAGAAATTAGAAGGCAAATGGATTTTGCCTGTTAAGTGGTTCATTGTCATTAAGTGGTTCATTGTCATTTGGTCTATAATATATATATATATTTATAATATATATTATTATTCAATAACACTGAATCAAATCAAATGGTATATGAATACATCTTAAATGCTGCCTCAACCATTCCATTTCTTCAGCGCCATGGCACAGCCCGCAGGCAGTGGTGCTGGACCACGAAGAGGGCCCTGGAAATTTGTCCAACGCCATCGGCTTGGTTCATGCAGCCGCCAGTGCGGGGACGCACACCTTGCTAAGGGCACCTTGGTGGGATGGGAAGCTGTGACAAAACTATGTTTTTTGTGAAACAAAAACCATGTTTACCAGCAAAATCAGGGATTTCAAGGGATTTCACTTATGCTGCATGTTGCTTTTTTAAGCGCATCATGTTTTTTTTTTTAAATAAGCGGCAATCATCAGGATTTAGCCAAGCAAAATGAGGTGCGATAGGATATGGTCAGATATGGTGATTTATGCTATGTAAGTTGGTTTATAACCTCTAACTATATATGTAATATATATATATGACATTATATATGTATATGGAAGTGTCTGGCAATAGGGATGCCCATAAACTGATATAGTTTTAATGGGGAAATGATGCTTAAGAAAAGCATGAAATTTGGGGCATCCTATTTTCAGACAAAGCCATATATCTACCACACACTCTAGGTAATCCACCAATAAACCAACTTAGCTGACAACCACCTGCTTGTGGGGTGTTGATTGGGCAGACTTTTTTGGATGGTACATGTGGATTTCATATGATTTGATATGGTACATGTACAAATATACACATGCTATTTGTAACAATACAATGTATGTATATATATATACATATATATATATATGGTTGGTGGTTTCAAACATTTTTTATTTTCCATTTCATATATGGGATATATAATCCTTCCCATTGACGAACTCCATCATTTTTCAAGATGGGCACATTGCACCACCAACCAGTAATATGTTTGATATATACCAGTTTTTATTTTTCCATATATTGGGAATAATCATCCCAACTGACTGATATATATATGTTTGATATATACAAAACATGCGTACAATATGATATAATACCAGTAATATGTTTGATATATAATCCCAGTATTTGTTATCTACCAATACTATGGTTGGTGGTTTGGAACATTTTTTATTTTTCCATATCCATATATTGGGAATATTCATCCCAACTGACTAATATTTTTCAGAGGGGTTGAAACCACCAACCAGAATACAATATATGTGTCACAGTACAAAGCGAAGAGTTGTGTGTGTTTTTTTTTTTTTAAATATCCCGGTGATCCCAAAAAGAGATTGCTGCTCATCCAGAGGACAGTGACTGAACGTTGCCGTTTCAGTGACTGAAAACGGTGAAAAACTCGTGGTGTTTTCAACCGGTAGTTAGCCTCTCGTAATTTGTTACATAACCACTTAGAGAACCTCAGAATATCTCAGATACCCTCTGGTAATTTGTTACATAGCGAACTGAAAAATTGCCCATTTAGAAATCGTTGATTTACCGAACTTAAAGATGGTGATTTTCCAGTTCGCGAACTGGTAGTTTACCAGAGGGTAACTCATAGATCTCATAGATCTCATAGATCTCATAGATCTCATAGCCATACTACGGTGGATGGAAGAAATCCTGCACCAGTTCATAGGTGGTTTATCCCATTATTTACAGGCTTTCTACCATCCCAGGTGGTGCAGGATTTCTTCCATCCACAGTATGATAATTGCCAGCCCATCACCCGAAACATTTCCATAGCGCCATCCTACCCGCCATTCGCCATGAACGAGGTACCTAGCCACGACTTCCCGTGCGCAGGGGGTGGTCTTCGGGTCGTGGGCCATCGGTTTTGGGTGCCCCTTTTTTTTCGGGAGATCATGGTTGGATAAGATGTGTATGTGCCCATTATTCTAGCCATGGATATCTGTGGATATATACCATCTGGTTATTTAACATAGCCATGGAAAATCCCTTAAAAATGGAGGTTTAAAGGGAAAAACATCTATAAATGGGCCATTTTCCATGGCTATGTTAAATAACCAGATGGTAACTAATTATCCATGAAGTCTCGGATACTACCATGGTTATACAACCCAAACCTACCGATTCATGGATAGCAATGAAGGGATATAAGCAAAACTATGAGGGAACATACCGACCATTGCAGTTTCAATGGGAAAACAATGATCAACCATGACATTTTGAGATGCCATACTCTGGGCCATTTTTTTAGGGGGGTGATGGGTAGTATTGTGAATTGTTTCTTCCAAACATCTCAAGAAAGTCAATTCCCAATTTCCATCATTCCATCAATCACCTGACCTCCCAAATTGGTATATTCATCAGGGTAAATTATAACGACCTCACTGCGACCGAGCCCTGGAATCATGGTCAATAAGGGAAATCATCCCCAAATGCCATTAATTCAGATTAGTGAAATATTCTAATTTACCCAGATTCAACGAATTTCCCAAGTTTTGCTAAGTCTTGAAGGCGCCCCAAAAACATCGACTTCCAGGCCATGGCCATCCCAAGGTACCTCCGACGCGCCTTGCAGTTGGGTCTGGAAGGCTTGATTCTGCCCATGGCCGAAAGTGCTGCCCAGGCGCCGATTTCTGGGCCGATTTTTGGGGCAGTGGATCCAGTTGTGGATCATTTAGCCTCTGGTTATTTGTTACATAGCCATGGTTAAGCCATGGTCCTAATCGAAATAGATGGTTTACCGGTTTACCTATTAAACAGAGTGATTTTCCATGGCTATGTTAAATAACCAGATGGTAAATCAAGAACATATAGGGAAAATTTACCCATGGGTTTTTATGAGGGATATAATCTGATATACTGGGAATATTATGGGATATACTGGGGCAACTTGAAATGAGAATTGGTTACGTTTGAAACGGGGATAATTTTTCAACCGGGGAACTTGACCACCAAAACATGCAAATATGTCATGGTATACCCTCTGGTAATTTGTTACATAGCTATTGAAAATGGCCATAGAAATAGTGGATTTTCCCATTAAAGATGGTGGATCTTTCCATAGTTTTCTGTATGTTTACCAGAGGGTAGCACTGATGTGATATCTGGGTGTGTCTGAGAATGGGGTACGCTGTGACACCGTACACCCCAACTGGTTGGCCTGTTGCGAACATGCTGGTGATGGACCAATGATGGGGATGGATGGGGATGGATGTCCGAAGAAAGACATGGTGAGTCATTTGGTTTACCATGTTTACCCTCTGGTAATTTGTTACATAGCTGTGGGTAATTTTTAACACCATAGAAACACATGATTTTGGCCAATAAAACCTCCGTTGATGGTTGGGATTTTCCAGTTCGCTATGTTAGTCATTTCCTTAGCTATACCATAGCTATGTACAGTGGGTTTCATCGTTTTCCCAATGGCCATGGCCATCCCAAAGGCGGAGGTTCGGTCTCGCGATGACGTGAAAACCAACCAATATGATGAAGCCATCGATGGGCATTTGAATCATTTCAGTTGGACATCCAGAATTTTCAGAACGAGACCCTCTGGTTATGTCAACAGAAATAGCTATTGAAGCCATAGCCCAGTCGATTTATAGTGGATGAATTCCCATAGAAATAGCATGGTGGATCTTTCCAGTTCGCGAACTGTGGCTACGTTTACCAGGTCGGGTAAACCTCCATTTTCCTATGGGTTTTCCTATGTTTTCCCATTTTCCTATGTTTTCCTATGGGTTTTCCTACTGCGACTGGAAGTCCCCACTTGGGATCACGGCAGTTTATCTATCCGAAGACATAGTTCCATCGGATAGATCGAAGCCCCCTTTGGGGATAGGAACGTCTCATCATCGATTCTGTGAGTTCCAGATCCCCCAAGACCAATGGTGTACGCCTTGGAAAAACGCAGATTTCTATGTTCCAACAAAGATTTGTTTGTGGGAACAAGACCATGCCACCAAGCCACCATTTGTAGATCATTTTCACAAAACCATGGCTCTTCCACATCTTTCTGTTTGTCTACCCGAAGGGCCTGGTCTTCCTGAGGTCGAAGACTTCATCGCAGCGGTGCGGAAGTCCTATCCTTCGCCCGAAAATCCCAGGGATGTTCTGCCGTCCTGAAATTATGGTTAAAAATGGTTAATATAATATATATATATATATAATATGGTTTACCATCAGTGATGATTAATGGTGATTAACTATCTGAACCATTAGTGTTATGTCAATATCTATTTATGGTGATAAATGAATGGTTATAAATAATGGTTATAGATGGTTAATGATTATTATGTCATCTATTAACAACTATGGTTAGTAATCATTAATGGTTGACAAAGGTGATTAATGGTTAAAAATGGGTTAATAATGGTGATTAGTGGTGATTAATGGTAATGTGGGTAAAACAATCTTAACCCACACATGACTGGGAATGGTAAACATACCACCTATAAAAAAGGTGATGACTGGGGAATGGTCTATGGCATTGTTTTACCCACATTAATATCATAGAACACCATAATATAATGTCAACACCAGATTAATAAATCATGGTTTATGAAAATTAGGGGGTACTCCTCCAATAGTCATTTCATCTGATACTTTTTTATGGTAGCCTCCCAATGAAACAGCCGTTTGGGGTTTATCAATCCAGGGTTGACATTATATTGCATATATTATACGATTATATATATATATAGACAATATGATATTGAGCAGCAAAGCATGTGGGTTGGATTCCTGAGCCCTTCAAGTTTTTAATCTTCAAGCATTGCATTGGAAATCCTCAGTTTGGATCCATTTGTATGTTAGTTTCCTGTGAAAAAATGGTGATTTCCTACTACCAGGTTCAACTGCCAGAGAGCAAGCAGTTTTTGCGGTAGTTTCATCAGGTAAGATCCTTCACTTCATTGCAAAAAATTGTTTTCATTGGTGAATCAGTTAATCAATGTTAAACGCATGCTTATCACGGGGAACCACTCTAATTAAAATTGACTTACGAAGAAATCTCTAAAAGGGAATTAACATTTTTGCGGTTGAACTATGTCAAAGTCATATGTTTTGAACTTTGTGTTCACTTATCATTGGATTGGTTTAAGGGAAAATCTACAGGGAACCATGGTTTTTACCATTAAATATGGGGTTTCCTGTAAATTTTCCCGTAAACCAATCTAATGAACTTAACTTCAAAAGAGATGGTTCAATTTCAAAACATGCTATTTTTTTTCCGAATACACATCCATGAGAAGGATGACTATGTTTTTGAAAAACGCATCCATTGAAAAACCTTCAATTATTGGTTAGCCTCTGGTAATCTTACTGGTGCTAAACGCAGGGAATTTTCGGGAATGATCCACTGGCTAACTATCAATAATAATCTCAGCAACCCCTATTCCCATCCATTCCCTACGTAAAACATCGTAAAACGCACCAGTAAGTTATATATGGGATGAAATACCCTCTGGTTATGTCAAAATAGCTATCGAAAATTGCCATTGATGGTTAATTTCCCTAGTAAAAATGGTGATTTCCCATAGTTTTCTGTATGTTTCCTATTGAGAATGGCACATAGAAATCGTTGACCGATGATCCAAGACGTCCAAGGTCAAGCCTGCGGGGAGCAGGTGGGGACGACCGGGACCTTGCTCCGGATGTCGTGTTGGAACCGGTTCTGTCATGGGAGAACTATTAAGCAACTAATCATGGGGGATTATATATGGTTATTGATGGTTATTAATGGTTAAAATCTATAATCAACTATTTTGAATAGGTAAATCAACTATAATCATAACCGCTTGGTGGTTTGGAACATGAATTTTATTTTCCATATATTGGGAATGTCATCATCCCAACTGACTCATATGTTTCAGAGGGGTTGAAACCACCAACCAGATAAGATGACTTGGATTAATGACGATTTTACGGGATAATACTGGGGGATTATAAAAATGTAATCTTGCTGGGATTAGTAGCAATAGGACAGGAAAAATGATAATCAATCGTAAACATGATAAGAATTAATCACAGAATACAAAAAAAACAATGATCTGATAACAGTTATAGTAATTAACACTATAACAATAATCATCAATGATACTCTATGACATCAATAGAACTAACGAAACAATAATCAATAGTAATACTTGTAACTTAACAATCAATAGTAATCAATAAAGATTGGTACACTTCCATTAAACACCCACCAAAAAAATCGCGCAAGTTGCTCCGAAATGGTCCCAGGGTCTCTGGCAGGAGGACACGCCTCAGTCGTGCGTAGTGTCGCACCTACTGCAGCGCAGTTCTTGCGGAAGAGTCGCTCGGCAAAGGAAATTGGTTGCAAACATGGAAAACATTATATACACTGCACACGTGTATATTGTATGTACATAATGTGTGTATACATATATATATAATTATATGCACAATATATATATATGCACAATATATATATACACATACACACACATACATACATACATACATACATACATGCATGCATGCATGCATGCATGCATGCATACATACATACATATATATATATATATATATATATGTATGTATGTATGTGATACACCGCAGAAGCTTAAGCAATTTCTGTCATCCCATATATCAGTTTTCAGAAATTGTACATGCTTTTTCGGTAAGCGATGGGACCTTCCCCAATTTGTTGATATCCTTTTCATGAACCTTGAGTTTTCGAGATTGCTCATGTATAGATATACATATCAACATGTGATATCATATGTATACAGTACATAATAGGTATATATACATCTAATGATAGGTACATCTACGGTGTCTTTGAAAACGGGTGATTTTCGCTTCGCTGTTTTCTCGAGGGACGATGGGGATGATGTCACCGGACGACTTGAGGACGACTTTGGATCCAATACGTATGATTGGAATGGTACTATATATATATAGGGACTTTATAGTGTAATGGGACTTTATAGTGATTCAATGGGATCCATCAACTTTTTAGTGGGACTTTATAGTGTAAACTATTGCAGCAGCCTCATATTTAATGGTATTCAATGGGATTTATAATGATTTAATGGGACTTTATAGTGATTCAACGGGATATTAATGGAATATACCCTCCGGTAATTTAACAGTTTGCTATTGAGAATGGCCATAGAAATGGTTGATTTACCTATAAAAAATGGTGATGTTCCATAGCTATGTTAAATTACCAGAGAGTATTTTTTTTGCTTAATTGGATTAATCATATTTAAGAAACATTGGATCAATCATTTTAATCATATGGTCAATCATGAGCACTTTAGACATTAATAATAAACCATCCCCCAAATCACCGTAGATAAGTGGTGTAAACCGTTCCCAAATAGGTGGTTTATGACATTGTTTTACCCATATTAGACATTTTCCATCCGTCGCCTAGTTTGACATTTTCATATCCAACATATGATTAATCCATTTTAATCAATGACCATTTTCCCAGTTTTAGTGAGGAAGTGGTGGCATTTCCGTATGGACGCGACATGTTTTCTCGCCCCAGGAGAGGAGCTGCTACTGAAGGCAGTTCAGGTGTGGGTCGACCGGAAACGTTGTCGTTTGCAAGGGCCCTCGAACAACGGGAAATCCCCTACAAATCATGGGAACATAGAAAAATATATCAATGGATTGGTTTAGTCGGGAAAATCTTAAGCGGAAACCCATGGTTGTTTTTACCATCAACTATGTCGGACTTTCCGGTTAAAATTGTTCTATCATCCAATTCTGTGAATATCAAACATTTTTTATTTTCCATAATATAGGGGATACTCCTTCCCATTGACTTTCATATTTTTCAAGATTGAAACCACCAACCAGTAGAAAAATATCGGAAAATCATAGGACACTCTGAAAAAATATGGGAATCATCTCTACAAATGGAGGTTTTGTCAAAAACGCCGGGAGAATCATCGAAAATCATGCTGTAAATGCTGGCGTTGAAGAATTGCCAAGTTTGATGACATCGGAGACTACTGGGGCCCGGGGTTTAACATGGAGCTTTCTTAGAGTTGATAGATGTAATTATATGTGGTTAAAGTAGGATTATATCTTGGCGATTTTTGGATTTTTGGTGGATATATCGCTAGAGGTGACATCAAACCACTTTTTTTATTGGGTACTGCAAGTATTGGCCAGGCAAAATGGATGGTTTCAGATCCCAAAAATGTCCAATGGTGATCCAGGGAACTTGGGCCTATAGCCTTTCAGTCATGGGGGATCCCCAGTCGGCACCATGGTTGTTTCAATACCAAGTCATGGTTTGACTGGACGGATTTCTGGTGTATCCCTATGACTTAGCAAACCTTCATAACTTCTCTCCAAAAGATCTTTCTTGTACTCTGAAGCCTGTGGATTCTTATGGCTACACTGCTACACAGCTGACATCGTGAGACCCCGATGTCCGTGACGTCAATGGACTGCCCAAGAGCCAAACTTTTTAGGTGAGATTTTTTTAAACATTGATCCAGCCACAGTCTTCTAGACAAAGGCTGGATAAGTGTAAATCTACGATTCAGTCTTTGGACATAATAATCATCATAGTAATACTACGTATATAAGTCTATAATATTATAAGCGCGCAACAAAATTGAGATCATACTTATAGTGATAATCTTTGTTTTTTTATCATTACTACCATTACCATTGTTATACATTAGTATTGTTATGTATACCATCTCATGTTATTCTCATTGCTATCTTCATCCAGCCAAAAATCGATGTTTCCCAGGTGGAGTCGGAAATTGGCTTGGCGCATGTCAGAGACATGGTCAAGGTGGAAGGCAGAGCGATCTGCCAATCGATGGATGAATGGTCACGGTTGAGGCTTCCAATATCTTACACTGATGTGTTTTTTCGTTACTTATATATATATATATACTGTATATATATATATGGAATGTATACGAAACCATTTGGATTTGCAACATGTTACAAAATGTTGCAAGACCACTTGCAGATGGAGTTGATTTATCAGCTGCGATGCTGGACAATCAGAAATGGTATGGTAAAGCAAGCAATCAAGACATCTCCATCACCAATTTGATACAAACAACCGAGGAAAACGAGGTGTCTAAGTCGTTGAATTTTGGCATTGACAAATCTATAGGAGTCAAAGATTTGGGGTCAGAAGACATTCCGATGGATCCACAAATCGCTGGTCAATCCAGTTGGGGAAGACTAGCTGATCAAAATAATTTTGCCCAGCAACCAAGGCTTTCACCGAAGTTGGGAACCTGGCGAAGTTACTGGATTTTAAATGATACGGTGGATGGAAGAAATCCGTTCATCACCAGTTAATAGGTGGTAAACATCCCATGATTTTGTTTGGGTTTCAACCATCCGTTTGGTGATGCAGGATTTCGCAACCATGCACAGTATGATTCCAGATTCCATAGTTTTCATGATTTTTGTGAGCGGATTTCAAGCTTTCTTTTTGGGGAAGAATTCAACCCAGCCAAGCATGAAGGGGCCATAAGGGGCGCCTCAGCCATGTTTGTTGGTTTATGTTACCCCATCAAACCAGTTTGATACATTCATGACAAATCCAACACTTGGACTAGTTATAGTTCAACATAGTTCAACGTACCATCTCATAGCATATTCGTATCACCGAAAAAACATCCCCCTCTGCTTGGCCTTCAACATCCCCTGTGTTGTTGTTGTTTAAATTGGCCAAGAAATCCTTGAAATTCCCACGATTTTCTGCTGGTTAAGTCACCCTCCCAAAATTTCCCAGGCCTCGACATGATCTTCTTCGCCCCCGTGGAACTGGCTGCCTCTGCTCCGCGGGGACAGGAAGCTGGGCTGCTGCTGGCGCTGCAAACGGCTGAGGCGAGGCATCGGGGAGCAGGGTGAAGAAATGCCCTTGTAACTTCTCAAAAAAACATCTTAAAGTGTACCATATGGGTATGGATCAATACCTATTAATTCCATTTTTAGTGGGATGAACATCCATTTACCAGAAATTTTGGGCTTCACTAGGTACCAGGGTTTTGACCCATCCCCATATTAGAACATGTTGGAAGATCTACTTTATTGCATTTTACAATATCTGATAACATCTTAGAACCTCGTTTAACATCTTATAACTGTGTATAGATGTACTTATAATGTGTCATAAAGCACTTAATTACTAACCAGTCAACTAGTTCAAGAAACTTTACTTTTGGTATGGCTTTGAAAAAACCTAAAATGTAAAAACTTGGTGACTGAGACTGAGGTATGGCTAACCCTGGATTCATTAAACCCTGGCTGATTAAGCATCGGAGGCTATCCCCCAACTAGTGATGCCCTTGGCTCAAACAAACATGATACCCCGCTGAATGTAGATACAGCACAGAGGTTTACTTATCCAGGGTTGACATTATGTTGGATGGCTGACTATTGATTTGTATTGGTTCAACCTCCCAAATCAAGGCCATTTGGATTTACGGAGCTGGAATCTCAAAGACCATCTTTTTTTCATGCTCCAACTTTCCGTTACTTTTATTGGTTATTTAACATAACCATGGTATAGATGGCCCATAGAAATAGATGGTTTACCTATTAAAAATGGCTGGATCTTTCCATGTCTATGTTAAATAACCAGATTAGACCCTTTATTGGTCTAGGTCTAAATCTTCAAACCAAAAATAATTTGGAGTTGAGGTAGTGAATGTACTGGCGACATGGGCCTTTGAAGCGGTTTGAAGCATGACCGGCGTTGGTTGTCCTCGTAGGCAGAAGTGAAGAGGGCAAAGAAGCTGCTGGGAGGCTGTCCGGTAATTTACCCTCTGGTTATGTCAAAATAGCTATTGAAAATGGTGATTTATAGTGGATTTTCCCATTGAAAATGGTGATTTTCCATAGCTATGTTAGTTTACCAGAGGGTACTCCCAAATCATCCAAAATTCAAAAGTTTTATCATCAGTTGTGCCACAGCAATTCATGAACCCACATGTTGATAAAATTTGGGTGGGATGCTGCACCAGGCTGCATCCAAATCATCCAAGTCCCGACAGTCCCGATAATCAAACATGGCAAGGTGGAAAATCCCTTATAATAGATGTTTTAATGGGCCATTGCCACGTTTGATTTCCGGAGGGTATATATTTTTTTTAAACGATTGTGTTTCCTCCTGTCTTACCAGTGAGCAGTGAGCTGATTTAACGAGTTGGCACATCTCCGCATGGTTACTGCTTGGTTGGCGAATGGGATTCTGCACGATTGTGTTGATTCATATCCGAATGATCATTTGATGTTGCCCAAACATCAACAAACACCAAGAAACATCAACAAACATCAATCTACATCCAGACTTTTCATGACCTTTCAATACATTCGCCAATCACAACACAGCCTGACAAACCATCTCATCCCAAAGCGATTTTTTTTGCCGTCGAGGCATGTTGGTGCCCGGCCGCTCCGTGGAGACGATGTTCGCCGCGGGCTACGACTTGGTTTGCACCACCAGCGACGTGATCCTGCTGCGAGCCACGGCGGAGAACATCGCCACTGGGAGAAGATACTGAAAACGAAGAACACGGGGGTTAAACAGACATGGGGGGTTCGGACCAAGCAGACAAATTTTGTTATATATATATAATATATATATATATGGGGATGGGTCAAAACCCTGGTACCTAGTGAAGCCCAAAATTTCTGGTAAATGGATGTTCATCCCACTAAAAATGGAATTAATAGGTATTGACCCATAGCCATAAAACATTATATATAGATGTTTATATGGGATATACATCGAAACGTGATATCATATAGGCTACAGCTTTTCGGGGATTTCGCTGTGTCACTTGGAAGCCCAGCGTGATATCACGTTGCCGGTTCCTGTCGTGACATAGCCCAGAACATGAAGATCCATTGGAATTGGGTGTACATCATTTTCAGACAAAGCCATAAACATCATATCAGGTTGATGATATCTCCCATCATATCCCCATTCATCATTAGATCACCATTTGAATCTCTATCACAAACATTATATTATTATCCCATTATATACCATTCATATCCACTAACTATATCCCATTGCAGTATATGCCCATTCTGCTGATTATATCTCATTTATTCCCATCATTTTTCCCAGTATTGTCAGGGCGAGAGAGAGAGATATAAAAATATATTTGTATATCCATTGTATCCAGTTTCATTGTCATTAGAAAGTGGCGCACGTGTTATACTATACTTATCATGATATATATATATATATATATATTATACACCATTAGTAACTAGGATATATATATATACGGTCCCAAATATATCCCTAAACCTTTCCCTTCAACTCACACATATCATATTCTTGATCAGTTATATCACACTTCTATCATAGAATCAACATTATAGATCCAATTAAATCCCATTAAATCCAATGACATCCTCCACTGAGTTCATCAACCCCCATTTTTCACCCCCATAGTTGAATATAAACAATAGATGTTAAACTCATAGTTAAGATAGTTAATAAATGATAACTATGAAATTGCCATGTCCACCATTAAATGCAGAGATAGGAGAGAATCATAGATATATCCACCATGAAATCCTAGTAATCATCCCATTCGTTATCCCAATACATCCCCATAGATTTCAATAAATCCCCATAAATCTCCAATAAATCCAATTTCAATAAATCTCAAGAAGTTTCAATAAATCACCAATCAATCCCAATCAATCCCAATCAATCCCAATCAATCCCAATAAACCACCATAAATCCCCATAACTCCCATGTCAAATCCATGTCTTTTCCCACCATCTTCCCATCGCCTCAAGGTGCGCGAGGCCAAGCCTTTTGCCACGGGACCCACAGCGGGTCAGCTGCAGTGGATCTCCTCGGCACGAGAGGTGCAGAATGGGCCGGATGGGCCGATGGGATGGGCTCCGAAAGGAGGAAATCATGGTAATAGCTAGTGGTTATTAACCTTGGTAATCATCAATGATTGATGATTCTTGGTTACTAGTGATTATTGATAATCATCACCATTAGTAACCATTAATTGTTTCATCAATTGATAATAACCCCTAGTAACCATTGATAACCATCAATCATTAATGGTTGGTGGTGACTGGAACCATAGAATTTTATGACTTTCCATATTAATTGGGAATAATCATCATCCCAACTGACTTTCATATTTTTCGGAGGGGTTGAAACCACCAACCAGTGGACAAAATGAGGAATTTTCCATGGAAAATTCCATTTGGAAATTCCGAAACTTTGGAAAAACCCTGATGTTTTTTTGGAAAGGATGGATGATTCATGATTTTCTTGGAGTGTTTTTTGGGAACACTGGAGGTTTTTTTTTTGAATGTTGAATCCGAAATTCAATCAGAGAATTCCTTAAGCTCTAGCCATTTCTGGGGATGAACCTGTGGTTTCACTGGCACCATGGTTTATAACCATAGTTATAGGGGGTTGCATCACAAATGCCATGGTATGGTTATATTTATCAGAAATTATGACCATAGTTGTAGGCTTATTACCCTTATCTTACCCATCTTGCAATGGTTTATAGCCTCTTGTAACTTCAACTGCACCCCCAACAATTACCCTCTGGTAAACTAACATAGCTATTGAAAATGGCCAGTTATAGTGGATTTACCCATTAAAAATGGTGATTTTCCATAGTTTTTTGTATGTTTACCAGAGGGTACTGGGCGTTGCCCAGGCAAAGTTCGCGAAGGACGAAGAGACGCTCGTCATGAGACTGAAGAAATCTCCACAGGCGCTGGCACGAAATGTCCTCCATGTCCAAACGAGGTTTTCTGGAATATTCAATGGATGTGTCAATAAAATTCAATGAACAGGATGGATATATATATATATAATATGATTATGTATATATATATATATATACAATAACAATGATACTATATCTATTAGATTCTATTGGCATTCCTAAAAACATTTTATCAATGTGTATATATATATACCATCTGGGAATTTAACATAGCCATGGAAAATGGCCCATTTATAGATGATTTTCCCATTAAAACATTAAAACTTCCATTTATAAGGGTTTTTCCATGGCTATGTTAAATAACCAGATGGTACTATATTGGCATTCAGTGTTTGATTTCCCCAACCCGTGCTGTCCTCCAGGCCCGTGCCCTGGCCGTGATGTCACGCCTCGGCAGCGCCTTGGCCGCGGAGTTAGTGGCAGAGAAGGGCTTTGAGGCGCGCGGATTTGGGGCGTTGGGTGGTGGGAGTGGCGAAGGGTGGCAAAACCTAGGGAAAACACGGGGAAAACATGGGGAAAAGCTGGATAAAATTGAGGTGAAGATGTGAAGATATGGGATGTGACATGAAGAAAACTTGGATTTGTTGACATGTGATTCTTAAGAGAACACCTTGACACCTTGATTTTTTAGGCAGAGCAAATCTGAGTTGTTGGAAAACACTTCGATTTTTGTTAGGGAATCAATGTTCCAAACAAGATCAGGTTGTGGGGAAATCAACATATTTTAAAATTAGAACGCAGTCACTTGTTTCTTTTAGGAAGTTCACAATGGTGTTTAAAGATTTCATATCTGAAAGGCAAACAGTCAAACTTAGGAATATTGATACAATAGTCCAGCAAAACTTAAATGTACTATAAATACTTCTGCCAACATCTTGGGAATGAACAATTCATGCCTTTTGTGCCGTCGTCATACCCGCCATTTGAGTGGTGATCATCCACAATCAACCCAGGAGTAATCCATGAGTCATATCTTTTCTGTGATAACTGTAGCATGTATCGTATGATTGCAAAGCAAGGTAAAAAAAAACATTCGACTCAGTAGATACTAGAAAATATCCACGATCAACATCGCAAATGTGTGATATCTAAGATATCATCTCATTCATACACTCTACAGATATTCATATCATACCCTCTGGTAATTTAACAGTTTGCTAGTGAAAATGGCCATAGAAATATTGAGTTTTCCCATAAAAAAAAATGGTGGATCTTTCCATAGTTTTCTGTACACGTTTACCAGGTCGGGTATTCCAACTATAAATCACATTCAATGACTATAAATCACAACTATAAATCACAACTATGGGTATATCCTCTGGTAAATCACAATATACCCTCTGGTAAACTAACATAACTATGGAAAATCACAATTTTTAATGGGAAAACTCACTATTTCTATGGCCATTTTCAATAGCAAACTCCTTTCCCTCGGAACCCAATCTGCTGCAGGTGGTGATTTTGGACCACGCCAAGGGCGCCGAAGATCTGCTGGGCGCCATGGCGGTGATCCACGCGACGGTCCGCTGCGGGGCGCATGCGCTGCTGCGGCTGCCGGTGCCACCGGGGGTACGGTGTGGAGGGTACTTTGATAAGGGAACCATAGTGAACTCAACCACTATGGTTGTTTATGCCTTATAAAAGTTGGTTGTTTATGCCACTAGTGAACTCCACTCCATATGTTTATAGGATTTATATAAATCTTATAAGTTGATTGTTTATGCCACTAGAGTTATACTGTATATCCACTTAGTGAACACTGGAACTGCACTTCCAGAGCCAGGGAAATGATATTCTACCAGGTTCTACCACCATTTAAGCCCATTGAATTGATGGTGTTAATGGGAAAATCATCTATTAAATGGGGGATTAAGCGTGATATTCCCATTTGTATTGCCATTAACACCACGTTTTTTTTTGGGGGGGAGTTTCAATTTTTGATCACCAGGCAGGGTGTCATTTCGAGAGTTGTCTTCTCCCCATGAATGTGGTAAACTCGATAATCAACTATCCCCATCTATCCCTAATTCATGGGTCTTATCACATTTATATTTACCATCTGGTTATTTAACATAGCCATGGAAAATCACCATTTTTAATAAGTAAACCATCTACAAATGGGCCATTTTCCATGGCGAACTGTTAAATAACCACAGGGTATATTCTTTCTTCATATTTCTATCGATGGCTCCAGTTGATGGGTTGGTCCTTTCTTACCCCAATAGATAGACCTATCCCCAATAGTGCCGAGACGACCATCCGTTATCGTCATGTGACTCACCATGAGTTATATCGTAGATTATTATTTTGTTGAAGTACCATGAAACTTCTAGCATGCTGATTTACTTTTTCTATTTTATATCTATATACTTCTATGATGAAAGTTCCCTCTATGTCATTCAAGCTGTGATTCACTGCTATGTTGCAATGTTACATCTTATTCATTGGATATGATGAGCAAACATACTGGATGATGATTACTATATGGGTGTGTTTGAACATGGGATATACCCCGACAGTGAATTTCTCGAAATAGGGAGCACGAGGCTTTTTTTAAACTGTTGGAAAACTGGTGGTGTTCCCATCATTTTCAGACACACCCAGGTGGGATTGTGCTTTGGTCATGACTACATGTGCCGTCAAAAAATGGGACTTTACGCCCATACTTCGGGTCATCCCATGGAAAAGCTATTCATATGTCCAGTGCAAGGAGTCTTCACAAAATGCTGCTGGGATGAGTGCCCCAAACAATTTCCCAGCTTGATGGCGTAAGCCTATCCAGGTTGATATGGGAATATTGGTGATATCCTATGATATTCATGATAATCCTATGATAATCCTATAACCATTGGTTGGTACGCATTGTTATACGCCATTTATCATCTAATTATGGCTATGACAGATTCACTTCGAGGCCATGATGGATGGTGATCTCCCCATGATCTGGGGTAGCCGACCTGGTAAACATACAGAAAACTATGGAAAGATCCACCATTTTTAATGGGTAATTCCACTATAAATCACCATTTTCAATAGCAAATTGTTAGTTTACCAGAGGGTATATCATAATCATAGATGGGGCAATCTAAGATTATCATCTCTAGTTATCGTTTGCTACAGATCGGCTGCCAAAAAAAATCATTTGCGAACTTCCACTTGCTAAATTAAAACACCCATTGCTACAATATCATGGGTATTGTCATGGCTCTTATCATTCAATTATCTTCCCATTTGTACGGCTGAATAGTGTTTTACTGGGGAAATCTGTTCAGAAAACTAGATGGGGGAATCTGATACAATAATGATCATTACTATATCATTACTGTATTACTGCTACTATATCTCTATACTATCATTACTGCATTACTGCTACTATATCTCTATACTATATCGTTGTCATTTTTTCTTACCATCTTATGTCCATATCAGTACTATATTATACTATACCACATTAACTATCATGATAGGGCAATATAGTCATATGGTAAATTGCTTTTATACCAGTAACTACTACACTTGGAAACAAGCAAAATATTCATGTATATATATACGTATATAATATATATGTAACATACCATATATTATAGTATTCCACATACAATTTAATTTACCATACTATGATTACTGTACTGTATTCTATCTCATTACTGTACTAGAAATCATTATTGTACATGATATTTCATTACTATACATTATATATTGTATATAATTGAATATAAGGCAACATTATTACTATATCATATATCACTACTGTACTATATATCATTACCATAGTATACATTACATGATACATAATATATATATATATACATTATATTGGAAAGTACGGGCCTGGAATTTACGACTCATCCGCGCAATCGGAAGGCCTTCAGTCTGGGCCACTTGAGACGAGCATTGCACGTGGGTGTGGAAGGCCTTAGCTTGGTCGTAACCACGGGGCTTTTATCGGGTCACGGCGAACATCATCGAACTAATGGGAATAAAATGATAGTGTATAGTGGGATGAAAAACCATAGCTATGGAACATGGTGGATTTATCCTCTGGTATTCCAAGAGCTATGGAAAAGCAGCATCTTTAGATATTTTGAAGAGGTCAATCATATTAAATCATCCACTTTCACCGGCTGTCCGTGGCTATGTGAGTCACCAGAGGGTAAACCTTGATGCCGCATGTGGCGCCTGGTAAATAGCTTGGTGACTGGTGGGACAAGAAACCCAAAAGGTGATATTAGCTGACAACAATGGGGACGTTTCTTCAACTCATGGATATACATTGTGGCCAATATATAATTTTGAAATAAAAGTTTTGTAAACTGCAAGATGAATGGTAGTTTTGGGTATTTTTGTTTGCTAGAATGATGAAGGAACAAAATGAGGGAATCAGGTTTTGGATCAAACTTGGCTGAGTTACCATCTGGTTATGACTAACAGTTCGCCATGGAAAGATCCACCATGCTATAAAAAGAACGGTGTGTACAATCTATTTCGATTAGGGCCATCTATCCCATGGCGAACTGTGAATGTCATAACCAGGCCGGGTAGATTTTGAAGATGTTCAGAACCATTTTGAAGATGTTTCATTTTGAAGGGTAGATTTCCCATGGCGAACTATGAATGTCATAACCATGTGAAACGGATCAGAAATGAAACCCCTCAGACCCGACTTCGGATCCACTCCGGAAATATTATGATTTATATATAACCCTCCTCGGAAAAACCAGCATTTCAAGCACAATTTCAACATATTTCAACCACCTCAGCGTATTTCACCGTGATCATGGCAGCTTTTCGCAGCATTCAGGCGTGATTTTCCCTGTGCACAGCTTGGAGGACGCTCACGCCATGGTGGAGCTGTGCCTTTATCCATCCAGGCTGAGAGTTGCCAAAATATATGGAGTTGTTTGTGTCTGAGTTGTCCTAAGCTGCTGTTTCTGGTCATTTATATTGATTTATGGACTGTATACATGAGATTCCTGGTGTTGGTTTCGGATGTTTTTTTCTTACCTGCAATATGTTAATGAGGATGGTGATTCCTATTGCTTTACCTGGTTTGACAACGCTCTCAGCGATGTCCACACCCAAGCAGCTACAGACGGTACAGAAGTGCGAATGCATCGATTTGTTGTACCCATATTACCATATAGGTGACATTCCCGATTGTGTGCTTGTGGTACATAAGTGTATATTCATATTTTATCCCATAATCTTATCCCGTACAGGTAGGTAGCTGTAATTCCTGGTTTTCATCGGTCAGTGCCTCGCTTAGGCCTACGTTTTTACTTGCTTAGGACTACGTCGGTGATATATATATATATGGCTACAGTCTCAATAGAAAGATATATCGATGTATTTGAACATGATTTCAGGAGGCTTGTACATGTGTATTAGAGATGATCATCAGGTTGCTGCTGCACCGTGCATGTATGTGTCGTAACATCTTTTGGTAATCCCTGCGCAGGCAGGCTTATCCGAGGTTCATCTCGAAGTTTATTGGCAAAGGTCCTGTTTATTCTTTCTCCAATGCATCTAAGTCTTGGCCCCCCTGGCCCCAGAGTGTTGACAGGAGAGGATCATAAAATGTTGTATCCTTTCCCGGTCCCCAGTCCCCGTCCCCTGTCCTCCCCTAAAAGAATTAACCTTTTATAGGTCTGTGTCCCATGGAGTCCAATGTGTTCGATGTCGTGTCTCTTACCTCTACTTGTTCCCACTGTCCCCCGGTCCCCTGCCCACCCTAAAAAAGTAACCCTAAAGGTCTGTATCCAATGGAGTCAACTCTGAAGGTTGAAGTCCTCATCTCAAAATGTAGTCCTAAGTGAGTGAAAAAGTCGTCCTAAGTGATCCTTTGACCTTCATTTCTGTCAAACATTCTCAAATTGGTTCATATACCCAGAAACATCCATGACCGAACACAAAACGAGCTTCGTCCAGGCATTTTCGCAGCTGGAAAAATGATCTTGAAATCTACTGTAAGTTCCATCCTCAAGCTTTTAGAGTTTCAATGGTTCAAACTTCCACACTCAAACTTTCCAAATACTTCTATCGTATTGTATACAGTATAATATACAGTATAATATACAGTATAATTAACAGTACACACACATATATATAATTATATATATATATATACAAATATATATATATATATATATATGCATACATACATATACATACAGTATACATACATATAGTTACATATAATAATATATATATATATATACGTAGATGTTTCCTTCAGTTCCAGGTCCTCTCCAGTTCCGCCAGGAATCTGCCTGAAGAGACAAAGCTGGTCGAGGCACGGATGAAGAACCAGCCCTTCCGGCGCATGGACTTCAGCTTCGTCGCTGGGACGTGACGGGAGATGATATGAGATGATGGGAAGGTCAAATCGATAATCATCCCAGTGGTCGGTTACATAATATATTTCTTCTCGGGCGCGCTCCCCCTGCAGTTTGCTGGGCTCGGCGGATATATATATATATTATTTAATTATATATATATATATATCATTATATACATATATATATATTACACATATACAATGTGTGTATAATTGTATGTATGTAAATATATATATATATATATAAACATATATATACATATATACATACGTTGCAATGAAGTTATGCAGTGGTTTGGAACAATGATGAAGTGAACATGCTATGATATGCTGCTAGACTTTTTGTTGATACAAGTCATTCATATAGAGTACATTTTAGCATATTTGCAGTGATATGTTTGATAATGTATCTACTGCAGCAACAGCTTCCAAAGTATCTACCAACCACAATCATATGGTCAAAAAATGTATATATATATACACCAAACTCTATCCAGTTCTTGTTGCCAGTGTTTCACCTATCCCTGAAATTACTTTAATATATGTCTATAAAAGTTTTTTTTTTTTTTTTAAAATATGACCTATCCTATGTCTAACAATCCTATGGATTCTTCATCCAACAAAAAACCCATGGCATAGTGTTTTTTTTGATATGACCTATCCCTGATATTACAAATGGATTGTTCATCCTTTACCCTCCAGTAAATTAACATAGACCCTGGTAGATAGGGGTTGGAAGATGAGTTTCCTCTATAAAACTAGGCTATTTTCAGGGTCCAACTGTGAATTTACCAGAGGGTAACTGGAAACCACTGCTTTTTTACCATGAAATATAGGGGTAAACACCATGAAATCCTATGGATTCTTCATCCAACAAAAAACCAAAAAAAACCCATGGGCATTTCACCCATGGCAAAGTCCACCGAGGCACCGAGCTTAGTGGAGTTCTGGGGTCAGCGCGTCGCGGAGTTCTCGCGGCGCCAAGCCGAGTCGCTGCTGATCGCTGCGCAGGCGTCAGACGATGGGGCGAAGATGGCGTGGCAGGTCAGGTGGCCTTAGTTTACCACCTATAAATGGGATATATACATGGGATATATGGGATGATATAATGGGATAGTCTTGATTAATGGTCATATTAATGGTCAATAGTCTTGATGGTTACTAGTTGGGCTTAATAATAGCCTTGATTGATGGTTATTAACCCCAATTTACCACCAATTAATGGTCAATCATCACAATTAGTAACCATTAATTGGTAATAACTAGTGGTTATTAACCTTGGTAATCATCAATTATTGATTATTCTTGGTTACTAGTGATTATTGATAATCATCACCATTAGTAACCATTAATAATCATCAATTGATAATAACCCCTAGTAACCATTGATAACCATTAATCATTAATGGTTGGTGGTTTCAAACATGAATTTTATTGTCCATTTCATATATGGGCTATATAATCCTTCCCATTGACGAACTCATATTTTTCAAGATGGTTAAAACCAACAACCAGAGTATATCAATATTGGGACTCCCGTGGCATATGAAATATGAAATATGAAGATTATATAATGATTATGATTGTGTTATATAAACTATATAATAATGATTTACAAACAGATTCATGTGGGTAAAACAATGGAAAATAAACCACCCATGACTGGGAATGGTGAACATACCACCAATTTATGGTGATTATTGGGGGATGGTTTATGGCATTGTTTTACCCACATTACTGTATATGTTATATCAATAGTTTTGTGATGATTATGTTATATTATATAACGTCATATTATACTCTTATTGTTTTGACCAGCAACATGGAAGGGTGGAGAATGGATCAACATGATGAGATTTTCGATCAACATCTGTGCGACTTCCAATGGTTCGACCTGAGCAATGCTCAAAACCCCTCTTGATCGATTCATTGATGATTATATTGATTAGTTCTTTTTTATGCTACGTCATTAAGAACCCTGTCTATGTTGGGGGTTTCGAACAACTTGTTATTGGAATACTATCATAAGCTTGGTGATGTAATACCAGTTGTAAGAGTGTACTAGTGTAATACTACAAAAATTACCATATATGAACTGGTTGGTGGTTTGGAACATGAATTTTATTTTCCATACGGGAATCATAATTCCAACTGACTTTCATATTTTTCAGAGGGGTAGGTCAACCACCAACCAGTGAACTATCATAGAATTGGATGATGGGAAAATTTACACCGGAAAAGCCTATATTTGATGGTAAAAACCATGGGTTTCCTGTAGATTTTCCCTTAAACCAATCCAATGAAACTACTATTGGTGATTTTAACTAACCAGTTCTTGAAGGGACCACATCTTCGCGACGACTCGACGCTGGTTCCAGGTGGATAGTAGCGGCGCTGCTGCATGCATTGAAGACATTGTGAAGGTGGACTGGCCAGGTGGTTTCCAATAGAAAAGCCATGGCCATGGCGGTTTCAACATCCTGACACTGAGATTTACCCTCTGGTTATGTCAAAATAGCTATTGAAAATGACCATTTATAGTGGATTTTCCCATTAGAAATGGTGATTTTCCATAGTTATGTGGCTGTTTACCAGAGGGTAAAATTCACAGCGTTTTGCAATCTCCTGAGTTTCCGATTAATAATCAATCATACAAGGAGCATGATTAGCCCATCGACAATGCCGAAAATATTGACGCTGTTTTTGACGCTGTTTTGTTTGCACGGTGTACCCCCGGTGTTTTACATTTAAAAAGCTGGTAGTTACAGATCTTAATCCGCTGAAATATGGCATTTCATAGGTTTTAATATGTTTTAATCCATCCCAATTTAGCAATATCCACAGTATTGCTATATCAGTTCCCTCACCACAATACAACATGATGTCTCCCCAATTTTTGTCCGAGGCACAACGACAGAAAAATAAGTAGCACCGGAAACCACAGCAAAATACCTTAAAATGTGCATTATATGGAACGCTTATAAATATCATAATTCCGCAAGCAAAATCGAGAAATTTCCCATCGCTAGCGTCAAAGGATTTCTAGCCATCCTGATGTCTACATTGTGTAAACACCTGATTGATTACGGTATATTGAGCCTGACAGATATAATCCAAGAATCTAAAGAGAAGCTGGAAAACCACCCTGAATCATTGCTTAGATCCCTCATGAATTTTCTTGTTCAACAATAATAAGTCGCATGTTTTTAGTGCTGAAATCAGCATTTTTCATTTTTGCTGGTTCACCATGGCACATCATGCAGCATTTCAGCTGTTTTTCCACTACGCCGCTTGCGGCAGGTGGAAGGTCTTGACATGATCTTCATCGACGCCTCAAACGGCCTCGCAGCAAACGAAGTCGAGGCCATCCAGAAAGCGGTCAAGGGCAAGAAGCAGCTGGGCTGCAGCACCATGGTTGGGATATTCTTTGGAGATAGGTTATGTAATGGTGGTAGATTATGATGTAAATTTCTATTATAATTACACCATGGTTGGGATATTCTTTGGAGATAGGTTATGTAATGGTGGTAGATTATGATGTAAATTTCTATTATAATTAATTGATTACATACACTTACAATATTACATAGTATTTCATACATATACTTCTGTTATGATATATTGTAACCTGGATGACCATTCGTAGAAAAAAGTACCCCAGGATTTCGTACTAGATTTCATCACGACTCTTCCATGGCTAGCATCAAATCTACGCCTGTAGTGTTCACACCGTCATTGGCTGTTCGAATCGTATGACTTTTTTTTTCTACATGTGGATGACTAGGAATATAATGGTATTCCTACATTTAATATTACCACCATTATTAATTCATGGTATTTCTACAATAATACTCATATAATTAAATGGCTGTTCTTTCGCCCTTCATTTCCGAAAGCTTATGACAAACGAAGAGATCTGAGAATGGTGGATGTTGCTGCGGTCAGTGATCCACATTTTTTCAAAGCACAGGAACACGCCCGCAATTCATGGGTAATTGACAGGTACCCTCTGGTAATTTGTTGCAGTTTGCTATTGAAAATGGTGATTTATCGTGGATATACCCATTAATAGCATGGTGGATCTTTCCAGTTCGTTATGTGGCTGTTTACCAGGTCGGGTAAGATAGGGTAAGTGGGTGCTCTAACATGCTCTGCTGGTGAACATGGGCGGTGCGGCGAGAGGGTCCGATAAATTCCAATTCCTCAAGTGAGTTAGCCCGGTGCGGGCTAGATTAGCTAAGTTGGTGCACATGACTCCAAAAAGCAGGCTTTATTGGCAATTATAGCTATACTCAATTGAGGGTATACACTATAATTTACACTATAATTTATAATTGATGTGTCCCACCGTGTAATAACAGCACCATTATGACATGCTTAACAGAGTCATCTCGGCAAGTTGCATGGCATTCCATAGTTGCGTCTCGAACTCCATATTTTTCCCATCATAGATTGATTTCATTTGATTTCACCAATTTTTGAGTCCATGTTGCGGCCATTTGCACCGTGAACGAACTGCTTGTTGTCATACCACATTTTCCCATGATTTGCTACACTCTCGTTACACCGCAATCCACATCTTGGAAAATAGACTTGAACATTTCTGGGATAAAATCAGATGAAATCAGATAAAATCCCCATTTCTTGGTTTCAGATGGTTTCAGATGGTATCAAAACAGCTGCCCCGAGGCTGCTGGGTGGACTGCTTCCCGGTCGCAAGGCAGAGGAACTCTTCCGAGGAGGCACCGGTTTGGATGTGCCGTTTATTTTTCGGAAAAACGGACCAGGGATAGTGGTAGATTAAGCAACAAAAATGGTGGGTTGAAGTATGTTATATAATTTTCTATACTAGGTTTGACAATGATTGAACTATTGTCAAACCCTATATGTTTGAGCAACTATCAACAAACATGTAGTAAGGTTGAACAAAAATCAATATGTTATATATCGATACATTGAATCATCAAAAATATGGGTATTTTCCGACTGGATGGGTAGGGATATAGCCTTTCAAACATGGTGCAACTTGATCCAAGATAATATGAAATTAACTATATGACTGTGGGCAAAGTTGCTAAGTACAAGTGGGGATGTCTTAGCTGAACCAACAAAATAAATAAATAAATAAATATATATATATATTTCCAGGGTATGCAAGGCCATGATAAGCACCTTTTGTCGCTATTGACTCATACCCACTGGCAAAACCGAGAATCCTCAGAAAAATAGATGGATAGTTCATCTCCAGGATGGTTGGTATCAGCACATTAGAACACAGAGATCTATGGGATCCTATGGGAGGGAGGGCAATGATATGTCCGGTCGGTCAACTCAAAACGCTCCGGCGCTTCCCATTGTGACGACCGAATTCATGAATTTTCACCAGTGTTTATCGATTGTTTTGTTTATCTGGTAATCAAACATGGCAATTCTATGCTATGTTTGATTACCGGAGGGTATCTATATATGAGTGTTTTTTTTTTTGGAATCCCCTTTCGTCATTGCTTCGCCGGGTAGGCTATCAGTTGGTCTGTGCCGCTTCTGATCACGGGCTGCTAGCAGAAGGCGCCGGAATTGGCCAGTTTGCCAGTTCGGAAAGTTTGATCATGAAATGTGTTCAAGACTTCTCAATTTTTGATGAAACAAAGTCTTATCCCTGCTATACAGGTGTTGTTTTTTGCCGGGTATCTTCAGGTTTAGCCATGTAGGTATCCACGGTATCCACATTTTGCCGTCGACTTTTTGTCCTCCAACTCCGATCTGTGATCGCAGGTGCCAAAGCATGCATCGCTGAACGCCCCAAGTGAAGCTGGTGATTTTGCGGTGAGATCGATAGCCAGACGTATGGGCTGGGCGCCCCGGCTGAATGCTTAAATAAGTGGCTTGTGGTCATGGTAGAAATGGAGAAAAAGATAGATCAAGATAGATAAAACATAGTAAATATGAACTTTCGGATACTAACTCCAAGGATCTTGCTGGGAGAGCACCAATGCGCGCAAAACCCCACAGGACCATTTGCTTGAACAGAACAAGCTGAAGGGAGCTGTCCAGGGAACCTGTGAAAATCGCAGTGTCCATGGCAGCGCATGTGGATTGAAGGGTGTCCCAAGAAAGATGGTGTTGTGATAGTTCCAAACATATACTTTCAACATCTTTCAACATCTTTCAACCATAGGGACGATGATCACCAATGACTCATATTTTTGGGATAGCTTGAAACTGCCAATCAGATTCAGAGCGTCGTTTTGATTGTTTCGACATAACTTCTTCAATCCGCCTCGAATGATTCTTCGCCCGTCACTTGGGAGGCTGAATATCACCAAGGGCAAAAAGTCAATAAGTCATTGCGCACACACCCGTAATGTAAAAACCATAAATATATGGATCGGTTTATCATTATATTCGCAATATTAAATGTGGATCAGTTTTATATTATAACTTATAACCATAATATCCACCATACTCTAAGATGTAGTATTAATTACAGTATATCTATGTTTTTTTATCCACTGGTGGCTAAGTGCTGCTGTTACCATTTCCAGCTGCCTATCCCTCGCTGGTGTTGGCTCATCTAGGATTACTGCGCAAGCCGGGTAGGTTTCACAAGAAGGACAGCATGAAACTGACAAGTCACCAAATGGCCACCTTGCATGATTTTGCTTTAATGTTTCAAGACCATTTGGATTTTCAGATTTCAGGTGCGCTTGCTTTCGCGATGCCACTATTGTCATCGAGAAAGTGATAGAATCTGATAGCCAAGTTTTGGGGATAGTACCACACGGACCCGCCCCCGTTCTCAGAAGATTTTGATGAATTGCCCAATCAAAGTTTTCTGGGGATGAAGTACTTCAGCCAGATCAATGACCATAAACATACCAAAACACTACGAATCCCCATTGTGGGTCCAACCCCCAACCCCCCCCGCGGCCCCCAAGCTTAACCACCTCAGCTTCGCACGTGGCGTTGGACGTTGCGGTCCCATGTGGGCGCCCCACAGCCACGTCGCGGTCCCCGTTGGGGTCCCCGCTGGGGTCCCGTTATGCACCAGCTGTCCGAGAACTCCTGCAGGACGTGCGACCTGGAAAATCAGCATTAAAAGAATTTAGGTAAATCATCATGGTAGAAAAAACATGAAAAAAACAAGTTCATCATCTATTTCTATGGGTCATTTTCCATACGGATGGTTGCGAAATCCACCGGTTGAGGGATGTGATTTATCCATCCCATGACTTTTTTTAACAGGGGTTCATGTTTCAACCATCCAAGGTGACATCCACAGTATGTTAAGTAACCAGAGGGTAGTTTGGAAAGATGGTGAAGGGTGGCTGCACCATTGGTGAAACATTGGTTGCTGTACTGTGATTGAATTCGGAAAGATGTTCTGAAGTCATGGGGGTCCCCAGTCGTCACCATGGTTGTTTCAATACAAAGTCATGGTCTAATTTGGATGATTTTCAGGTACCCCCAATTCTAGGAAACCTCCATTTAACCACTAAAGGTATGTATAAGGATGGTGATTCGAAGAAGAAACATGATGATTTCACAATTGAACCACCTTTGCCACCTGTGAGGTCGGTGGTGATTTCAGCGGGTACACTGGCGGAGGGTAGGATGATGGGCCATTGGGGTTCCATTTGAAGATATTTTTACCATTTGATGGAGGATATGGAGGAATATGATCATATCACCATGGTGCATATTATTACCATCGTGAGCATTATTTTCCCATGATTCCCATATTAGAAATGGCCTTATATATGATAGGTACCTCCAATTTAGGATCCTGAAATTACGATATTATAATATCTCAACAAATTATTATAACCATTATGATATTACCATTATGATATTCCCACTATTACCATATTATAATATCTCAACGTATCTCAACTTAAAAACAGTTGGATGATCCTGGTACATCCAGTTGGTGACCGATCGCAGGAAGCAGCCAGCGAGCACGGGAAGGAAGACTTCGAAGATCGGACGCTTTTCGTCGGCGGGTGGGATGAGCTTCTCCAAAGCTAAGACTACGGAGAGTTAGTAGCGGTACTAAATGGCATCAGTCACATTTCTTAATACATATCAGTAAGCATTAACCATCTGTTTTTTGTATCAGTAGGTGTACATGAATGTTATATGTGTAACACTATGATACACCATGTAACATATCAGAAATTCAGCTTTGAGATCAGCACCCCAAGGTCGGCAGGGTCTCCTCTCCACCAAATTGACATAGATATGGAGAAGCCACCAGAAATTGGGAGATAGTGTAAGCTTCCTACACAACAAAAACCATGCCGTTTTCCATATTTGAGCTTTGTTGTTTTACCGCATGGTGAAGACACCATCATCAGTTGATCGCATCCCTAAGGAGTCCAGAGCTGCTGCGGCCGCGTTGCTGTCCGCGAGCGCTACAGTTCTGAGAAGAGATCGGAGGCCGACTTTGGACCGATGGGGGTCACTGGAAACATGGAAGATGGTTTCAGCACTAGAAATGCCCTCTGGTAAACTAACAGTTTGCTATTGACAATTGCCATTTATAGTGGATTTTCCCATTAAAAATGGTGGATCTTTCCATAGTTCTGTTAGTTTACCAGAGGGTAATGGATTCATTCAACTTTTGAAGCAAAAAACAATATGGGAATTGGGGCACTCACTGGAAGTGGTTTTTTTCAACCACACAAAATCTCCTCATATTGGCCGAACATTGAGCCAGGGGATTCCGAAGCATCGAACTGGGCAAATTTCATCACGACCGAAGCCTGTTCGACCGAAACCCTGAGAATCAACAAAGTGGCCACAACAAACATAACTATTAAAAATGGCCATTCAACATAATCCCTCAATTTTCAAATCAACTATAAATGGCCATTTTCAATAGTTATGTTAGTTAATAAGGGAAATAATCCCCTTTTATGGCCCAACTTAATTCAGGTTTGTGAATTATTATTTCATTTGCCCAGGAATCTAAGAGAGAGTTGCGTTTCCAAGATTTTAGAAGAATGATGTCCGACTGCTTTTGGTATGGCAGATCCACTGGGATTGGCTCGACTGTTGTTGTTATGATATATAATATTGTTCTTATTAATCCCCCGAACTTGGATTACTTAATAACAATAATTACACCAGTAATCACATAGAATCACTGTCATTATTGTTATTATAGTAAAATCTAGAGACTACCAGCGATCTATCCCTTATCATCGCTATCGTTCCATCACTCCTTGCAAAAGGCTGAAGTCTTCCCGCCTACGATGTCGGGCCAGTAGTGGCTTGCATTTGTGGGATACCGAATCAGCGAACCAACCGAAATCAGTGAAAATCATCTGCAAATGGATGTACTTGGGGTAATGTCCACCAAGAAAAATAAGGTGTCACCTACAAGACCTGTGAATTGCAGGGATTCATGTGTTCCAGTAGAACACTATGAGATATGCAGATGGGGTCATGATTGTACCCATAGTTGGGAGGTACCACTTGATACCAAACATGCTCAACCAATTATCGGTTGTTAGTTGGGAGGTTATACAAACAGGAGTTTATTGGGGATAGTCCCATTTCATGGAGATGCCTATGAACCAAGAAGTATACGTGGAATAGGGGTACCCTCTGGTAATTTGTTACAGTTTGCTATTGAAAATTGTGATTTATAGTGGATTTACCCATTAAAAATGGTGGATCTTTCCATGGTATTTTGTATGTTTACCAGGTCGGGTAATTTGCATGGCTCAGCGGCAGAATTCAGATAGAGTAGACATTCCTTTACGTGTGATGTTTGAAATGGGACAGCCATGACCACTCCGAAGTGCGAAGTTGACAAGTTTTCCAACTTTTCCTTTGAAAGTTTGGCTTCATACTGCCTAAAACGGTGGTTTCCTAAAATGGTGGTACCCCTAAATCATCCATTTAAATAGGGATTTTCCATTACAAACCATCTATTTTGCGGTGCCCTCATTTTCAGGAACCCCCCCTTTCCTTGGGTTCTGTGACTTGACTCATCCACAAATTTCATCACATTTCCGGCGTGTTGTTCCTGGTTTTTCTACATGTTTTCTGGTCACACAGCCATGTCCCAGAAAGGTCAAATCCATGTCATGTCCCAGACGTCTTCTCAATCCCTATCATTTCATTTGGTAATTCTTCTCATGAAATGGGTATGGATCAATACCTATACATACAATTTTTAGTGGGATGAACATCCATTTACCAGCTATTTTGATGTTCACCATGGGTATAGGGTTTTGACCCATCCCCAAATTTCCCATTGCTGTTGAGTACAACCATCCCATCCCATGAAAGCCGAGATTTCACCCTCCTATCTTGACATATTCCATTCTATCGCATAAGATATATCCCATTGTATTCCCACAAAATCCTTGGTTTTATCGCATTATAACCCTGAAATATAGCTGCATAACTTTGCTGGTGAATGTCAACCCCAGATTAATAACCCCAGATTGCATTTGAGTAGCAAATCATCACTTTTTGGGGTTACCCTCCCTAAGGAATCAACCAGGGTTTCCAATCAAACCCAGATATTTATTTATCAATCTTTATCAAATAGATTTATTACTCTGGGGTTGACATCATATAAACATATATATATATATGCATAATTATATATACGCACATATATATATATATGTGCGTATATTGTATGTATTAAATACCTATACAGTATATATATAGAGTGTATATATATATATATGTAAACATACATGATAAATCTCATGAAATCTCTATGACTGAGGTTTGGGTGCCGTGTACAATGCGGCGGAGGTGGAGGAGTTCTTTGGGCAGCGACCCTTTCTGGTGCTTGGAAGGCGTGGGCCGCATAGGGATTCAGGGACACAACCCCGCTCTATGTTTGCGGTTCCAGGTAAAGGCACCCAAAAAAAAACAGGAAGGTGGTAAAATCATGTAAAATCCGATCCTAGAATCATGGAATAATGGTAAATGTTTTGCTGTTTTGCAGCTATGTTTGTTGGATATGCCCGGTTAGGTCATCATCTCACGGGTATGAAGATCCAAGTAGTGGTGGTGCTGGCAGTCATCAGCAGGTTAGGTGAAAGGCATGAGTGGCGTAGAATCAGATCTCCAAATTTTCAGAAAGGAACATAGAAATTTGGCTATTTGGAATCTGAATATTGAAAATTACTATGCCAAAAATTTTGTCTATGAGTCCATTATAGAAAATTACTCATAGATAAAACTCGGGGAATTGGAATTTGGCTATTTGGCTATGGGTCAAAACCATTCAAAAGCTATAATGAAGGTAAAACAATCATAAACCATCCCCCAGTCATCACAATTTTTATAGGTGGTATGTTCACCATTCCCAGTCATGGATGGTTTATGACTGTTTTACCACATTCAAACAACATTTCTTGGGATGAACAGCCACTACTAGTGGTCTTGAAGTTTTGAGGTCTGGAAATCTCATGGCACTCATTCCGAGGCTTTTGAAGGTGCTAACTGGTGTGTCCAAGTGTGCTTTCTTGGCCTTCAGCAAGGCAGGGATTCCAGCTGAAGTAGGAACATTTTCGAAAACCCTGCCTGAATCTCTACTGGATCTTTAGGAGTCTGTTCTTTTGGTCGATCTTTGGGAATTTGTAAAGCTGTGAGAATTGTGGCGATCATGTTGACGATTGTGACATGATCATTTATGTGGTATGCAGACGCGCAACGTCTGCAGACTACCCAAGTGGGTCTTGGTCAAGTCATTGCACGCTCCAGAACAGTTTTCCCGTGCTTTGATTTTTGACCCATTCCCCAATGTTGGGGCAAGAACATGTTTGGGCAAAGTCCAGCCCCTGCAGCGCCAGGATGCTGAAAGTGAACGGCGCCTGGCGTGCCGTGTGCGAGAACTTTTTACGGAGCTGGGGCCGACCTACATCAAGTTAGGCTGCGGGTGGAATGGGTGAAGGTCACTTCACCTGTAGAATTGCAGTTTGTTCGACTCATTCGGCAAGTTGCTCCCACAACTGCACTGTTTGGTGATGTTCACAGGTGTGAAGGCCCCAAAATGAACACAACAGATCACAACAGTTACATAATTCACGTAATGGATGTGTTTGAAAATCGGGCCCCTGAGGTCTTGAGGTCTTTATGTTGGGAGAATGGTGATTCCTGGGATTCCGGCGATGATGATCTCCCTAGCCTCAGCGGTCTCGTCAGGGCAAGCCCTAAGTGTCCGACCCGATGTGCTGCCAGAAGCCTTTCTTCATGAGTTCCGAGAATTTCAGGACTGGCCCCGGCTGCGAAGTCTTGCTGCAATAGGACCTATGCATTCATCTTGGATGTGCTCAGACACATATCTTTTGGGATATAGGAAAGACAGCGTTGTGTTTTTTTTTTGGGCCTCATAAACACATCATGACATGTCTGTGTTGTTGTTGTTGTTGGTTGTTGTTGGTTGTTGTTGGTTGTTGGTTGTTGGTTGTTGGTTGTTGGTTGTTGGTTGTTGGTTGTTGGTTGTTGGTTGTTGGTTGTTGTTGTTGTTGTTGTTGTTGGTTGTTGGTTGTTGTTGTTGTTGTTGTTGGTATCGGACGTCAACCTGCTCCTCACAGATGTGAAGTAGTTAAGACGCCTTTGTTGCCCAGCAGCGGAGCGGCCACTCCACTTCTGTGTATACTTTTTGTAATCTCTTTCGCGAGATCAAATCGCACAGCTTGAAGCTTCAAGCCTTTAGGTCTGTCTCGATGCCAAGGGAATGTCTATCTCTAGGTGAAAACGAGACCTTTGAAGCAGGACAGTGTGACGCCCTTTGACAACGAAGAAGCAGTGAAACTAGCTGCTTGGACGAAGATGTGGTGCAATTTGTGTTTTTCAACAAAGCCTCTGATTTTTGATCACTCGCAGTACTAATCTCTGATTTTGTGTACCACATTGGGTACCCACATTTTTTTCAGCCGAAAAATCTCCAGGAACTGTGCCTCATGGCCGCCTTGGGCACCTGGGATAATCGCGCCCGAAAAACATGCCCCATGGGATTCTCCGTTGATGGCTACTCCCCCCGAGGAAGCAGCTAAGTGATGCTAAGTGATGCGTGAAAATCCCATGAAAACCCCATAAAAACCATCCGAAAATCTGTCGGAAATCAGGTGCTCCGTGAGTTGAACTGTTCACAGCTCTCCGAGCTCTTCAGCGACTTCAGCGCACAGCCCGTGGCGGCGGCGTCACTGGGACAGGTGGAACGGGTGGAACGGGTGCCCACGGGTCGCCGCGACCGGTGGGACCGTTGAAAGGAACCAAGATTCATAGCAAAGTCAGGGAAAACCCCCGGAAAACCGGAAAATGACTATTTTTTGATATTTTTTGTTGTTTGTTGTTGATTTTTGTTGTGTTTCTTCACTGATATTGATGTGTTTTTGGATGTTGGAAGGTAATTGGAAGGTAAGTAAGACTTGTAACTAGACAGTTTGTAGGATGACCATTGCTTTTAACCATGCTCTTGTTTTAGATGTTTTAGCCCAAGTTTTTTGCTGATATGCTATATCATTATCGTCTTTTCCTCTAAAGAAATACTGAAACAACTTCAGTGTCACTTGTGATCTCTCACTTTTGCTGCGTTTGCAGGTCGACTCCCAACTTTGGTGGTTAGTCCCCATTGTGGCTGGCGTCTGAAAAAAATCGTTGTGAAGTCACGAGGACGCCACCCGAGATAAGAGTTTTTTGCAGTAAGGCAATCATCGCCACATGACTTTATTTCGCTGAATTATCATGATTCAGCCAGAGTTTTTGAACTGTTTTACCTATGAAAAATGATAAAGATGTTTATTTTAATCATTGTCCATAACTTTATCCAATTACCAGAGGGTATCATTCATATTCATTCACAATCCAACCACTGGAATTCTTTCATTAATGATTATGGTTTCAGAAATCACTTTTTCCATGATTGGACTACATTGGATTGGTTGGAGAAATAAATTATTGGTTGCAACATTAATTACCCTCTGGTAATTTAACATAGTGATGGAACATGGTCCATAGAAATAGATGGTTTACCTATTAAAAATGGTGGATTTTCTATAGCTGCGTGAAATAGCCAGAGGCTAATTACCCTCTGGTAAACATGGTAAACGTTTACATAACAATGGAAAGATCCACCATTTTCATGGGAAAAATTCACGAACTAAATGGTGGATCTTTCCATAGAAATCCGGCCTGGACAGGTCTACAAGGCTCGGCTGAAGAACGGCCAGAGTGTGGCAGTGAAGGCACGGCCCATGGCGTTTTCCATGGCATTTTTTTTGGATCAACAAAATGGCAATGACATGTAATTACTGGTACTGGATATATCTGGATATCACTGGTAGATTGTTGTTGTTACTGGTAGCTTGCGGTTTTGAATGTTGTTTACCTTGTTTATGGCTACAATAGAGGGGGCGCTTTTAAAAATTCGGGAATCTGAAAGCCGGAAAGCCATCAAGTTATATATCAAAATGGGATTCATGATGGTTGATGAAGAAAAATATACCCTCTGGTAATTTGTTACAGTTTGCTATTGAAAATGGCCCAGTCGAAATAGTTGATCTACCTATTATAAATGGTGGATCTTTCCATAGCTATGTTAGTTTACCAGAGGGCAGCAATCAATTTGAAGCTGTTCATCCTGGTAGTAATTTGATTGATTTGTTCAGTCTTTTCGAGATCATACATGCGTGAAATTGTTCGTAAAGGTTCATTGCTGGTTGACTATTTGCTTTGGTTGATATTTCTGACGAAGGAATGTGTATCATGTCCTGCCCTCCTCCCCCCAAAAAATGACGGATATCATAGGGTGTGTGGAGAGCGATGGGTATGGTGGTGGCGAGGATGAAGATCAGATTTCCATGACGATGATCATTATGTTTACTACCATTTGTATTGTTATTAGTTGTAATGTTTATATTTATTTGATGTCATTGTGTTTTACTATTATTTTTTCAAATCATTGATCACCATTATCACTCATCTTACCATTATTATTATGCCATATTGTGCTGTTTACGTGTAATTATACTATTCATAGAATTGGATGATGGGAAAATTTACAGGAAAGCCCCATATTTCATGGTAAAAACAATGGTTTCCTGTAGATTTTCCCTTAAACCAACCCAATGAACTATTACTAGTTTGTGAAGTGATCCTGCTGCTGCTGCAGGTGCAGCGGCCCAATCTCGCAGAGAATGTCGCCTTAGACCTGGTTCTTGCCAGGTCAGCTGAAGGGAGCGAATGGGACAACGCCGCAACACTGTGGGATGTGGATCTATCATCCAGCGCTGCACTTATTTTGGTGGTTTTCCCAAGATTTTCAGGCTGAGTTTCTATGATCAAGCGGGAGTGGGGTCACATGATAGCACTGAATTGAACTTTCCAAGGGCCGCTTGCCCATGGCGAAACCGAAGACACAAGCCGCTTCTGTGGTAAGCCCTACTTTGAAGGGACTCACTTGGGGGCAGCTGGCTACATGTATCCAGACGCCTTAGTCAAGAATCATGAGTAATACAGTAATAAAGAGATATCATTGCTTACAAATGGCTTTGTCTTATCACCATGTTCCCCATGAAAAAAATGCTATTTGTTTTTGCATCCACTATTTTCAGACGAACCCAAATGGCTATGGTAAATTCTTCCATCAACTCTGGAACTATGTCGACTCCAGGATCGAGCTGTTGATTTACTGGCAGGAAATGCAACCCGAAATACCAGTTATAAGTCAGCAAATCATCCTATTGATGGAATGACTAACCTATTTATACCATCTTATAACCATATGGGTATGGATCAATACCTATTAATACCATTTTTAGTGGGATGAACATCCATTTACCAGCTATTTTGATGTTCACCAGGGGTACAAGGTTTTGACACACTGCCATATAAAATGGATACGGTACATCTTATTACAACCTTTCTTTCTTTTTACCGTAACCATCCACTTGCCACGACTTGACACCAGGCAAGTGGCCAAGTCTTTGGTTTACTTCGAGGAGTTCCTTCCAGGCGGATGGATATTGACGGATCACGGCCCTCCAAGATACCCCCAACAAAAACCGGTGACCCTCTGGTAAACATACAGAAAACTATGGAAAGATCCACCATTTTCTAGCTGGGAATTCATCCACTATTTCGACTGGGCCATTTTCAAGTTCGCAAACTGTAACAAATTACCAGGCCGGGTAAAGTCTGTTGAACTATTCAAATTGTCTTGTAAAACAGCTATGAAGGATATGAATTATCTTTTGAATACATGTTGTCGGGTCTAAGGAGATGCAACAAACTAAGGTTTAGTTTAGTTCTTTGCCTGGAATCTAAGGCCCTAAGACCAACAAACATCGGGATCTACATTCAACAGACATGTGATATAACCCCTAAGTTGAATGATATTAGATGAAGATTGCAACATCATTTGCCATATCCTATCTCCAGGCGTTCAAGGCAACGACTTGGTGGGTTTCGTGGATGCCTTTGGCCAACGACTTTTTGAAGAGTTGGACTACGTCCCTTGTCGCTGTCCGGAATTGTGGAATTCACCCATGACACAGTCATGACGCATGAAGATTTAGTGACCAGAAAATGGGGAAATAGCCTGAACTAATCCATAAAAGTCGTTAAAACGGCTAAGGGTGCAGTCAGCGTTTCGCCTGAAAGAAAAGAACATATGTGATATATCCTGCAGTGTCCTTTTTTTGCAGGGTAAGGTTCGTCATCCCGACTGGAACACCGGGGGAGGCAAGCTGTGGTCACCTCGCGTGCTAAGGAGATGGAAGTGAAGCGGCTTGGCCGAACATTTGGGAAGCATTGGGAGGTGGATTTCTGTGATAAAACGTCGTGTTCATCAAATATTCTCAGCGAGACAATTTACACAAAAATCGATAGTATACATTGGTATAATTAAATTATACACCATACATAATGTACAGTTATTATCAACAGTACTGTAGGATACTATCATATACTATAATATATATCCATTTTAAACATTATACATATATATATATATATATATACATTGTAGGATGTATGATACAATTCTGGTGTTGATCATCTTTTTTTTCAGTGGGATCCAACGTATCTCAAGCCACCAGGATCAGGGGTGCATGTTGGAATTCTTTGCCAGCCATGATGATCAAAACATTGGAAAATTGGTGGAAAATTGTGACATATTGCGGCTCACCATACACTGAATTTGCATGATTTTTTGCGATTTTGCAGGCGAGTAAAGGCAGCTGATTCCACAGCCCCATTGCACACAAGAGTTTTACCCTGAAACGAAACCATCACGGAAGTGGAATATGATCTTGGAAGATGATTTTGCTAGTAGAAGCAAGGAATTTCCACTTCCATTGTTGTTTCAACAACTTGAGTATAGTATAGTATCTTGGCAACCCTCTCCGCCGGAAGGAATGCACAGCGCTTTCGGGAGCTCTACGGAGACCAAGAGAAGTTGAAGGCCCGATTTGGCACAAGATGTGTATCTAAGTAAATTTCAGCTTTGGTTGGGAAGGAACCTAGAATTCAACTCTTATTCTTGTCCTTCTACACTTATTCACATTTGATGGTTTCGTGAAATAGGGGATCCCCAAGTCACCATGGGTTTCAATACTAAGTCATGGCCGTTTATGACTTGCATGATTTGGGGATACCTCCAGTTTAGGAACCCTCCATATATCATTATATAGCATATATCATCAACATATATCATTGGCAATATAACATTCACATATTAATCAGTAACATATATGATTTTTACTATCAACATTCATTATCATCACTAATTATCATTATTTTTCAATCCCAATATACGATAATTAATGATGATAATTATAGCCATATAGCAATCAATCCCAATCTTCTTCACTCCGCTCCTCGCGCTTTAGGTGCCGACGATGTATCCCAGTCTGGCCACGGGGAAAGTCATTGCGCCTCTGTGGAGACGATGGAATTCTGCGAAATCTGGGATGTAAAGTTAGCATAGCATCCCAATGGTGGATCTCTTCCACAGGGAGGAACAACAAAAAATTGGACCATACCCTCTGGTTATGTCTAACGTAGCTATTGAAAATGACCACTAATAGTGGATTTTCCCATTAAACATGGTGATTTTCAATAGCTATGTTAAATTACCAGAGGGTAGATTCTGTTCATACCAAAATCGTCATACTCAGATCAGTGCTGATTAGAAGGTAGTCAAAGCAACTGTGCCATATAGTCATAGCAACTGTGCCAATATCATATAACCCATACAAAAACAGAGTAGTCATGTAGTCATCAGCATGACTGACATCTCAGTGGTTGGAGATGAGCAGGTTGATCCCATGATATCCCATGAAAATTTGGAGCCAACAGGGATGTAATCATCAGACATCAGAAATATCGTGGATAATCCCTGGGATTCCTGGGATATCATGATATATCATGGAGATATCCAGTGAAATATGTACCCGGCCTGGTAAACTAACAAAAAGCTATTGGAAATTGCCATAGAAAAATGATGATTTTCCCATGAAAATAGCATGATGGATCTTTCCATAGCTACGTAAACGTTTACCAGAGGGTAATCATCAAAAATCGGAATTGTACGCAAGGGTAAATAAGGACGTGAGTAAATCATAGTAAATCCAACTGGGTTTCCGGTATTTTCCTTTAAATTGTTTAAACTTACTTTCTGAGCCTGAAAATGAAACCAGCAAAGGAATGTGTGAATGTGACCCTAAAAGAGATGGAGCGTAATCCAAGCAAACAAAACGATTTGAACTACATAAATGTCCGCACGTATTTGGATATGGGTCAATACCTATAGATACATTTTTAGTGGGATGAACATCCATTTACCAGCTATTTTGGGGTTCACTAGGTACCATGGTTTTGACCCATCCCCATTTGACAAAAGATCATGTACTGTAGCCTTTTTCGATTCGGAATATGACCCACAAGCATTGTCTGGTTGGTGGTTTGGAACATGTTTTACCCTCTGGTAAACATACAGAAAGCTATGGAAAATCACCATTTTCAATGAGAAAATCCACTATAAATAGTCATTTTCAATAGCTATGTTAAATTACCAGAGGGTATTTTCCACAATAAATGGGATGTCATCCTTCCCATTGACTCATATTTTTCAAGATGGTTAAAACATGTTAAAACCACCAACCAGTATCTTATTAAGCATATTAAAGAACCGAAATGGCTGAAACTACCTGAATCCGTTGCGAAGGGCCTCAGCTGAAAGAAATGTTTCACACCCAGCAATAGATCTTCAAGCACCCCCCAAGATGGGAATGTAACATGATATATGATATAACTATGTTAATATAACTCCATCAACAAACATTGAGACCTGCGTGGATTTGCATTTGTATGGGATTGTATGGGTACCCTCTGGTAAACTAACATAACTATGGAAAATCACCATTTTTAATGGGAAAATCCACTATAAATCACCATTTTCAATAGCTATTTTGACATAACCAGAGGGTATATGCCGTACAGACACCTGCGTGCAGCAACAGTGGGACATTCCTAAGAAAAGTGCTGTCATTATCACCGGAACAAAACTGGCAACATCATCCTTCCGGAACAACCAGCAATTTTTCGTCGAAGATCCCATGGATCAAAAAAAACCAACGTTGATTTTGGAACACCGCACTCCATGATTTCCACTTTTCGATTTTTTTTTCAGATTTTTTTTCAGATTTTTGTCCCACTGTGATTTCATGATATTTCATGGCTTTTTTTGACGTGTCCATTCACCCCAGCTACCAACCACCATAGGATGCTGTCAGGTCATGGAGTGGATTGATGGCGTCAAGTTGACTGACACCAATGCCATTCGCGGCCTAGGCAAAGTGGCGTAACGGTTGAGCGGCTTGCGTCTGGTTGGGATATCCCAAAAAATGGCCCCAGTTATAGTAACCCCTCCAAATCATAGAAATATGTCCAGAATGGTAGTTCGATGATGTTTTCTTCATAAAATTCAGGTCTCCAACTTTTCGATCTTGTTTCACTGGGGTTTAAGGGAAAATTGAAACCGGAAAGCCCCATTAAAAAATGGTAAAACAGGGATGCTAGGACTAGACAGGTTAAAGGTCAGGTGGGATGTTGCTTCGTTTTTTCTTCACGTTATAGTTTGAAATGTTTGACTGTTTCTTTTTGATTATCTTGCTAAATGTGTTGTTGAGGTTGTTGTGATAATGTTTGGATTGAATGAAGGGGATAATTGTTGAGGTGG
>Ga0126342_10000423_pt1 | contig 44882 bp, 53 predicted proteins | sample Cyp1metagenome_FD_92528 | JGI IMG/M metagenome (GOLD analysis project Ga0126342, IMG submission 92528) | Coral microbial communities from Lord Howe Island, Old Settlement Bay, Australia - Cyphastrea 1 metagenome | ecosystem: Host-associated > Invertebrates > Cnidaria > Coral ...
CCCACCACACCACAGGGGGGGGAGGGGGAAGATCTCATATGGGGCCAGTATATGGGACCCATCCCATGGGAGTGGGGGGGAGGGGGGGTGGCAGGGCCTGGTGCATATATATATATATACAGCAGATATGTGCTTACCATATCTTAAAGGATTATATAAACTTGATAAACTGAAAAAAAAACTGGAGTTTTATTTACAGTTTTCTTTTAAAAAAAACTAAACATTGATAAACCATCCCAACTTGCCATGGAGCTTGGACTGCTTCAGCTCGTCGTGCAATTGCGCAAAGTCGTTGTAGCGTTTCTGCAGGAGCCAGGACCTGCCACTCCTCGACGCCGGACAGGCCACCGCCCCAGCTCACCTTTAAAAGGACAGTGATGCTCACTGGGAAATGAACCTTATCCAATTTTGGAAAATTGAAGGGTGAGCCGGTTTGACCATTTCGAGTCATATTCAGGGTTATGTCATTCGCAGAGCCCACAGAGTTGCTAAAGCTGACATGGAACCCATGAAATGGGCGTGGAAGAAGATTGCCTTTTTTCCACGTCTTTGATGAGACATGGCGAATTGGTTGGATACCACTGTACCGAATACAAATCGGCTGTTCGTGGTATATGTTCCAGCTCAAAATTTATAGTGGCTATACATATTCTATACTATTCTATGATATCATATTAAAGTATATTAAATCAACATTCTATTACCTTCTATGGTTCTATTATATCATATGTTCATTTTGATATTATTGAATATCATATCCCATATTGGCCTTCTCAAGGCGCCCCTGAGGTCCCAAACTCATTGGTCACCTGCACATCGTACCACACAACACCATCCACCTGACAGGGTATGGGAGGATATGATTGATGGGATGATTGAATAAGCACCAACGGCACGGCTTGAAGAGATCAAGAAATGGAAGTGGCTGAGGGTAACAGTTAGAAAGAATTAGATTGAAAGCAGTTGAAAGCTAATTCTTCTCACTCTTTTTCATCAAGAGATAAAATGAAACAACCATCCAGGATTGATGTTCCGAAAAAGTGGGACTGGATCTTCACACCCACTGTTTGATTCCGCGCTAGAGCGCTAGAGCTGTAGCAGGCCTCTGAATGACCAGTGAGCTCAAGTTTCACGACCATGGCAAAAAGGGTTGTGTGCTCAGAGTCCGTAGATTTCTAGTGGCAAACAGGATGTATGCAATGGTGCAACGTTGAAGAATCAGAATCTTTGGAACTCCAAAAATGTGGCTGAACTTCGGTGCAAATCAGTTGACTTCTCCTGGTTGGTTCCGGGCCCAGCACCGCCTTCGCGATGAAAAGAGCACTGCACTGCAAAGTTTCACGGCACGTGTCATGATCGTGTGTAGACATCGGAACCATCGTGCTACGTGTCATGTTCAACCCATTCCAGCTGGATCCACCGTGCCTTCCTTTTGGGGGACTAAATTTAAATCGGTGGTTCTGTCTGTACAGAGCTAGCACGCTGGATGTGCAGCCTCAATTGAAGAGCCCTCTGTTTCCTGCCTTGCAAGAAGAACTGGTTGGGGGGGAACCCGTTTTTCTCATCATTCTCCCCATTAAAATGATCAGGAATTGGGCTTTCTAATGCTTTTTATCCGTTGGAGACACAGGGCTCGGCTGCTCAGCGATTAGAGCGCCAGCGGTCCAAGGACACTGGCTGCCCCACACTGCAAATTGATGGCTAGACAGTCAGGGTGGAAGCGGTGTGGACCATGGATGCCCCGGCGGAATTTGTTCAAATTCCCTGTAGATGGAACCATGGGAACCATCACAGTTTCGCTTATTTTTCAGAAGGCCTATGGTTTCAAAATCTATTATGGCATCTTGAAAGTGTAGGGTGTGAACGATACCAAAACATTTGGATAAAGAACCGGGCGCCAACCCCATGTCACTGCACAACGGAACCCCGAGGATGACGGCAACGCCATGCCCTGCAGAACTGGTTCTCCAGGTCTCGCACAGGGTGGCACTCTTTGTACAAACTAGTTGGAATAAATGGGCAAAGGGGTCCAGCCATTGAGGTACCAATGGGTGGATATGTCCAAGTTTCCAATGTTTCCAATATTCAAATATTGAGAAAAAACCCTCCATTCCTTGGGATTTTTAGCCATTCATCATAATTATCCGGACCGAGACCCCAAACATGGTTTGCATTCAACAAACCACGTTGCTGTGCGGCAGTCCAAACTGCCGCCATTGAAACGTTAACAGTCCAGCTCTCTGCTGTTCACCTGGACAAGAGCACCATGAAGCCCATCCTTTATTTGGTCCAGGCAAACTTGTACATTGTACACCTCGAAAAGCTTGAAAGTGACCACTCCAATTTTTCATCAAAAAAAATGATGATCCAAGTTTTGAGGCCCTCAAACTCCCTCAGTGTAGCATCAAAAATTCCTATTGTTTGGCCCAAAATTTCCTCAGAAATCCAACAAGGCCTGCGCAGCAAGGCCTGCGCCGGCAGCGCTCACCGGTTTGCCTCCCAAGTTCACTGCATGGAACCCTGGGTGAAAAATATGATAAACAATCAAAGGCTGACCACAGCACACAACCCATCAATTATATATATATAGTTACTCTGAATTCATTAGTTTTACAATCAATTTTTACGTACGATTAATCAATCATCTGGATAATTGATTAGTTTATTCATCAATCCGACAGCTTTACGGTAATCAATTTAGTCGATGATCTTGGGATGTTCATCTCTCAGTGTTTTTGGGTGCTGTTTCACTTTGTTGAAGACCCATGATGGCCAGGTTGAGGACGCGATCTACCGGCTATACCTGGCCGAACTATCCAGGGTTTGTATGACACTTCTTTAGGTCCCATTTTCCAGGGTTTCTAAACCAAAGTCATTGACAATTTTATTTGCTGAAGTACGATGCTAATGATGCAACAGACTATGTTTTTTTGCAACATCTACCAAGCATTGTGGTAAACCAACCAGTATGTGGTAAACCCATGTAAACCCAACAAGAAGATTCTCCAATTGGGGATGGTTTGTTTTTTGGGCATGGCTTTACCAGCTTACCGCATTCCTAACCTCGTCACTTCCTAATCTTCCCCCGTTGCGGTACACCGGTTGCCGCCCCGCGCCTCCGGCCAAGCCACTTGAGTCACTTGAGGCCAGGGGTCCGGCCTTTTTCAACCAACAAACATGACATCAAACACGAGGGTTTGGCTAACAAAACCCTGGTGATGATGATGATGATCATCATCATATTTGATACGTACCAATCGAGTTAAAACCAAAGCACAATGTAATGATCCTCACCAGTGCAAGTTCTTGACCTCGCTTGCAGCAAATAGTCGAGCCACTGTTCCAAATTCCATTTGCACTTGGTGGTGTTTTCTCGTAACATTTTCTCGAAAACTGAATTGACATAACTGACTCGCACAGACGTTGGTGGCTTCGGCTCTGCTGGCGAAGCACCTTCCCGACAAACGTTGAAAACATCAAACTGCTCCAATATCCAAGGAACAGGTCGTTCAGGAAATGATAGGTTACCCCACCTCTGTTTGCGTGGTGCAAGCTCATCCAAACGATCCAAACAAAGCACAATGTGGCCTTTAGCTAACTCAATTCTTCAAAAGCACCTTTGCGTAGGCACCACATAAATTCTTCGTGTGTGACGCATAGTCTGCTTGTGTGCTGGTTTGATTTGTTTTCTGCGAATGATGGACAAATGTTGCTTGTGAAAAACAAATTCTCAGATCTAATAACTGTAGATGTAAATTCTTGGAGCACCTGTCTTTTCATCTGCAGAGATTCTAATTCGCGAAGATCTGCCAAAAGCTTCTCAGCATCAGAAGTCCGTAGGATTCTGGCGCTCTCCATATCAACAACATGTTTTTTGGTTTGTTTTCGTTCCCGAGAGTTCATGGTCAAGGGGCCGGCTTATGTTGTTCCGCTGCTGTGCACTTCCTCCAAACTGCAAAAACACAAGCCTTTCTATGCTCAAATCAACAGCATGAGCATCCCTGAGACCACAGAAAAACTTAGTTTTCATCGGATCATCACACCACTCCTGTTCAGTCAAACGCGGTTTCTTTCGACTTAAATCTGATTCATGAATTGGCGGCACGTCACCAAGTGCGCGGCCCTGTTTCAAGTTGTTCTTGTTCGTGGCTTGCACATTTCGATCATGTTGGCCATTACCAGCACTTTGAAGCAAACCCTCTTCTCGCCCAGTTCTCTTGCCAGCTGGACAATCTGGCTTGTGTTCTCGATGCAAACGCAATGCGCAATTGAAGCGCCAATTGCTCCAATTCAGGTTGTGACAACTGGGACAACCGATATAATGTCGGTTGGATTTCCAGGAGTTCTTCTCCAGAATCTCGGGCCAGTGATTGAAAGAAGGCACGCCATGGTGATATTCAAGTTGAAAGTTTCCCGCCATCACAGTAGCGCTATTGATAGGTTGATAGATCAACACTGCTGCCTTTTTTCCCATCTTGAGGGTGTTAAGTAGTTTTGGCAATCACTAAAGAAGCACCTGTTCCAAAACTACTTAACACCCTCAAGATGGGAAAAAAGGCAGCAGTGTTGATCTATCAACACTAATCAATAGCGCTACTGTGACGCCAGTTCAGATGACGCCAGCAGAGGCTGTCTTTTCGCTTCCCCTCCGAACAGTTTCACACGCAAGTACGGCCAGCACCATTCAATGGTGTCGTTTCAGGGTGTCCATGGTTGTTGAAGTGATCTCGATCGTAATCAATCCATTTTCTGCCCATCAATTTCCACATCTTCTCTTGCAACGGTTCCCGCGCTGCAAGGTTGTAGATCTGAAACAAAAATGATTTAGGTTCAGTTCTGCGCCAGGGATGCAATGGCTCGGGCTGGAATTGTTGGATCAGCCAATCGGTTCGATCTACGCTTCTGGCACTGGTGTTTGAAGTCCCAACAATCATCGGACAAAATTGACGAACACTTTCTCTGTCGCCAGCTGCGTGTGGCCATGACGATCGATCCATAGCCGCACATGAAAGGATCTCCAAGCAAGTGGATCTCCGAAGTCACATAAACATACTTGCAATCACCATAAATAAGAACTGACAAATGGTGTTGTATACAGTACACTTGAATTACAAAAGGAAATGTACGACTGTGTTCTTGAAGACAAACATGGGCAAAGAACTTGCGACCTTCTTTTTTCGGAAAAGGGGCTGCTGTTTTAGGTCCCTCAGAAGCCTCAGAACATTCCATCATAGCAAGGAAATGAATAAAGCAAATTTACAGGCCTCAGGTTCAAGTACAGTAAGAGAGAAAGCGAACAAGTCAAATCGTTTGAAACAACACACCCACTACAACTCTGCGGCTGCACGTCTCAAGTTATTCCAAGGCGGAAGAATCTATTTCATTGAAATAGATTCTTCCGCCTTGGAATAACTAGAACACTTACTCGGCAAAAGATGAATTCAATAGAATCTACCAAGCGCAACATGGCCGAATATTCCATGAGAACCAGTAAAACTATGTAAAACTATAAAACCCATTTTCAGACAAATCCAGATGGGATAAACCTGGTCAGCAAACTTACTCAGCATGGTTGGAGGCTACTTCTAACTTAATCATATCCACATATATCCACCATTTATAGTTGACTGTCCCATTAAGCTCTCCATTTTTGCATAAGATTTTCCATGTTTGATTCCCATAGCGGCTATTCCATGATATTCCGATCCTGCAATCGACCTGCCTCACCGCTTGAACGCTTGGCCACACATCCGACTGGTCAGGCCAACCTGGCGGGTTGCAACGTCCGTCCAGTCAATCCCCAGTCAATGTCTGTGGATTTAATCGTCCCAAAACTGCTTGGTCAAATCTCCATTTCCTTTGATGAACATCTCCATTCTCAATCGGATGCCCCCCAATTCTCAATAGGCCAATTTTCCCATTCCTGGATCAAATATCCCCATAATTCTGGTGACATCCCCAATTTTCCTATTCAAGGTGTATCTGAAAACAATGCACAACTCCGCAAATTGCCATTTCTCTCAGTTTCATAGAAGACATGATGCTTTGCCAATGGATTTAGGCCTGCGTCCATCTCTTTCATGTCTAATTGTTCAATGTTTTTCAGGGCTAAACCCATTTTCAACATATTTCTTGGATTTTCTTGGTTATACAAGGTACATTCCCTATAACGCCTATGATTACGCCTATTATATCCCCATATTTGTTGCTCAAATCCCCTAAAATTGGGGGAATCCCACCTGATCCCGCGGCAGCATCTGCGGCTTCGGCTACGGCTTCAGCCACCGCCTGAAATTTGCGGGGCTGTTTTGGCAAATCGGGGTGTTCAACATGATTTATGGCTTATGACATTATTAAAGATAACAAACATATAAAGTATATGGGTATGGGTCAATACCTATAGATACATTTTTAGTGGGATGAACATCCATTTACCAGCTATTTTGGGGTTCACTAGGTACCAGGGTTTTGACCCATCCCCATATAAAGATCGGGGTTCAGATAAGGGGGAGGAGCTGTGCAGAAAAAAAAATGAGAGGTACAAGACACACCATTTTTGCAACTACAAAATACAGAGCACAACTTGATTTGATTCCGAAAACAATTCAAGATATGCACTACAAAAACCTATGCATCTTAAGTTGAAAAACAGCTGAAAATCGGAAATGCTTACATGAATTTTCCCAATAACATTTTGTAGCTGGGCCTATGCCATCCAAAGTTCCGACCAAGATACTTTTCAGAAAGCATTTTGTAGTTGTCAGATTGAATTTGATTGGATCAAGTGTTGACCCCGTGCAGTTGTTAGATATGATTCTGTACTGGCAGCATTTTATGGATGTTTCAACTTCCTCAACATATATACAACTACAAAATGCAAATGAGATTTTATGTTGGATGATTCAACTAACTCAACATATGCAACTACAAAATACAAATGAGGATTTTAAATGAAACAACTACAAAATGAATGCAACTACAAAAAGGTTGGCCCAACTCCACTTTTTTGTACAAAACGTCGTCCCATTTATGTAGCTGTTATTTGATCCCGGATATATAAAGATCATGGAGATGTTAATGATATTTATGTTCATGCAAAAAAAAATGTTGTTCGATGGAAAGATCAAGAAGTGGGATTGAACCAAAACCTGGGAAATTCACGAGTAAAAAAACTGATTCCACCAATGAAAATCGTGGATAGCATCCAGATCATCCAGAGAACGGAGAGAATGAACCAAAGGATAGGGTGTTCGCCAATCATAAGGGCATTGGCGCGTAGGATGTTGATTCAAATCGATTGACAAGACATAGGCTAGTCGGATCTAGTCAGGTGTCTGAGCCACCACATGAGGATATCATAGAGATATTTTGAGGCACACCAACAAAAAGTTCTTGATGTTAGCCAGCAATCATTGGGCCACTCATTGCCGCAGATATGAGACGACTGGGACTACAGTAAACACTAGGACTACGACTGGGACTGAGCATGTTTACAACCAATCAGACCAAATGAAAAGGATTGAAAAGGTTGGACTTGCCACCGAAACCTGCTAACCAACAAGAAAACCAACCTGTTTTTTCCATTTTTTTCCCAGGTCCATGCCTCTCCTGAGCTGCCAAACCATGGATCCCCAAAGAAACCAGGAAAATTGAACAAATCCAAAAAAATACCCGAAAATCCGAGGAAAAAGGTGGCTCCCAAGCCCGAAACCGACTGACCCCTGGCGCACCATTTGCGGGGATGGCGACAGCGCCGAGGCCGGGCTGGCGGTACCACGTGTCACCTTCTCAGCCAGGTGAGTAGGAAACTTGGACTCCATCAGTAGCATTCATGGGCCATTGAGCCAAGGCCAGCAATGTTTTGTTCCCGGAAAACCAACCGGATGCAACCGGTGGGAATCTGACGGCAACCTTCCCCGCCTCCGATTTGGGAGGCGACAACAGAGCGGTGCCTCTCAGTTCAATCGCTTGCATGGCTCAACAGATTCTGCTTAGAGAAAAGCCAGGTGAATGGGGGGTTCCCTTCACTCCCCACAATGGTTGTGTTGCTTTTGGCGGGAATCGAAGCTTCGCTGCTTGGCCCAACAATGTCCAACCCTTGGCCCAACCCTAGCTGTATCCCAGTAGAAAACTCCAACATCTCGCACCTGCACCAGTGCTAGCCTCGCTGATCACTGGTCATCATTGGTCATCACCCCAAAAATATGAACTTCAACAAGCAAAATACAATTTTTCACAATACAAATGGGAACCAGTTAAACAACATAAAGAGTCAAAACTGAACATTTAGCCAACATAAATGGGAGGGAAATCAACAGAAACCAGGGCCTTCGACCAAGAACAAAACCTGTACAGGGATGGGAGGTTTCCACACAAGATCCCCAAGTCCTCACGTGCCAAGCAACCGGCGACGGATCCTGGTTGAGCTTGGGAGCTTGGGAGCTTGGGATGCAACCCGATCCAGCGAAAGAAGATTCGACATCCCGACAAAAATCGTGCTGCAAGTTCGTGTTCATGAAATTGATCTTTGTTTCGTAGATTTTGATAGATTTGGATAGATTTGGGAGGATCTCCCATTTTCGGAATACCCTGCCCGTTCAGTTTATTGAATGAATCCTTCCAGTCAGAGGGATGGAACATTGGAAGTTAGTGCTGATCACAACAGAAACACCTGTCGCATCCGTAAAATCATCGTTTCTACCGATGAGATTCTTAGATCCCAAAGCTCTCTTGGTTCAATCCTCATGTGTTTAATATTTACCGTTATTTAACATAGCCATGGAAAATGGCCCATAGAAATAGATGGTTTACCTATTGAAAATGGTGATTTTCCATGGCTATGTTAAATAACCAGATGGTAAATCCTATTGTTTCTTGGTGAAATCCCCATGCTACCCATGTTCCGCAACGTTGAATCCCCACGTTTCTTCCGCAACTTCCCCACCTTTTGGAGCGCTTGAGCCACCTCCTCTGGCCGTCGATCTGCCAATCTCCTAGGCACCCATGACTGGATGAGAAATGAGGCTATCATACTTAGGATTGGAAACCTCCATATGCCATTATAATATAATATAATATAATATAATATAATATTATAAATATAAATATAAATATAAATATAATATAATGTAATACAATACAATATAATATAATATAATATGTATATAGCCATAGTTGTAAGGCTTATATCAATACTTCTGCGGTTAAAATCCCATAGTTATAGCCATAACACCAACTGCGCCCCCCCAGTTGGGATGTATAAATCGTATAAAGATGTTTAATATGTACCCTCTGGTAATTTAACATAGCTATTGAAAATGGCCAGTTATAGTGGATTTTCCCATTAAAAATTGTGATTTTCCATTGCTATGTTAGTTTACCAGAGGGTATTTATCATTTTAAAAAGATAGGGGTTATGACACAGATCCCCATCATGCCCACCTCAGCACATCGACAAGCGAATGCCGTGGCAGGGCGCTCAAGGCCGCCAAAATGGCCTGGCAGAGCGATATCGGGTCCATGGGGTCCCAAGTGAAGGTGAGATATCCATGGGGAAAAGTGGGAAAAAAAACCAGCTCTATCTGGCTGAATTATAAAAAATCCATCGAAAATCCGCTGCTGCTGAAGCCATTTGGGCCATTTGGGGATGATTTCCCTTACGAAGCATCATTCCAGTGACTAAAACTGTAATTCATCCAGACTATATCCATAGAGATGGGATATCGTCCACTATGGGTCTGTACAATGATTGACATACTGTAATATGTAACAATAATTAACAATGTGTATGTATGTCTACTGCTATATCCATGGTACTGGGCGTATCATCCGTGCATTCACTGAATCAAAAAACAAAAACCAACCAAAACTAGGGATTTTTAGTGGGGAGCCTTTTTCATTAGTACCATCTGGTTATTTAACATAGCCATGGAAAATCCTCATTTTTAATAGGTAAACTTTAGCTAAACCATCTATAAATGGGCCATTTTCCATGGCTATGTTAAATAACCAGAGGGTAGATTTCTTAGTGCAAAAATTTGGTGGAATACCAGTGACCGACTCAGTGACATTCCCCGTGGTCCGCTTCCCCAGCCGCGCCTCATCGAACTGACCAGCGACACGTGTCGCAGTAGCAGACTCGAACTGCCTCGCCGGAGTGAGACCATCGATGCCCCCACAAAATGGGCATAGTGACCCCAATGAAAAGATGAAACTAGGGGGGGCTCCCAAAAAAAAGCTAGGGGAAATGACAACGACTCAGTGAAAAACCAAGTGAACAGCCAGGCCTGCCGACATTTCGCTCCTGCAAAGTTTGTATCACTCAGCTGCACCCTTTCGTCAGAATGCAACGATGCTCGTAATGCCGCATGCTTGTTGATGCCACTTCTTGGGAGAGATGGCCAATGTTTTGCAAGATCAAAATTGAATGTGTACCAGCCTCCCAGCTGCAGATCACAACTACGTATGTATATAATACCTCTTTACTCATTCTTCACCTATGAAAGTATCTTTGACAGCCGTTTACCGCCAGTTTTCACCCTGGATTCCTGTCAACGTCAGGTCACCGTATTTCACCCCTTGTCCCTCTGTCCTTCCAGTTTGGTTCCGGCGTTGTCTCTTGGGATCGAGGCTCTTTCACCTTGCTTCAGATTCTGCAGTGAAGAATATGGTGTTTTGCCATTGGGCCGTGATAGTTTTTTCCGAAATGATGTATATGTAAATATATATATATATACATATATATATATATATATATATATATACATATATATATATACATATACATATATATATACATATACATATATATATACATATACATATATATATATATCGAAAAGTTCATTTTTTTTGTGCGGAGAATGATGATTTTCAATGATTTACAATTGGACTTTGGGATAAAGACCCATTTGTTGGACAAACCCAGGTGTTGTTTCACGCATTACTTATCACTGTACGGACTTTTTCCATCAGAAGATTTCTGGATGATGCTGAAACCCCTGGAAACTCCTTTGTCCATCCTGTTTGAACCTTAGAAACATCTTAAGCCGCCTACTTTGTAGCCACAAACACATTAGCCCAGCTTTGCAACCCAACAGTGAAAGGTTCCAACAAGGTTCCAGGACTGTTCCGGTTTTTCGGGGCGCGCATTTTCGTGTCACCAGTCCCCGGCCCCAGAGATTGAAACCCAACAGATTCGCTGTTGGGAATTAGAAAAAGTGTGGTCTCAACATGCAGCCAAAGCCGATAGCACCCTAAGCGCTTCCTAACCAGTCCCTTAGGTCTGTGTGGCTCCCACAGGCCACCACACCGGCCAGGCATGCGCCTGTGAGGGCGAACGAGAAGTTGATGTCACCTGCACTTTTCATTGGTCGAGGGATGTTCATCCGAGTTCATCCCTCAGTAAATGGATGCCAATGTGTTGGAGTATTTTGTTGGTGTCATATTCCGATATGTAACATATATTTACCCTGCAATAAGTGCATGTACCCTCTGGTAATCAAACATGCTTTGCCGGAAAATCCACCGTTTAGTATGTTTAGTTCGATAATGTTCCAGGCTATGAGCCTCCATTTAGTTCAGGGGATTTCCAAACCATGTTTGATTGCCCATTTTACTCATTATAAATGCATATAAATGCACATGATATCCCGATCATGCCACCATTATACCACCACGATTGATGGTTAAACCACAACTAATCCCCCTTCTTGTTGCTTGAAGCCAATTTCTTCACCATGTTTGTTGTGTGAATTCCACTTGTTCGCCATTGTTGTTGGTTAAATCCTAATGTTTCACCATGTTTTTTGCTGGTTAACAATGGGCATCTTTGCCACTGATCTGGAGACCTCATCGTTTCGGATATCTCCCGTGTCGGCCGGCCCCTTGGCCCCTTGGGCCGCGGCAGGCCAGGGCGCATCCATGCGTTCCGCACTCCTGGGATGGTTTGTAAGTGACCAACCATTCCCATTATGGGTTAATGATTGGGTAATACCATGTAATACCCCTAGAAATGGGATGATGTTCTTTTTTTGTTCAGCATGTCTGAAAAACTTTGGGATAAGTTTGAGGCATTCATCCTCCCTGTCCCAAAGATAAAAAAAGAGCAGAAAAGCCACCAAGAATCACCCATAGTCACCCTTCGCTCCATCCCCTCGCTCCTCTGAGCAGGACTTGTCTGCGGGGTCAACCAATCTTGTGGAAAATCAAACGCACCCGCTGGGTTGGATCCTGGCAATGGAAAAACTTGGAGTGGTTTTATTCTGATAATATTTCTGATAATATATGATAATATCATACCCGGAACCACTCCAAGAATCCCTTGTCAGAACCCCACCTGTTGTCACCTGTTGTCCTCTTGGAATCGGGGTCAATGAGACAGCTCAGCTGGCCCCAGGTCTTGCAACCACTCACCACACCCCCTGAAAATGTTCTAGATTCAGTCAGAAAATCATTTTCCAAAATCCTTGGGCAGGTTCATGTTCCATTCAAGGGGCTGCCTGACAGCCTACCCCGACAACTCGAAAATTCTCCTATATTTCAGGATGCGTTCCTTATTTTTGTAGCTTTCCATTGAAAAAAACATGAATTGCCACGCCAGATCTGGTTGCATGCCACATCAATCGGTACCAAAAGCAACATTTCAGGACCTGAAAAACATCATATGGACCTGTTGCTAACATTGCAGTGGCAAATGTTGAACAACATCTGGAAAGAGAATGATGATTTACAATTACCCTCTGGTAATTTAACGTAGCTATTGAAAATGGCCATTAATAGTGGATTGTCCCATTAAAAATGGTGATTTTCCATAGCTATGTTAGTTTACCAGAGGGTAGACTGTGATCCAATGCAATGGGAGTCTAAATACGTGTGGGTGTATAAATGTATTTGCGCCCACCGAGCCACTGAATGCACTAAGGCCAACGAAGTTTCGATCATCTACTTGGAAGTTGACGGAAAGAAACCGCCAGGACGTGAGTCCAATACTACTTCAAAGGTCGCTATGCCGGTGTCAGCAATATCCACAATAAAGCAATTTCCACAGGTTTCCGTAGCCTGTTTCCATGCTGTTTTTGGAATTTTGAAAGATTTAAACCCTGTGCCCCCAATGAACAACAACCCCAACCCCCCCAATTGACAACCGCCCCCGCCGCCTGACTCCTTTCGCCGGCTGCGTCTCTTTTCTGGGGGCGATCGCTCCAACGGACTGTCGCCAACAACCTCCAGGAAGCTGGGACTGTGGCTATGCACCCCGGACACTTCATGGGTGATATCAAGTGATATCCAATACACATCTATGGGAGGTAGAAGATTCAGTACTCTGGTGCAAAATGGTGCAAATACATCAACTGGACGAAAGAGCTTGCGCGACAGTTGAAAGTCAGAAAGATATCAGTCTCTTGTGGGATTGAGAAGATATCAGTTATCCGATTGATTGTCAGTTTATAAATCATTGATTATCACATAATCATATGATTCTGAATATCCCCTGGTTCTATTTTTGTTGCCAACAGATATCAAGTCTCCCTGTGTCAACTCCTTCCGTCCCACCTCAGCCAACGGTTTTTCCCGTCTTAGCTGATCCTGCAACAAAGCCTTCACCTCAGGGCGGCTTTCAAGGAGAGCCACATGGGGTACCGGGCCATCTATCAGCGGAAAACAAAACATGTAAAAAAATGCGAAGATCAATCCAAGAATCCAATTTTGGGATATTTTGGGAATTAAGACTTCAAAATTTCGGGGGCTGTTTCCAATTTCCTGTTTCAAATTCTGATGTTCACTTTTTGTTTCCAGGTTTGCCCGAGGTATCAAACTTTGTCAAACCATCCTATTTTGAAGAGATGCAAGCCTGACTCATCCCTATGTGGGCATCGCGACATCGCTCATTCCTTGAACCCCAATAGAGGATGCGCCAGGGCCAAATGTGGCTAAACTGTTTGTTGCCCTTGTCATGTTTTCCAGACCAAAGTCGCCAGTCCACGTTGGCGATCCCCGAATGGCTAACGTGGAATGCTTCACCGCTTCACGGTTTCACAAGCCCAGTTCGACCCAGCTGTTCTGACGGCTCCAAGTGTCACACGTTGGCAGCTTGCGTTTCTGCCTCACAACTCCATAACATTCCATAACTAGTTTGCCATAGTTTGGCCCTTCCCATGAATGTTTTAGGCACAACAGGGAAGACAACTTCCATCACCAGGGCATCGCAAAAAACAAAACAGCCCGCCTCTGTGCGACTCCATGGTTGGTGCTTGTCCCCCTGGCGAACCGCTACCACAACACAACTGGAGCTCCCAGGAAATCCGCCACAGCACTGGCAATCACCAGCATTCTTGATCATCCTACCGAGGTTCTGAAGCTGCAATAATTGCCATGTTGGACCATGGTGCAGTTCCCATTCCACCGCAACCGGAGCCAGGCTCACCACCATGGCCGGCCGGTCGTTCTTCTCGTTGGGTCCAGTCCAAATCTGCAGGGCTTGGACCAGGGGAATGTCTGGAGAAAACGGAGGTCCTGAAGCATCTTTAAAAATTATTCTGTATGTATCACTTATCACATTGTAATCAATTGTAATCATATGTATCTGTGTGTGTGTACATGTATACATGTATGTATTTTTACATGTATGTATACATGTATGTATGTATGTATGTATGTATGTATGTATGTATGTATGTGTGTGTATGTATGTATGTATGTATGTATGTATGTATGTATGTATGTATGTATGTGCTTCGTGCATCTCTCAGATTGGAAAATTGACACTGCAACTTTATCTCCATCAAATTGGACATCATTTGACGATATATGACATAGAGGTTTCCTATATCCCCAAATCATCCATTTTAGTAGGTTTTTCCATTATAAACCAGACATGTTGGGGCCCATTTCAGGAAACCTCCATATGAATATACATCCCACCGCGAGGCCATGTGGCACCTGATCATCATTAAAGAGGTCCGTTTGCTCCTGGCAGACATCGTGCGTCACGGGGTGAGTGACTGTGGTACTTCCAAGACTTCAGCCCAACATCTGCCAACATCTATCCAACATCTATCCAACATCTATCCAACATCTATCCAACATCTGCTATTCACAACATGTTTTCATGGTCTTTCTGAATTGTCCGACCCTGTAATCAAACATGGCGAGTTTCAGCACCCCAAACCATCACTGGGATCATACCATATCCCGCCTGGTACATCTCGTTGCGGGAGAAGAGGTTGGAGACACGGGCCATCTGGGAGCAGCACTGGGCCATCTGTGCTGCTATGGATGTTGAAGATATATGTTGAAAGTATATCAGGGATCATTTCTACTGCCCCAGCTCCAAAGAAATGAACTGTTATTTGGTTCTAATTTGGTTCAAATTTAAATCATTCTCTCTCGAACCTATCTTTAGGAAAAAAATGAGTGATGGCCAAACGCCAATTTCCGAAACGCCAAACGCCTCGTCTTTTCGTCTTTTAATCGCCCCAGACTGCCCCATTGCCCCATTGCACCAGCCAGCTGAGTATCCCAAGCTGAAGTGGACACGCTGCTGAACATCTTCGGAGCGCTCATACCTGACATCATGCGGTAAGGCGGTGGTTTAAAAAATGCCAAAAATCACCATAGCATCATGGGTGGTTTATGAAAACCATCCCCATTTGTGGTAGTTGTGAATATGGCAGCCAGGCTTTCTCCACTAAAGCAGGGGGATTGACCTCAAACATGATTAAAGTCCAAATGTCGCGAGAATATACACAGTTTCTTAGCACCCAAAGATACCCAAAGCACGACTTCTCCAGCACCCAAATTCACCGGCGCCTCCAACGCTACGGAGGCAAAGAGCGCCCCGGGCGGCGGTCACCGAAAGCTCTGAAGCCAGGCCAGATAGGTTCCATCCAAATCTCTGGATCATCTAAAATCTAACAGAACCTGCTTTGAGATCATCGTTTTTTTTCAATATATAAAATCTTCAAATGATTTGGTTCAGCTGCTTGGCTGCAAAGTGTAGGCCATCTTGCAAAGTACAATTATGTTGGGCAAGATTCGCAATGTTCATGTTGTTGCTGAGCAACAACCCCAAAACAAAAAACTGCATGGAGACCTTTTCAGCCCGCTGCGCTGAAATTCACTGCGTCGTTCAAGGCCTCAGCTGGTGCTGCCAGCTGAAAGCCTGCGACAGTGTGATGTTGAAGAGACCAAATACGTCTCCAGATGACACCATTCTGGCAGTGCCCCACCTTCAAGGTGGTTCAGGGCTGAGTTGCCGGCGCGCACGTGTTCAGCAAGCTCAAGCGTCAGAGTTGTTGAGTGCCTCAAGTATCAGCCAAGGGAATCGCCAGGGCAATTGGCTTCCATCCCTAAAGTGAACTACCGACCTAGTAATGTTGTCTAGCCAATGGTGATATCTCGGCAATAGTAGTAGAAACCTTTTTTCCCAACTCCAGTTTTATCTCCAATACTAAAAGTCAATTAGCTTAATTTAATTTTATTATTGCCAAGAAACTCATGTTCTGACCTTGTCCAGAGGGCATGGCCAATAGTGGACCCAACATGGCAATAGTGGAAACTTTTTTTCCCAACTCTAGGTTTATCTCCAATACTAAATTAGCCTAATTTAATTTTATTATTGCCAAAAAACTAATGTTCTGACCTTGTCCAGAGGGCATGGTATAGTATCCAGCCATAGGGTTCCAGGAATTTACTATTGGAATGCTGACCCTCCCCCCCTATTTAAAAAAAAAAAATACAAAAAATTAGGGGGGGTTATTATTAGGCAGCCAACATTAGTATGAAATGCCACCAAATATAGCCATGGGTCAAGTCCTCATTAGCCTCACAAGTAAACACATCACTGCAATGTCCATCTACACTTTTTTTCAGTGCTAAGTATAGGGTGCCCGATGAAAACACTAGCACCAAGCGCACGGCAAAGCAACGCCGGGAACACTCCAAAAATCTCCAAATCACACAGCCACACTCGGCCACACTGAGTTGTTGGCTGCCCGCTGTTTACAGCAACGTCGTAGGGCGTACCTGCGCAAGGACGAGAATCGGCCAAGTACAGAGTCTACTTTGGCAAACCAATAGCTTTGATTAGCTTTGTCTGCAAATTGGGTCCTAAATTCTCTGGTTTATCATCATACCAATGTCATATCATCATCTTTGATATTAAAATATATAGCCATGCTTGGGGTCTCTCCCCACGGACACCATCAGGTGATCGTTGATCAGGCACAGCCTCAGCTGGTCGGGATCCCTCACCCGGGAAAGGCATTGATCCCAAAATATCCAAAAATCCAGAAGAAAACATTGAACATGGAAAAAAAACATGATAAATAATTCGATAAATAAATACACCAATTATAACCATATATAAACAATACACAATAATACTGCATACTGTAACAATGAGTGAAATCCATCCAAATATGTCCAGGGCTCATTGCAACCAGGCAACTCCCGCAGCCACCAGAAGATTCATGGCATCCAAGCGACCTGAATGGGGGCTAGAAACCTTGCATGACTGGTCCCATTGGGTTCGACCTCGAATGGATGATAAGTCGCTAGCTTTTGCCCATTGATTTGCCACCCAAATGGAGCCCCATTCGTATCTGCTAATGTCGTTAGTCGTTTCGGCCAGATCTTGTTTCCATACAACAAGCTTCCGTTAGTGTTCGTTAATTCACCAACGGCCCCCCACCCATTTGAAACAAGTCATTGTGGCAGATGTGCGGATCAACTTGTTTGGACGAAATGTTCGATCTGGATCCATTCAAGACCGTGGAGAAGCCTCGCGTGTTCGACCCATCTCGACTTGTTTGCACCCCTGGCCACCACACCAGCACCGGCCGCCACATGCAGCGGAGCCCAGCCGTGGTCGTCCAGTGCGTTCACATCAGCGCCGCCCTGAAGCAACCTCCTGGTACGGGTTGAGGATCTTCAAGGTTGGGAATATCTGGTACACTGGCATTATTTATTATTTGCATTTATTTACACATGCCCAAGATGCTCTATATCTGCGTTTTTCCAAAAATTGGGAATACCCCAGTTTATGGTAACTTCTAGTCGGAAAAAATGATAGTCAACCATGAGATTTTCTGGGTTTCCCCTAGTTTTCCCCACCTCAGCATTTCCGTGTGGCCGTGCAAGGCCGCAAAGTGAAGTGCCTTAGTGGAGCATCTCTTGACCGCAAAGTTTGGATTTTGGGATGGGTCAAAATGGTCAAAGCCTATGACTATTACTGGCATTACCATCTTTGGGGGAAGAAACAGGGTGTTGACTCATAGCCCCTTTTTTTGGATTCTCGGATTGACATATTTGACATGGATTGGGCTGCTGGAAACTTCAGAAAATTCAGCTGAGTCGCCAGCAGTGGTTCCTGCTGGCGCTGTGTTGGACACATTGGCCCGCATCGCTACCAAGCGGTCAACTTCGTAGACCTGCCCCGTCAGTTTTAGGCTGGGATCCTTCATTTGAACGAAAGGACCAGGAGACTCGTGGTGGATCAAGATTTGATAGTCCAGATTGATAGCTGCAAAATCAACAAAAACGGTGGTCCCCATCTTCAAGTTTGATGACCATCTTAAGTCATGCTATTCCTGAAATTCCCCATTCCTTGCTGTTTTGTTTCCTCCGTTTCTTGCGAGTTCGTTACCTCATGTGTTGCTGACTAGTTCACCATGTGTGTTGCTTGTCTTCCTAACTTGGGTCGAACAAAATAATCATGTTTCCTGGATCAACAGATGGGTGTGTCCCAAAAATCGGAAACAATGCTCCACTTTAGTATATGTATATATATATATATATTATTATATTATATTATATTATATTATATTATATATTATATTATATATTATATTATATATTATATTATATTATATTATATTATATTATATATTATATTATATTATATTATATATTATATTATATTATATATTTTATTATATTATATATTATATATTATATTATATTATATTATATTATATTATATATTATATTATATTATATATTATATATTATATTATATATTATATTATATATTATATTATATATTATATTATATATTATATATTATATTATATATTATATTATATATTATATTTTATATTATATTATATTATATTATATTATATATATTAGATTATATTATATATACTAGTATATATATATATATCTTATTGCCATTTAATGTGTCACTTCATGGCGAAAACGGATCTTTTTTTAAAGGTTTTTCCAACATCTTCAGCCAAAGATGGCTCCTCGCCAGCCACTGCTGCTCTCAGGAGTTGGACACCTCAGGGTTCCATAAATGGGTGATCCCCGCTAGATGGTTTGTTTCATGGAAAATCCCAATCAAAAATGGATCATAACTGGGGGTACATGGGTACCCCCATAGATTGGAAACCTCCACATCGTTTGTTTATAGCTGCGAGAATCATCGAACTATAACGGGGCGACTTTTCCAGCCATGGAGCTGATTTTCATTTTGGGTCATAAAATCATGTTGTAACAATCCCAATTCAACCAAGGTAGATCCAGGTCGTGTAACCAAGTAGTTGTTTAATGAGGCTCAATTGGAGACGCAAAGAAAAAATATGAATGGTGAATCTGAATCGCAAAAGGCAATGAAGTGCATTAAAAGTGGGTGAAAACAGAAAGACGTGATTCACCTCAACTTTTATCCTCATGTGAGCTTTGAGTCCGAGAATTCTATGTGAGTCAAAATTGACTCTGCGGCCCTAGGGGAACTATGTGGAAAACAGTTGGCTTCCGGCTTCCCAACATGATCGACATATGATATATGGTGGATTTTCAAGAATTTTCACACATCGGACCATCCAAGGCGAGCCGCCCTCTTCCTGCACCACCGGGATGTCACAGCACCGTGCCAAATCCCTTCGAGGCTCGCAGGGCCCAGGACATACCTCGCCAAATGATCAACACGTGTCGACCAGGAGCGGCTGGAGCGGCTGGAGCGGCTGGAGGCTTCAAGATCCCATCCCATCCCCCTCTTCGCAGCTCAAACCCCTGTGTTTGTTGTGTTACCTCTCCATTTTTTGTGGTGAATTGTCCCTTTGTTTGAGTGATTTGGTCAGTGCTGAGCTGGCAGGAGATATCACCATACCTTCGTGCGAAGGGCTATGACTTGAACAGTGGGCATCAAACTACATGATATGACCGATATGGCCTACCAAAATCTGGTTGGTGATTGAACCACCCTTGTGAAGGCTACTTGTCTGCCACTTTGAATATGTTGAATAATCCCAACCCAGACAAAACGCTTCCTCCTTGCACCCACAATCAACCTATTTTTGGGGACTCGGAACCACTGTGCTTCTTTTTGCTGCCAGGCGGCAACGTTGGGTAATCTCAAATATGATTGACACGCAAAGCTGCCGCAAAGTTGGTCACAGCATCGGTACACATCTGCCACCTCATCGCATTCCGCTTCGCCTCAGAGTCACAGGTGGAGAGCCATCTCTCAGCAAATCAACTCAAAAACATCCAGAAAATCTCCAGAAATGTCACAAAGATCACACCCATAAACACCCATAAACATTATCATGGATTCATAGATTATCAGTACCCTCTGGTAAACTAACATAGCTATGGAAAATCACTATTTTTAATGGGAAAATCCACTATAAATGGCCATTTTCAATAGCTATGTTAGTTTACCAGAGGGTATCAATAATTGCTGGATGCCAAGCCCATCACCTGAGACAGCGACAAAAAATGGACTCGGCGTTGGCTTTCGCTTGGTGCCCCTCGGGACAGGTCCAGTTGGCACAGTCCTGCTGAGCCAGCACCTGGGCACTGAAGCATCCAGCTATTGGGGTCTGAAACATAGCCATTTGGAAAACCACAGGGCGATGGTGGTAAAGTTGGTAAGTTCTTTGGGTTTCTTCTACAGGGTTTATGGTACATTCTGATCCTAGACTTCTGGGAAGGACCCAATATTCACCCATTTTCCCCATGAATCACTTCCAACAGCAAGCTGAGTGCGGAACTTGCCACAACAAGCCGAGGCTGAGAAGCCAAGATGTTGGACGCGCCATGATGCATCCAGCAAGAGAAACAGTGTGTGGTTATGAGACTGTTTGGTGGCTTCAACATGCTTCAACCTATCCCCAAATGTCCTGCAATGGGAATCATCCCATTCTTGCGATTGGACAATCCAGGATGACCAAGGGCAATGTTTGAAAGCACCAAACAGAACGGGTGCGAATAATGTTGGGTTGGAAGCCCCAAGAAAGGCGGGGGAGGATAGGAGCTGTTCTTCCATGTCTTATGGTCCAACTCCCTGATGATGCTTTTTTGGTGCCGAAGAACTTCTGCAGCCATGCCATCCTTGGACATTCTTCTCTTTAGTCAAGGAAAGCCTTGAGCCAGCACTGTTGGATGGAGCCCGGTGTCTAAGCTGTTGCCCTCGGCCAAGTGGTCAACCGAGTCAATCTAAATATCAATCTGAATATCAATATCATCCAAACTATCCAAACTTCCACAGTTGGAGCGGGGTCAGATTTCTGCACCTCCAAACGGGTGGTGCACCACGGTGAAACCTTTAGGGGGAGGCCATTTCACCCCTGCGAAGGCTTTGCTTCGAAGATGGCACCGTCACAGTAGCCACACGTTGGTGACACCGGCCCGGCGTCGTTGGCGGCTCATCCAAAAACGTCCAAAGTATAAGTCATGGGGGCATCTTCTGGTAATATGGGGTATATCTGGTAAAAGTATAGAAAGTTGAGAAAATGAATGAAAATGACTTAACATAGCATCAGTTGCCCATTCCCATGACCATTCGCCGGATGCGCTCCTCCTCTCTTCGCTCTTCGTCTTCCTTGTCCTGCATCAAAGAAATGTGGGAAAATGAGGTTTCCATAAATGGGAGTACCCCAAATGGATGGTTTATGATGGAAAATCCTATTAAAATTGATGATTTAGGGGTACCGCCATTAAAAAAAAAAACAAATGTTGATGGGCTCCAGGAGCTTCAATCCTGCACTCAAAATCCACTTTGTCTTCCCACAGAAATCTGCACTTTTCTTCCATTATATTGTATATATAATGGGCTTCAAGGCTGCCACCACCTAACGGGCGCCTGCGCAGCCTGGTCATCCTCCGATTCCTCTTCTTGCTCCTCCTCACCGACTGAGGAGCCAAAGTCATCCACATCTTCCTCCGAGCCCAAATCCGAGCTGGACTCTGAGTCGGAATCGCTGTTCTCGGTGGCCAACTTGGAGGCAGCCAGGACCTGACAGGTCCAAGGAGAAGGTGACTGGACCTTTTTGGGGTCTGTACTAACATGACCCAACAATCAGGGTGAGATCTCATAAGATGATCAACAAGAGTGGGAACTCAGCCATACCCCCCATAAACAATGAATCAATGCCTTTCCCTGGACCTCGGTCACACCCCAGTGCCTCGGGTGAAAAGATGCGCTCTTCCAAGAACATGGAGCCCATCATCCCCTTCACACAACCAGCATCTCGCAAGGTGAGGAAGGCTTGTTCCCCAACCTGTCTTTCAGGATCCCTGATGGCTCGCGAGAGCAGCACCTGCGCACAGCGCGTGGAAGTCTTGGGAAGGGGAACAAACATCTGAAAAACTTCTGTAAAATGCTGGAATACCTCTGGAATAAGGATCCACTGAAACGAAACTCCTGACCCTAACCCATCCGCACATTCTGCTTTCCAGCAGCCGCCTCCTGTTCGTAAACGATTTGTGGCCCCATGGATTCCAGTGCCAACACTGCCAGATGTCTCAGGGTGGGATCACTGCCTGTGAAGGGAGCCACAACTCCATCAATGGTGGTGAAAGGAAGCCTAGTCACGGTCACACTCACGTGTACAGAAAGTAGGGATGGTTCCAGCAGAAATAGAAGCAGTTTTCCATCCAAGGTCTGCATGTTGAACTTACACTAAAGCCTCAAAAAGCAAACAGTTAGAGTATGGATGCGTCAATGTGTGTATCAAGAACCAGTGTACCATGGTACACCCAGAATGACCGTCTCATTCGGGAAAATGAGGACAGACCACTGACAACTAAAATGAAAAGCGTCATATCACTCAAACCACCCATGGCAATCCACAAGTGCTTCATAACCCTGCGCTAGCAAAGTCCCCCAAGCTGGCTTCTTCCATATTCAACCCAAAAAAAAAGGCTCACATGTGTAAAGAAACCAAACCCTATGATTTTTCGTACGAAGTTCCATCTTTATAGTAACTTCCAACCAACCAATCAACCAACCAACCAACCAACCACCCGTTGCCAACCAACTGCCTGGCAGTGGTCGCAAGTGGTGCGCCACCGCCTTGCTGCAGTGCGACGCCACGCTGTTGCCGATCACCGCGATGGTCTCCATGGCGAAGCGACGCATCTCCGCAGAGCCCGAGGCCAGGACCTGAGGGTCCGAAGTGGGAGAAAAATGTGCAGAAACTAATTTTAAACATGTTGAGTGTTTGGAAACAAATGTTCAGAAAATGTTTGGAAACCATTGGAAGCCTCTACTGATTCTAGTTGACGTATGTTGACCTGCTGTTTTTGATGAGAGGCATGCGACGATCAAGTCTCGTAGATTCAACAGTTTTCATCAGATCTCATCCCGTCCCAAACATCTGACCAACCATCCAACACAGGTGCTGAGCCTTCTTCAAGGCAGGCCCTGCAATGTCTCCATCCATCTCTGGACCCATCCGTTTCATGCACTTCATGGCAGACACCTTGGTCAGGCGTTAAAGCAGCGGCCTATCTTGACATGTATAGAGGATTCAATGCCCTGGTTACCTGACGCCAGTGCTTCAAATTGAAGACGATAAAAGGCTTGATTTAGTCCAGAATACAGTACGAAGCACGAGATCTGACGCCTCCTAATAATACTCAGAAACAAGATTCTAAGAATGACAAGAGAAATGCCAAAGAATCACCTCACATTTAAGGTGGTAGAATGGGATGTCAAAATCTGGGACTCCCAAAGTCCACCAAAAGTGGTTCATTGAATCCGGGGTGCACGGGGTACCCACCGGGCCTGCACATCAGTGTCCTCGTCCTGGCAAGCCTTTGCAATCGCCGCACCTGCCAAAGATGAACAACGCCCAACACATGGAAAAATCGCCAACCAACAAATCACGCAGCTCTTGCCATCAAAAGCTACAAAAACACCACCAGTGTCCCCAAGACTCATGTATCCCACCTGCCGGTTGCGCCGCATCGGGCCCAAACATCGTCAGCGTCAACAGCGCCTGGCGCCTCAGCCGTGCGTCCTCGTCCGTGGTGGCGCGCTCCGCCACGGCGGTGGCGGCCTCGGGCGCGGCCTCGGGGCCCAGGTACCCCAGCGCCACCAGCGCCTCGTAGCGTAGGTCGCTGCCCGCGTTGCTCAGCACCCGCGTCAGGGCTGCGGAGGCATAGGGCGCCGCACGGTGACCCATGATGCCCAAACAACGGCTGGCGCTGATGCAAGCGAGGCCTCAACAAATGGACAAATTGTTGAACCTATACAGATTGGCAATGTCAATACCGCGATATTGTCTGGCTGACTTTTTGATACTTGATGCACAGCCAAGTTGTGAATTCTGAAGAAAACTCCCACCGCACAGGCTTCGAGACCACCGAAGTACTGTAAGGTGCACATGGGGGACCACAGATTCGCTCAATCCACAACCATTTGAAGCGGATTGCAGCTCCACATCTATTTTCCAGCTATCTTACTCCCTCCCCACCAGTCCCATTTTTCACCAAGGTGCGATCCGGCATGCTGCGAAAGAACAGGGTGGCCAGGACCTGCGCAGGATGCACTTCCATGTGCTCCGGCAGAAAGGCATCGTCCGCGATGTACGCCGACATGGCTTCGGCTGCCTTGATACGTTTCTTGGGGTCGTCGTTGTTCAAATGTTCTACCAACATCTCCACATGGTCGATCATCTCCTGCCAAGCACAGTTATAGCATGGTACAACCCCAATCCCAATTTTGATTCGATGATTTCACCCCATCTTCCCTGATTTTGGCTGGAAATGGCTGTAACCCTACTGTAACCTTCAAAATAAGCTGTGTTTAGCACCTGTCAAACTGCCAGAGCCCCCCCACTGTACCATTAAAAGAACGTCCCAGAAGATCAACATGCACTGGGGCCATCCTGGTCCGTCAGGTTCGCCACCGTGCCGCCGGGTGGGCCTGAAATGCGAAGTTCGAAATCCCCAGTCGATATGGGCAAAGTGAATCATCATGATGTGGGGATGAATGATACTTACAGTGTGTACCAGTAGTGCCGGACAAGGCGGCGGCGGAAGTTTCCAAGAAAGGACTCTGTAGGAGAGGTGGGTTGTTGTGATGCATGGATGGCAGAGCGAATCCACTGATGGACCGATGGTTGCAGCGGTCACCTCACCCACAACTGCTGGATGGAGCGTGGTGTAGTGCAGTTGTAGTTGTAGTTGCAGCGTAGTGGAGTTGTAGTTGTAGTGTAGTGTAATTAGCGTAGTGTAGTTGTAGTTGCAGTTGTGGCTGTGGTGTGGTGTAATGAGCGTAGTGTAATGTAATGTAATGTAGTGTAATGTAGTGTGCTGTAGTGCTGTGTTCTGTAGTGTAGTCTAGTGTGGTCTAGTGTAGTGTAGGTGTAGTTGTAGCTGTAGTTGTAGTTGTAGTTAGTGTAGTGTGGCGTAGCGTAGCGTAGTGTAATGGAATTAGCGTAGTGTAGTGAAATTAGCGTAATGTAGTGTAGTGTAATGTAGTGGCAGTGTAGTTGTAGCTGTAGTTGTAGCTGTATTGTAGTGTAATTGTGTAGCGTAGTGTTGTGTAATGTAGTGTAGTTGTAGTTGTAGCTGTAGTTGTAGTTGTTAGCTGTAGTTGCTGTCTAGTCGAGTGTAGTGTAATGTAATTAGCGTAGTGTAGTGTAGAGTAATGTAGTGGTAGCTGTAGTAGTAATAGTAGTTGTAGTTCTAGTTTTAGTTGTAGTGTAATTAGTTTAGTGTACTGCAATTAGTGTAGCGCACTGTAATTAGCGTAGTGTTGTGTAATTGGTATGGTGTAGTGTAATTAGTGTACTATAGCATAGCATATTGGCATATGTATTTGTAGTTGTAGTGGTAGGGTAGTTGTAGTTAGAGTTGCAGTTGTAGTTGTCTATCTATCTATCCATCCATCCATCTATGGATCTGTCTGTCTGCAAGTTTGAAAACGAAGCAATTCTGCGAGACTTCCTCAACTTTTGAACTTGATAACGTCAAAAAGGAAGCAATTCTGCGACACTTCCTCAAATCTTGAAGTTGGCAACATCAAAACGAAGCAATTCTGCGAGACCTCCTCAATGTTTGAAGTTGGCAACATCAAAAACGAAACAATTCTGCGAGACTTCCTTTAATAATGGAAAGTTGAGTGCAGAGCTGACGGCCTCGTACCACTGCGTTTTGCGATTTTTCCAGTCCATGTCTCTGAAGTATTGCGCCTGCCACGAAAAAGTGACGCCGGGTCATACAAAGCGCTGAACCTGTCACACAAAATCATCTTCCCAAAACTGAAGATCTGATGTTCCAAAATGCAACCCTCTCAAGGAAATCAGCGCCCGGACCTCCTAACATCTCTGATGAACATGTCTCTTGCACTGCGCCATTCAAATGTCCCACGCCTGCCACCGTTTTTGGAAATGCTACAAAACTCCACGTTTTGCTTATTTTTGACAAGGTGCACAATCCCTTGCGCCTGCCACGCGAAACGACATCTGAACGTCCAAAAGTGCTCCGTACCTGTCAGTTTTTTGCACTTTTGACTGGAAAATTTCCCTCACAAGGGCGTGCACTTTTTCGACATGTCAATTTCCAAAAGTGGTCCGAGAATGGTGTGCTTGGTACATTTTGACTTGGAAATGTGCTTCGCGCCACAACGGCGTGGTGGTCCGAACGTGAGGTTTTTTACATTTTGACTTCCAAACGTGCTTCGCGCCACAACGGCGTGCAATTTTTTATCTCGCATCTAGCCAGATGGCTCCACACCCGCCACTTTAGCGAGCCTACTCTTCGACCTTCCGGCGCAACAAATCATTGGAAAAACACAACGTTTCGCGACTTTTCTACCTTTTCCCGCACCTGCATCTTCTTTCTTCTGGCTCTTTCACTTCTCTGATCTTATCTCTTCTTCTCTTCTCTTCTCTGACTCTTCCCACCTCTGCTGTTCCGTCTGTCCACATTGTCGGAAGTTTGACTTCTAAATTTCCTTCGATTATGTAGGTGTATATATATATATATATTAGTGTGTAATGTATATGTGCAATATTTATATATATATATACGATACCGCTGGAATGATGATAATGAGATGGGCATAGGTGAATCATGGTCAATAGCGTGGACCTATGGGCCCATACAAGTTGGCGTATGAACATACATTTGCCTAGTTTGGCTGAGAAATGTAGGTACCAGGATTTTAATCCGTACCTTGGTATCATATCCAACAACCCTTGTTGGGCGTCACACTGGCCAACCCCTTCAAGTTGTTGATTGGTTTCCGGTATCTAGTGGCAAAAAAGGAAGGCTTGGATAGGAAAAAAAATAGGGTGTCCTGCATGAATTTATATGGCGAGAAAAGCATTGAAGTCCTGACTGGACTAGTGCATGCCGAGTGGCCGTAGCCAGGACGCTCGTAGTACTCTTCCAGCCATGTCTTTTGTTTGTCCTGATGCAAGAATTACAAGAGTGACCCATCATGTAAGAGAACGCGTTAGAGTGTCTGTGTGTGCCACAGTGTGTGCCGTTCTGGCTCCGAAACTCAAAATACCCAACTCACCAAAGAATTCTCGTCGGTCAAGGTTGGCGTTCGCCTTTGGTTGACTCCAAAGAGTGATGAATGCAAACACCGATTAGTGTGCAGAATAAAGTGACCCGGAAAGAATAAATTTCAGGACTAAACACGTCGTTTTTGGGGGTGTTCAAATGGCCCCAACTCTTCGTGGCCTGCTTCTGTTCTTTTTGCCGCGGCATGGCTCTGCCCACTTCACCCCTTGAAAGGTGTGGGTGCCTCCATGATGGTTTTTAATGTAAAAACACGTCTCATTTTGGATCTCAATGATAACCTTGCAGATCATACATCACAATGATGGGCCCCTACCAGATATAGAGAAACCGCATGCAGGTGAGGTCATCAGATCAAAGCTTGCTGAGGGGATTGGCCTATGTTACGTTTGTCTATCACCCAATTCAATCAAGCATTTCTCAGGTCCTCGAGTTGCTCATAGTTTACCAATTCAAAGAATATAGCCATGAAACAACTGATGGCGGGTAACTCTGATGATTGCAGTGGCAACTTATTGTGCTGTTGTGCGTCATGTTGGCTCTGAACAAGAAGTGGGACAGCCGTAGCCTCCTAGAACTGGGCAACAAGACATGGGTCGTTTTAAACCGACCTCCTTGACACCCAGCAGTGCGCCATTTTTAGATCGGATGTTGAAGGTCTAATGTTGGAAGATCTGGAAGTGGACACCCTCAAACCTGGAGGTAGATCTCAGAATCTCGGATTGATGTTTTTGTGGCCCAGTTGGCAGACATGCTGCATACGAATCCTCGCTTTCTTGGAACACCTTCCAGACGCTGGTAATGGTCCAAAGGTGGCCTTCAGATGGACATGGTAGTGTACTGTGCACAAGCGCACCCTTAGTCGAAAGATGTCGAAAGCTGCCCCCTGAGGTTTCTCTGCGGTTTTTCTCCCTTTTTTCCGCCAGCACATCTCCGTGTCTGCCTCGATCGCTTCCAACCTGCCGGAGTTGTCCCCAAAACAGTTGTTATGCACACCACAGTTGCCCCCGAATAGATTCCTTTTCGATGTTAACTTGCTGGCTACCAACCAAATCAGCTACCAAGTACGATGGAAACTCAAATTTCAGTCCGGCAAACTGGCCAAAATGTTCGATCCTATTTTGGGATCTGCCTGTCCTCACTGATCGTGTTCGAAGGTCCATAGGAAGCCTTGGTTGGAAGTGAACACACTCTGGGGGCGACGCAATGCCAAGTATCAAATTTCGATCAAATTTGGGACTAGCCTAGATTGACTACAACAACTATTTAGAAACCGATCATTCTAAAGATCCCTATTCGGGGAATTGGGTATGCCATTTTCAGACCCTTTGTTCCCATGGAACATCCCAACGCTGGGGAAGGGCTTTCAAAAAGTCGCTGCTCCCAGGTCCCAAGAACAATGATACCAAAATACAAGCAAAAATGGCTAGAATCTACTAGAATGATTTTGCTATGCTTCAGCAGAATGGAGAAATTTAGCATATCCATCTTTTGTAAAGATGACCCGTGTGCTGTATACCATTGTGGAGTGGCACAAGAAAACTTACTATGCAAATGACAAGCTCTTATGGCCAAGGAACAATATTTCGGAATGTTGTTTATGTTGTCTTGGGGAGGAAGCCACGGTTTTGTGGAGTCCCGATTTGAGAACAGCCAACAACCGAGATTATGTAGGCCGCACAAAACAAATTTGACTCCCAAGAACTGGGGTGGTCTATCACTCAAAATGAACAGTTTTTTGGGCCTGGCAATTGGCAACCCATGTTTGACATTGAAGCTGCCTGAAGCATGCAGCTGCACACACACACACAAGTTCCCTTTTCATCTGTCCACCAAATCGGTCTACTCGCCGAGCCTGCATGAAGCGCTAGCTTGTGCTTGCGCTGATGCGATGCTCATGAGGCTGCGCTTGAATTGATGCCGAGGATGCTCAGAAGAACTTCCGTGTGGCCTCACCATGGTCACCTTACTGCAGCTTGAGGGACCTGGAAACTTGGGCGACTGAGTAGCACTCATGTCATCTCATGTCCTCCTTAATTCTTTGTACCTCTGGTGTGACATGATTCCTTACATATATCTTCATGACTCAGTCTGGGCTGGATGGAAAATGTGTTCAAAGGAGAAAAAACAATGAGTCACCTTGAGACCTTGAGCAAGTCCAAGTCACACTGTTCATCCCATTTCCGTGCAGCACATGGTGCGATCCATGTACCATCTCAGAACCGATATGCGCTAAGAGGCCAGTCGACTGGAGAGCGTGGAATGCCTTCCGGTAGTGTTGATACTTGAAGACCTTGTTGGTGAAGTCATTCGGGATCCCTCGCAGTCGCTGGGTTGCAGATGGTGGCTCAGATTGAACTTTGGCTTCCATCGGCAAAGCTTGCTGGTCTTGTTTCTTCCTCTCCCTCTTGGCAGCGTGACGGTTCTTCTTCGCAGGCTGCACGTCCCACCGTTTGCTGATTTCCTCTTGCTCTTGCTTGATGCGACCCTCATAGGCTGCCAACTCAACGATTTCATTCACAATCTCGGACACCCAACAGACAGCAACATGATGACGCTGCAAGCACAGGAGTGCATCTCTGGCCAAACGCTTCCTTAGTTTCGCTCAAGATGTGGAGAAGACGCACCACACCAGAAACACGTGACTGACAATCTGAAAAAACCTTGGCAGGGAAACCCAGTATCTTACAATCCTACAAGAAGCAAACTCACCTGAGGCAAATCTAGGCTTCGCGTTGGCAATAAGATCGTCTTCGTCAACGACGGAAACCTCTTGAATCACATTTTCCTCTAGCTCAGACAGGTCTAATTCAACCTCCTCAAGTTTCTCGAAAAAGTAGCTGGCAGCCTCTTCCTGGTCTAAGAAGGGAAGCCCTGTTTGCATCACATTGTTTTGCATCCGCTGATCCCAATCATCAATGGCAGGAGGGAAAGTAAATGGAACCATGCCAGTTTGGAAGTCCAAGAAATGTCGGCTCAAGCCACATGGAATCTGATCTGCCAGTTCGAGGACCTGGTGCACATCATCCGGCGAGCTCAAAAAGACCACATTGCTGGACTCGTGGAACGGCAACTCTGGATGTGTCAAGCCCAAGTTTCGCCTCAAAAAAATCACGGGTCGTCTCTAGTGAGCCGCAGCCAGGTACCGTTGAACATCCTCGGCACTTGGGGCTGCAATGAACCATTGCAGTAGTTGTGCTGCGAAAGCTGGGCTGGCCGATCCAGCAGCCATGTCGATGTGTGGATGGACACATGAAATGATAATGTGAGCACCCTCACACAAGAATTCTGAGCCAGCAGCACCACTGTTCACAGAAGTCACAGTGATGGTGCTACGGTATCTGTCAGTGTTGGGCTTAGGGAAAATGAGATATTCTCGAGGCTCTGACACTTCAATGGTCTCACCAAGGTAAATGGGGATTGCAAGAAAGTGCAAGCCGCAGGAAACCACAAAAATGAACCTGTGCTCATCCAAGTGATACCTGCCGGGAGTCACAGCATTGGCACCCAAAAAATTGGCCACGAGTTGTAAGAGGATTGCTTGTGCAACACGAAATTCCGCATCACCACCTCGTTGGAGACTGTTGATCTCATTAGTTGTGTCCATCAGCCCGTGCGCGACAGAAAAGGCATCGGACATGAATTGAGGATTTTGATGCCCCGATTTCAGCTCTTGCACTGCATTGAATAGCACCTCAGGAGGGCGCCTTCTAAATTCAGTGCTTCGCAGAAACCTATCGTCGTTGCTGAAGGAAATCCCATACTCCTGACCCAAAACACTCTCGATCGAAGATGATCGCTTCTCCACCAGCTCTTTCATAAGTGGTCTTTTCATTTTCTTGAGGAAGTCGTTCAAGACTTTCATCATTTTGCTTGTCATGGGAGGGACAGTGCAGCTATGCTTCTGGTGATCTGGCAAACACAGCGCCATTGTGCAAAAGAAAGTGGCTTTGCGCTTGTGGATTAAAAAGGGAACTTCCAAATAAAATTGCACTAAACAGGCCAAACTGCTTTCGATTCTGCTGATGATACCAGGATGAACAAATGAAAGCTCCAAATTTAGAAGCAAACCCTCAACTTGCGCAGAAACATAAAACAACTAACTTGGCATATGGAGTGGATCAGGGTAATGGTGGTGTGGATCAGGCATATGGATCAAGATTTTGGTGCAGTGCATATCTAAAAAGTCAAGAATGGACAGAAGGTACTACCCTCCAGTCAAATTCATCGCAACGGGTCAATCAACAAACTGGAGATTTCCCATGGGGATTTCCCATTGCTGTGTGTAATTCGCAGGTATCACTTTCAGAGCTTCACCTGCCCATTTTTCAGATCCGATTTGGGTTTGAAAAATGGAATGCTCTCAGAACCATTGGTAGACTAATTTGTGGTTGCCAAAATTCTGAACACACCCTTTCTTTGTGGTTTGGTTTTGACCATTCGAGCCATAGCATCTTCTCTTGGATGCAAACACGCATTTTACAGGTTCTAGAGTTCCATACCCATTGTACAATCCTGAGACATTGCTGCAATTATGGTGATTTATAGGCATGCTTTTTCAATCTACCTACCGTACCTACCCATTGCTTATAAGTTTTTGCCTTGATGTTGTTTTTTGACGTAAAACATCCTAAAACTCCCTAAAACCCAGCGACTTTGAAGCTCTCAGGCCAGCACACTGGGCCGTCTAGCAGTCGATGCAACACCTCTAAGGGGCTGGGATTCACCGATTACAACTGGTTCCAAAATGGGACAGAATAGCATGGCATGGCATGAAGATCCAAAAGCCTTGCTTGGTTGTCGCCAATCATTTGCGACACGTTCCAGTTTGGCGTGTTTTTGTCGCCAGAATCATCCCAAAAAATCAAGAAAAAAACAACTAGCACTTCGTGCAGCACTCCAATTTATCCTTCCCAACACCAGGGACTCACAAAAAAAAACGCAAACGGCACCTTGTTCGAAGCTCCACAGGTTCCAACGTGAACAGCCCCACAGCTTGAGCATCGCCACTGCCACCGGAGATCAGAATCACCTTGCCTTCATCAAAATCCGCCGGGCAGCCATGGGCAAAAAAACGCCGAAATAGAATGCCTCCCAGCCAGGCTGCTAGAGACCAGAAAACAACTGCTTAGAGGAGGATCGCTGCGTCGCTGCTTGTTTCATGAAATAAAACAAACTAGAGTTTCACACCTTGGTGGTGTGCGGCTATGCCACTGAACTCCATATGTGAACAGACAAATGTGAAGAAACCTGGTCACCCCGAATCCCTCCAAATTCCACCTTCAGACGCTTCAGGAATTTCTCCCACCAGGTTTCATCGAAGCAAATGTGATAAGTTTCCACTGGATCGATGATCTTACACCTCGTCACCTTGCACTGGTACGCCCCAGAGGCGATGGCCATAGCTCCCTGCACCTGGTTTGCCGATAGCTTCCACATGATGGGTCAAAAGTCATGCGCGCATGAATATGTATATATATATGATGTGTGTCTGTGGGTTGTTGTTACTAGTATCATTAATGTTTACAATTGATACCAGTAGTGCCCGCACGAGGCGGGGCGGAAGTTGCCTTAGGGTTATACTATAATACCTTTTTCATCTATAGAACTTGCATGCGCAGTGCGCCAGCCAGGCCCGTGCGTGCGTGCTTTGTGCGACAGTAATGCACTGCTCCAAAGGTCGCACTTGAAACTCCACACTTCACACTGCACTCTTCACACTTTACACTTCGCACTTGCACTTCACACTCCACACTTCATCTCATTTCATCCTATCTGAGCTCTTCTCAACTCATCTTAGCTCTTCTGCACGTCAGAAAGTTTTTACTGTCAGAGGGAAGTCTCTTGCACACAAAAGCCGTTGCGCACAGAAAGCTTTTGCACAGAGAATTTTTACGCACAGAAGAATGAGACACAGATGCCTTTACACAGAAAAGCATTTACGCACAAAAAGTTTCTGCACATGAGAAGCTTTTACACACAGCACGCTTTACAGACATCTTTTACACACAGCAAGCTTTTACACACAGAAAGTTTTTGCACACAGAGTGCTTTTACACACGGCAAGTTTTTACACAAATCAAGCTTTTACGCACAGAAAGCATTTACACACAGCAAGTTTTTACACACAGCACGCTTTTACACAGAGAAACTTCTTTACGCAGAGAAGTTTTTACACAGAGAAACCTTTAGAGACAGATGCGTTTACATACGGGAGCTTTTGCACACAGAAGCTTTTACACGCAGAATCTCTTACACACGGAACCTTTTACGCACTAGTTCGCGCAAAACATTTCCCAGTACTACTTACTTTGTACTAAATCGCTTGGACAAAGTAATTCCCAGTACTACTTTGTACTACAAAGCTCGCAAAAAGTACATCCCAGTACCACTGTGTACTACAAAGTTTGCACGAAGTTCTTCCTAGTACTGCTTTGTACTAGAAAGCTTGCACAAAGTACTTCCCAGCACTACTTTGTACGACAAAGCTCGTACAAAATACTTCCCGGTACTACTTTGTACTACAAAGCTTGCACAAAACACTTCCCAGTACTACTTTGTACTACAAGACTTCCACAAAGCACTGCCCGGTACTACTTTGTACTACAGAGCTGGCACAAAGTACTTCCCAGTACTACTTTGTACTACAAAGCTCGCCCACTACTTTGCACTACAAGGCTCGCACACAAAATGCTTCCCAGTACTACTTCGTACTACAAAGCTTGCACAGAACACTTCCCAGTGCTTCTTGTACTACAAGACTTCCACACAGCACTTCCAGGTACTACTTTGTACTATAACAAAGCTTGCACAAATTACTTTCCACTACTACTTTGTACTACAGTTGGCACAAAGTACTTCCCAGTACTACTTTGTACTACAAAGCTTGCACAGGGTACTTCCCAGTACTACTTTGTACTACAAAGCTCGCACAAAATACTTCCCAGTACTACTTTGTACTACAAAGCATGCAGAAAGCACGTCCCAGTACTATTTTTTTGTACTTCAAAGCTTGCACAAAGCACGTCCCAGCACTACTTTGTACAACAAAGCTCTCACAAAATACTTCCCAGTACTACTTTGTACTTCAAAGCTTGCACAAAACACTTCCCAGTACTACTTTGTACTACAGTTTGCACAAAGTACTTCCCAGTACTACTTTGTACTACAAAGCTTGCCCACAGTATATACTTCCCAGTACTACTTGTACTACAAAGCTTGCACAGAGTATTTCCCAGTACTACTTTGTACTACAAAGCTTGCACCAAGCACTTCCCAGTACTACTTTGTACTACAAAGCTTGCACAGGGTACTTCCCAGCACTACTTTGTACTACAAAGCTTGCACAAAGCACGCCCCAGCACCACTTTGTACTACAAGACTTCCAGAAAGCACCTCCCGGTACTACTTTGTACAGAGCTTGCACAAATCACTTTCCACCACTACTTTGTACTACAAAGCTTGCGCACAACACTTCCCAGTACTACTTTGTACTACAAAGCTTGCACAAAGTACTTCCCAGTACTACTTTGTACTACAAAGCTTGCCCACAGTATATACTTCCCAGTACTACTTGTACTACAAAGCTTGCACAAAGCACGTCGTTTGTACTACAACGCTTGCACAAAGTACTTCCCAACAGACATCAAACTTTCACACACAGCAAGCTTTTCCACACAGCATCTTTTACACACGGCAAACGTTTACGCAGAGAAACTTTGACACAAAGAAAGCCTTTACACACAGCAAGTTTTTAACATACAAAAGGCTTTTACACACAGCAAGCTTTTAGAGAAAGAAGTTTTACGCACAGAAGCTTTCTTGTACAGAATGGCAGCAGAAATTGCAGCTCCAAAACTGGATCTCGGCGCCAAAGCGAAAAAAGGACGATTTTGAAGCACTTTTCCCAAAAAAAAGAAAATCACCAGCGCCGAGATTGATAAAATCTACTGACAAGTCACTATCGCAACCTTGATGCAGCCACTGCAATACGTCCCAGCTGCAAAAGACAATAGCATTTCCTCCCCAACACAACTCCCATGCAACATTCATGCAGCCATTACAATGTGTTTTGCAGCACCACGCACACATCCATGCCGCCATTACAATGCGCTTTGCATCCACGCGTTGCAGAACACCAAGGAGGAACCGATTACGCTCGAAACGATCGCAGCCGCACCCGCCGCGCACACAAGCTGCCCTTCATCGCCGGCTGCAGCCACTTTACACGAAAAACTTATATAATGTTTCGCGCTCCGGCTTCCTCCCCAACACAAGTTCCATGCAACATTCCTGCAGCCATTACAATGTGTTTTGAAGCACCATGCACACATCCATGCAGCCACTACAATGCGCTTTGCATCCACGCGTTGCAGAACACCAAGGAGGAACCGATTAGGCTCGAAACGATCGCAGCCGCACCCGCCGCGCACACAAGCTGCCCTTCGTCGCCAGCTGCAGCCACTTTACACGGAAAAGCACCAGGTTTCATGCTCCGGCTTCCTCCTCAACACAAGCCCCTGGCAACATTCATGCAGCCATCGCAAGAAGCACCACTGACACATCCATGAAGCAGCATCACTTCCCTCAGTCACCACCCTTCGTCATCACCACTTCCTTTAGTCACCACCACCCTTCGTAATAACCACTTCCCTCAGTTACCACCCTTCGTCATCACCACTTCCCTTAGTCACCACTTCCCTCAGTCACCACCCTTCGTCATCACCACTTCCCTTAGTCACCACTTCCCTCAGTCACCACCCTTCGTTTATGTGATGTATTGTTATGTGATGTATTGGTATGTGATGTATTGTCTTGTCATGTTTTGTTATGTGATGTACTGTTATGTGATGTATTTTCATATTACAAAATAGGTTTCGGTGGTATCCCCAACAGCCGCAACATTTTTGTTACAAATCCCCAGTGTGCACATGCATGCAAACAAAAAGAAAAAAAACAAACTTCTCCGGAACCTTCTCCGCAACCTTCTCCGGAACCTTCTCCTGAACCCGTTGAACCTGACCTGGCGCTGCACCAAAAATTACCAAAACCTTCTCCGCGACCTTCTCTGCAACCTTCTCCGGAACCTGTTGAACCTGACCTGGCTCTCCGGAACCCTGTTGAACCTGACATGGCTCTGCACCAAAGCCTCCCAAAACTTCTCCGGAACCCTGTTGAACCTGACCTATAGCTCTGCAGCAGCAAAGCCTCCCAGACCTTCTCCGCAGCCTTCTCCGGAACCCTGTTGAACCTGACCTGGCTCCGCACCAAAGCCTCCCGGAACGCTGTTGAACCTGACCTGGCTCTGCACTGCACCAAAGCCTCCCGGAACCTTCTCCGGAACCTTCTCCGAACCCTCATTGAACTTAACCTGGCTCTGCACCAAAGCCTCCCACACCTTCTCCGGAACCTTCTCCGGAACCCTGGCTCTGCACCAAAGCCTCCCGGAACCATGTCCAGGACCTCCCAAGCCTCCCAGACCCCCTCTGGAACCTGCTCTGCACCAAAGCCTCCCAGACCTTCTCCGGAACCTTCTCTGGAAACTTGTTGAACCCGACCTGGCTCTGCACCAAAGCCTCTTCTCCGGAACCCCGTTGAACTTGACCTGGCTCTGCACCAAAGCCTCCCAGACCTTCTTCGGGAACCTTCTTTGGAACCCTGTTGAACCTGACCTGGCTCTGCACCAAAGCCTCCCAGCCCTTCTCCGGAACCTTCTCCGGAACCCTGTTGAACCTGACCTGGCTCTGCACCAAAGCCTCCCAGACCTTCTCGGGAACCTTCGGACCTTCTCCGGAACCTCCTTGAACCTGACCCGGTGCCTGCACCAGTGCACACCGGAGCTATTCTGGGCTGAAGACCCCATTAGCTTACGCTGTTAGGGAAAAAAAAACGATGGTTGCATACTAGAAACGACCAATTTGTGGTGCTATTGGTACCCCAATTTTGCACTGTACCCCCATGTTCACGTCATTTTTTGTTGGACTGGTGCGTGTGCGACATCACTCAGGCGTCAGCAACATCAGCAGCTCAATTCACGGCTAATCACTTTCATATCTTACAACAAAGGTGGAACATGAACATAATTACATATCTCACGCTGTACAAAATTGACAAAACCATACAAAACCTACAAATTTCGCAAGCTTTATCCAGAGACCCTGCCTGATGCCAGGCTGGAGACTTCTTGCCCAGCAGACTTCGACAACTTTTGATCTCGATCAAATGCCCCGGCCCCGCTGTCGCGCTCGTGGCATCCCAGCTGACGCCATCAGGGGAGGCACCCAACCACGGCAGCGCAGGGTGCACCAACAGACCCACCTGCTCCACCTGCTCTCCTTCCGGGGTTCCAAAAGGACCAAAAAAAAGTCCTCCAACAAAAAAATGGTCTCTTTGAGTATTATGGAAAAGAAATGAAAAGAACATTAAAAAAACTACATTTAACATTGAAGCTCCTCCGCTCCCACATTTTGATACATTTTGACTGTAGGGAAGGCGCCCATTTCCCACAAAGAACTTTGGGGTGAGATGGCCACAACCCACTCCTGGATGTAGTCTCTGATATTTCTCCAGGGTCCGATCCTCGAAGTCAAAGGACCGGTTGATTTTGTGATTCAAGCGCTCTTGGCCTCAGGAAATTGCCACCCATCCCCGGAGGGCACTTCATGACCGTTTCACCCATGTGACCAAAACTGGGTTGAGTCATGGGGATGATCATCCCACACAACACAACTGGTAGAGGGAAAAAAACATTTGAAACACAAACCACCAACCCAAAAATCAAACTCAACGGGCTCTATCCACACCTTCATGTTTGGAACATGAACCTTCGACCACAGCTCCATCGATCCGTGCCTCTGTACCACCAATGGTCCAACCACTCCTAGAGAGGTTGACCGGAGTCAATCTTTAGAGTAGGTCCCAAACCAATTCCATGATTCGTTATAGTTGTGATTAATCAATATCCGTCTTGCCATCCCAAAACAAATGGGAGAATGAAACCAAAGAAAAGCAACAATGCAGAAAGCCTCAACGTGCAACTAGCACAGCATATTTCTTTGTCTTGCAAGTCCCAGCAGCTTGAACTCAATGTATAGACATCATCAATGGCAAGGTGGCCAACTGATCCAATAAACAAAACAGAAGCCTTCCAGTGGTCCTGTTTGGACCAGCTCATCCCATCATTCCCCCCATGTTTCCCACAGCTCCCCTCCTTGGCCAGCCTCCGGTGCTGCCCCACCCGGCGTACGGACACAAAGCGACCGGCCGTGAGCCGCCAGCGCCGCGCGGCCAACCAGGCGGGGTTGTAGGTGCCATCCGGCAGGCGCTGCGGCAGCCTGGTTTGCCAGGTGAAATGGGTGGCTCAAAAATCAGCACGGATCCACATGTCAAAGGCCTTCTTAGGTAGTAAACTATCCAAGTTTGGGCGTCCCACAGCCGGTCCCACACCAAAAACGAAGATGAGGGGGTAGGAAGTTGGCCCAATAAAATCAGGAATTGACCAACAGGAACGAGGAAAAAAGTGCCAAAATGATACTAATGCGCAGTAACAAACACGGGGTGGAGAATTGACGGACAACATGCATATAACAGCAGTCGGTATACGAGCTGTTGTCACCAGCTAAATGGCAACAGGAAGTAGGAACCTGTGAGGTATTTTTCAACTGGTGGTCTTTCAAAACAGCCATGTGTCCGGCAAGACTGGCCGTACCTACAGTATCCAAGCCACAAGTTCTTCTTTTTAAGGTACCCTTGGATTTTCCATACCGACAATCTCTATGATGTCAATCCAAGGGGAATAATATGAGGAAATCGAGACCTCCAAGAGGGTCTCCCCAGTATCTGATTGACCTCACCAGGTTGTGCATTGCAGGTTAGCAGGCCAGTAAGTGCCGAATCTTCCCACCTGGATGTAGTAGACGAAATATGACACTGGTCGCTAAATGCCATGTTGGATGTACTGGTCGAGAATGGGCCGGAAGTATGGTGAGCCTCAACACCTTGACCGCCCTAGTGGCAGCTGTGGCAGAACAAGTTCTTCTGGCAAGAACTCACGCCAAGCCAACCACCCTTTGGTTGTCGCCAGTAGCTGGTACACCGCATACTCATGGTTGATGATTTGGGGAGGTCATCTCCAAAAGTGATACATGCCTTACAATGGTACCCTTAGGGGTTACCATGCATCTTGGGTTGATATCTGTCTGCCTGGTTGCCAACCCACGAAAAAAATAATCTTCAGAGTAAACACCCGCCATAATTGGGGTTCAATAATTTTCACTGGCCAATACCCAAATGATGAAGAACCACTGGCATGATTGGTTGATGGTGGAGACTGGTGATACAGTATGATATGTGATAGTGATAGTGATGGTGATAGTGATAGTGATGGTGATAGTGATAGTGATAGTGATGATGATGATGATGATCATGATCATGATCATGATCATGATCATGTGAGATCATTAGCATTATCATTATTATTATCATTATGATTATTATCATTATTATTATCATTATTATTATTATCATTATTATTATCATTATTATCATTATTATTATCATTATTATTATCGTTATTATTATCGTTATTATTGTGATGGTGATGGTGATGGTGATGGTGATGGTGATGGTGATGGTGATGGTGATGGTGATGGTGCTGACGACTACCAGCTAAAAATGGGATTTCCACCGAAGGATATCTCCACCACGATGCCGCCTCCGAAGCCTCTTGACGTCCTCTGAAGACACCTAGAGGTGACAATGTGCCGTTGCCTACATGACTGGGTCCATGAAAGGATTTGCTCAGAAGTTAGAAGGACTCCCAATTGGTTTAGCTCGGCGGATCCCCCATTTAGATCCATACCTGATGGGTGCCTCGTCAATGAATCGGTTGAACATTAAAATATGTGTTTCAAAAAGTATGTGAGACTATAAACCAGATACTTTAAATCAAGGGTTTATCATCATATTCTCAATGAAAAAAACATACACTGGGCAGTAGATTGTAGATCAACCCCCCTTTTTGATTCATGCACCCTTCAATTGAGAAGATTCATGTAAATTCAATGTGCTTCCAATTCAACTCTTTTTTATTGATTCTCAAATCCCCTTTGTGCTGGTGAAACCCAAACACTTTATGGCCATTTATCAGTTATCGTCTTTTGATTCATACTCAATTTTTCTCCACTTGACATTCCCACAAATTGGTAAATTCCGTTCAGCGCCAATTGCGTTTTTCATTAAACCCTATTCATTGTTTGTTACTCTCTGGTACTTTGACATAGCTATGGAAAATTGCCCGTTTATAGGTGGTTTTGCCATTAAAATTTGAAATGATAATTTTTAAATCATCTACAGTATCGATGGGCCATCTTCATTTACTATCCATAGGCTAGTTTACCTACCGGGTAAATCATGGTAAATCTCCATGATTTATGGGTGAAAACCCGGCCCGGTTCACCGGGCCGAGCGCGCCTCCAACGAGTCCAAGATGGCCGCCTCTGCAGCCCGTAGGGCCACCTGACTGGCCAGCCCCGCGTCCGAAGCCTGGACGATTGGAAGCAATTCACATGAGCCATGGTCAATACTCACTATATGGTTGATGGTCATCCCATCCATAATATGGATCCTTATAATGGTTATTATAAATCCCTATGAACCATTGGATGACTAGCCCCTATTAATGGTTATTAACCATGAGTATTGACCATAGCTCACATGATGTTGAGATGGACTTAGATCTTTCTTTCTTGCTGTGGGAGATGAGGTGATGTGACCAATATTTGAGGAATGCCTCGTTTTTTGCAAGCATCCAGTCGGCAAGAGAAAGCAATCAAATCAAGTCAGGGTCCAAGTCTCGTTCAGAAAATCGTCCAATGATCAATGATTCCAATGTTTTCTCAATGCTTAGCAGAAAACTCGAAGCCTTTCCCCATTGTTGGACATACCCAGATCCAGACCTGAGAAGTTGCAAAGTTCAACAGGATATCTCCTGTGCATTTGCTCCCCGAAGCATTGGATCTGGTTTTGGTGCACTGCCCAGAGACCGCAAGTTGCCCTGAGTTCCCCGTAGTTTCAAGAAAGTTTTGTTTAGCATCTGGTGTGTCACCATTCTTCTTGGTTTGAGCCCATTTGTGTTAGGTTTTTAGCACCCATTTGGGCTGGTTCCATCCCCATTTGAGTTTAGCAATCCCCCGGAATGATAGAAAAGCTGGAAACAATGACATTATGACTTAAATATCAATGGGCAACATCATGAATCTTTCGGGGGTTCCAGACGTTCCAGAATCTCTGGTTTTGTGGCCCATCATCCATCATTGTGGGAGTAGTCCTGTAGTCCGTCCATCCCACGTCTCAAAGCTTTCGCAGCTGCACCGCAGGCTGCGATCTTTTCCAGCGCAAACCGCTGGCCCCACTGACCGCTGCGCCCATAGCGGTGGCACCGCAACGGTGAAGGGCAGGGCACATGGTTGGCAAACCATTGGGAAAGGCCAGAGTCTGTTGGATCCCAATTGCTTCATTCACAAAGTCAATCATCCAAATAGGGCGTGAAAATTAGGGACAAACCAACATGTTGGGGGACGGATGTATCCAATGTACATAAGACAAGAAAGATACGCTTTACCAGAATTGCTCAAGAATAAATGAGCCTGAAAATGTCTGAAGTGTGTGGGTTGTGCGCTGAGCCGGAAAAATTCCACTCTAAGCTGTCTGGTGCTGAGCCAGGTTGCTAGCACAAGGATCCCATCGGTTGGGAGGAGTGAAGCAGGGAGCGCAACCAGAAAATTGTGGATGGCCCCTGAGAACCAGTGATAGATTCTATCAGTTGTAGTGGCACACTGCCAGAGGATTGGAATTGCGTCTCTCTGTGGCATCTTGCAACCTCCAAGCACTTCATCAGTTTTTTTGCTGACTCGCTGTCAGATCTAGCACCTCTCAACTCACCGATTGCTTCACGGCAATCACCTGGCTCAAAATCTGACGCCATGGCTGGTCGATACGGCTAGGGTTCAACCAACAAGAACTTGAGTGGATGAAAGGTAAAGGCGGTGTCATTAGTAATGGAAGAACCTGTTCCAGGAAACATGTAGAGATGGGGTACATTTAAATCAGGGAACAAGAAGATGAACCTGGTGGGGCTAGCTTCAATGGCTTCAATGCCCTGTTTCGGTACAGAATGCCAGGCCCAAACCCTCCAAGGCACCTCCTCCGCCAATGCCTCTCCCGTCTTCTCCGCCGCCGTGCTCAGCACTTTTCCCAGCTCAGCCGCCTCCTCGACCGCCTCCTGTGCCACCTGCCAGGTGCATTGAAAGAGGGGAAGCTCAACAGCTGGAGATGTGGTTTCCATGATTTTTGTTGTTGTTTCATAGAGTTTCTAATGATGTACGGAAATGGTGTTCCGTGCTTTTTCCATCCATGATCATAGTTGATTGAAATGATTTATAGAATTGTGGTGGAAGGATTTCCTGGTTTTTTTTGAATTCTCTCATGCCTTATTTCCAATTATTTGGAGTCTTGGCATGCTGTCAGGTTATTTTTGGAATGATTGAGTAGTTGTTCGAATGAATTTTAGAATTTTCTGTGAGCAGTTGTTCCAATGGAGTTCTTGGATTTTTCTGGTTGGTTTCAACCTTTGCCATGCACGAAATTTTGGTATGGTTTCTGTATGTATCTATTGTTGTCTGCGGAACTGTGGTTGTAGGCCGCATTTGGGTTGGAGAAAAAACGGAACACGTGAGAAGTGGAAGTCACAACTAATTATTATGAGGCTTTGCCTGCCAAACCAATTGACCTGTGGGGAGAGGGAGAGATAGAGAGACTTCCAAAACTGAATTCGCTGCAGCACTTGTTTTGTTAGTTTCTAACCCAGAAGAACAGTCAATACGAGGATCATTGGCTGAGGAGCCTCATCGCCTTCCCAAGTAACAAGAAAGAATCCAGTCGGCATGGGGCTATCAGCCCAGTGGGAATTCCCAGTTCATGGAGTATCCTATGATAATCCCCAATATATGGGGATGGGTCAAAACCCTATCCCCCTGGTGAACATCAAAATAGCTGGTAAATGGATGTTCATCCCCCTAAAAATGGTATTAATAGGTATTGACTCATAGCCATATTGTGTAGAATCCCACATCAACCAACAGGGGCTTTCAACGCTTAAATCACAGTGAGGACGCCTTCTTAATCGCACTGGCTCCCTCAGCACTCGCTTCGCGCAGCAGGCCTTTCCGCGTCAGGGATGAACCAAGCATGGATGTGACCAGCGGCATCGCTGCTTCAGCTGTCAAAGAATGTCTTTGTTTACATAGTGTATATTACTGTAATGTATATTAATGTATACCATATACTAGTAATAGTGACAACATCAAAATAATTAAAACAGTAAGAAAGAAACTTGCAAACCCTTTCTTGCTGGTTCAAACTCAGATCAGCGTGAATTCTCCCCGACATCGGCCCACCTTCTCCTGCTTTCACGGCAGCTGTCTCCACCCTCTGAAGAAAGCCAGTGTCCTGCTCAAGAGTGACAGGAGGTTGTTAGTGGCAGAGAAGCCTAAAGCTATGGTCTGATAATGATAGTAATACTGATGACGATGACGGCGATAACAGTGGCGAGGAACAGGATGAGGATGATTCGTGACAAACATCTTCAAGCACCAACCCAGTTCCCTTTTCGTGCTTAACTTCGCGGCCAGAATGAAAGTATATATCACATTGACCTGGAATACCAGCAAACATTGGTGGGAGATCGAAGCAACTGGCCCTTTTCGTGTCACCCCTTTTCGTGTCACCCCACCTTGCCGGCAGACTCCCTGGGTGGAACAGCGCTGTGTTTCAGTGAGCGATTCAAGTCGTGTCTCAAGAACTCGATGTATCACTGAGCCCTCAACGAGGAATCCACTTGGATGTCCGAGGCCTGGCCCGTTGACGAAGCAGGCTTGGAAGATGGCGTTCCTATTCGAAAATGACCATGTTTGACTCCAATAGATAATGTGCGTGTAATATATATATATATATGTATGTATATGTATCATTAAATCTAGTTGTAATATAATATAAATAAAATATAATAAAATATAATATAATATAATATAATATATATATATATATATGTAACA
>Ga0126342_10000424_pt1 | contig 44851 bp, 28 predicted proteins | sample Cyp1metagenome_FD_92528 | JGI IMG/M metagenome (GOLD analysis project Ga0126342, IMG submission 92528) | Coral microbial communities from Lord Howe Island, Old Settlement Bay, Australia - Cyphastrea 1 metagenome | ecosystem: Host-associated > Invertebrates > Cnidaria > Coral ...
GTTCTGAATGGGGGAAGGCCCAAAGGCATGACTTAGGCATGACTTCTTGATGTTGCGTTCACAAGCGGGGAAAGCGAAAGGAGTGACTTAGGCATGACTTTGTCTAACCCCTGTAACATAGCTATGGAAAATCACCATTGTTTATGGGAAAATCCACTATTTCTATGGTCATTTTCAATAGCTATGTAACAAATTACCAGAGGGTAACCAGAGAATCCTCCCCGAAAATTGGGACAGAGGATGGCTACTACCACAGTTTTTTGAGGTAAAAAAACGAGGCCGCGCCAGCACGGCCATGGAACGCCAAGCTGGGTTAGAAATTACGTTGAGTGGGGCACCGATAAAAAGTCAGCCCAAAATTAATGCCACCACTGGCATCCTGATTCCTGATGCAGTTCTGAAGTACTGATCTGCATAGTTTTGGATAACCAAAATATGTCAAGGTGAGAGTTTTTGCTTTGTCTCTCTGGCTCGGCTCAAGTGGAACACATTTTTTGTTTGCGAAGCTCCCGGACTGCTCTACCAATGGCAACCAGTGAGGATGCCAAGCGGAAACGGGAGGATGAAGCTGAAGTCGAAGCTAAGAAGCTGTGCACTTCGTGCCTGGGCGATGGTGATCGAGTCGAACCATCACAATTGCAAAGAGGATATGGACATAATTGGGATGTTATAAGATTATTGGGATATTATTTATGAATATCTATCTATCCATCTATCTATCTATCTATTCTAATCATATCTTATCCAATCTTATCTTATCCTATCTTTTCTTATCCTATCTTATCTTATCTTATCCTATCTTATCTTATCCTATCTTATCTTATCCTATCTATCTATCTATCTATCTAATCTCATCTAATCCTATCTTATCTGATCCTATCTTATCTTATCCTATCTTATCTCATCTTATCCTATCTTATCTCATCTTATCCTATCTTATCCGATCCTATCTTATCTGATCCTATCTATCTATCTATCTATCTATATATATATATATGAGGGAAACCCATAAGATAACATCACAGTTATCATCATCTTATCAGCTGGATGGAGGCGACCCTGCAGGGATCCTCCGCAATTTTGGATGGAACAGCAAATGTCGATGGTCAAAAAAAGTCAAGTCACTTTATTTTTACTATTACTATTACTATTATTCTTCTTCTTATTATTATTATTACTATTATCATATATACTATTATTACTATTACCAGTAGTACTACTATTATTGTCATTTGTACCCAACAACATCCCAACCAAACGATCCTGGCTCTCGACCCAGGCCTGCCTCCATCGAGCTCTCGGCCAGCCCCTCGCGGCTGAGCGAAGCTTCACAGCTCCGCGCCAGCGTCCAGCAGGGTTTCCTCGAGCGCTGGCCGCAGCTGCGGAGCTGGGCGGAAGCCTTGTGCGCCCAGGGGGAGAAGGCACAGGATGAGTTGATGTACTGGGAAAACTACCTGGGAAACCCTGGACTTTGCTGATCTTTTCAAAACATATTTTGTTTGGTGATATGAAATCTCTCCCCATCGTTTTTGTTTTTGTTTTTAAATTGTGTTCTCCAAAAAATCCTCCATTTCAGGGGAATCTACTGGGGAGATGTCTTCATTTTATTCGACACCGCCCTGAGCAGATCCAAGGAAAACCTGGTGAAACAGTGAAGGAGCAGTTTTCCAGGCAGATTTTCAATGGCCAAAAGTCCAAAAACTGGGTGTTCGAGAGTTGGAGGTCTCATATGGGGATGGGTCAAGACCTATTATTACCATACAAAAAATAAACATTCATTAACCAGCTACTTTAGGGTACCTAGGGTGCCAGGGTTTTGACTCAGCCATGTATGTAGGGACTTTCCGCAGCTGGACCATTTATGTAGCGATTATCAAGGACTTATCCTCTCTAAAACATGTATAATATCATCTAAACTCCTGGATTTTTTCTTTTGGTTTTCTTTTTAGTTTCTCCCTGATCTTTTTCACCAGAGTTTGGTAAATCCGCAATCCGCAGGCAAATCCGGGAGGATTTTGGGAACATGTACCAGCAGCTCATAGAGGCTGGCTGCTGTGAAGCTGAAGCCGCACAGGCCACAAGCAGTGAGGCGCAAGACGGGCTCTGTGAGCTGGTGAAGCACTTGCTTCTTTGTTGGCAGATGCTTTCTGGGAAAAACAAACAGATTATTGCTTTTTACTTGGTATTGAAGCAGTTTTTGGAGGGCTTGAGATTTCAGCAGTTCTTTCAGCGAATGTGGGACACTTGTGTGAGAATTGATGAGTTTTTTTTCCCAACAATAAATATGAGCTTTTACCACCATTTGCCTTTCAAACCGAGAAATATGTGCTTGTTCCATTTGCCTTTTATCCAACAAGTATGGGATTCTACGACCCAAACGTCAACAGCTATCATCAAATGTCGTATTTTACCAGCACACATTTTTTCCCCCAGTCTTTTTGATCACACATTTACTGTAGTTTACCAGCAATGCAGGAGTTTACACACATTTTGACTTGATTTTGTTAAGCAATACAAATGGACTCATACCAACAAGAATACTGGTACAGTAAAATGTTTCTAGCAAATGTAGGAGTTTAGCAACATGTTTTTGTTGCTATTTTCACCAACACACACACATTGTTTTATTACTTTTCTTTCTTTTAATTTATGTTCACTGTTTTTTTTCAACAAACATGTTAGTCTTTTACAACGGTTCGATTGTTGTCAGCATGCACTTTTCTAGCACATTTTTCATTTTTTAACATGCACAATAATTAGGGAGTTAACCGCCAAACATGTGGATATACTGGTGGGAATAGAACCAATCAATATGGGACATCTTCAGCAATCATTTTGTATCTACAGTTACTGGGTGGTTTCATTTGTTTTTCCTTTTTTATTTTCATTTTCCGCCCTGAAAAATGGGATGGATCAACCGCAAACCAGGTTCGATCCGCCCAATTCAAGTTTTTCAGAGGGGCGACACCAATCAGGTTAGATCTGATGCCAGCTGAAAGTGATCCTGCCACAAGTAGTGCGGAAAAGCGTTTTTTCGCCTTGCAAATCGATGTGAATCAGCAGGGCTGCATCAAATTTCATGATGGCCGGAGGTTTACGACCTTGAGAATACAGGTTCCGTTGCATGGGGCAGGACCTGTTCTGGCGGCACCTGAAGATGTTGATTGGGAGTTCTGGGAAGCAGAAGGTGGGCTTCTGGGTTTTGCTCAAGATGATGAGGAGGACACTGATTTGTCAGCCGTGGAAGAGTGGAACAAGAAGGTCTGCAAATCTGAGATGTGGACTTCGGCAGGCGGGACATCATAAACATGCCCATCTATTCTCCATTGCACACACACACATGACAGTGGACAGCACATGAAAACCTTCTTTTAAAGGTAGGAACATCATCTCCAATTCGGGCAACTCCCCTTGGTAACGCTTCCATGTGGGTTTTGGACCTAGTGAAAATCCTCCAAATTTGATGCTTGCGGTGAAAATCGCCAGAACATGGTGGGTCAATCCGAACGCCGCAAGGTGACTTGATCCTGCTGAAGGGCGGCGAGCTGCCACGGCCGGTGCTACAGCGATTTCCATCCCCTTCCGCGGAGCAGCTGGAGAGTGGAAGCCACCACTCCTTGCTGATCACCTTGGACCACGTGACCGAGGAGGTGAAGGAGCTTGGAGGGGATGTTGGAAAGCCATCCGCAATGAAAACATAGGATTTCTATGGATTTCTGCAAGAAGTAGGGGGCTTGGAAGATTGGTTTCACATTTTTGTTGGGCTATTTACGGCTATTTTCAGGGTCTATGTTACTTCGGGCAGGCAAATACCACCAATATTGCTCCGAAAACAAGTTCCTGCCGGTTTGTTCCCAGTTTCAAGGGTCGATTTATGAGAGATCATTCTTGAGCAGCTAGAAATTGGCTCAAACTGATACCCCCCAAAACGAATACCCAAATATGGCCATACAATGCAAAATCTATGTGGCCCCAAGCTGTCAAACCATTTTCAGGCCATGCCCTTCAATGGGAGCTGACAGGCATCATTTTCACGGGTCGAATGCTTGTTGCCTTTCCATCTTGATTTGGGATAGTGGATCTCAATCGAAATTCAATGGCCCAGCCAATTCTGTAGCCACGTAGCTGCCCCAAACTCAATGCCCTTCAGTCTGCCAGGATCAGTTGATAGAGATGCACATGGACCCGGAGTCCGAAGAAGAGACAAATCAATGTGTCACAGCTTCACAGCCAAACCGAGTATTTTGCGTTGAACTTCCATCCGACCCATAGTGGCTGGAAAAAAAAGGGATGCGCAGCGCAACAGTGCTGGAGCCTATGAGCATAGTGTCCATCTTTCAGTCTTTGACCCCATGTCCTTGAAGGTTCGTTTGGGCACTGAACAACTAGAATCAGCCTTGCATGAAGGAGTGCATCCCACAAGGTCTAAACTGTTCAATATGGAGCAGAGTTCCAATACCCACAGTACCAATGCATACCAATGGCTTGCGCATTAGGGAAGCGCTTGGTGCAGGTGTTGCCCGTCCGCATTCTGATTGAAGTCTAGCGGCTGCACCCAAAAAGCCTCCGGAGTTCCCCCGGTACACCCGGGGGGGCACCCAGAGACAAGACCCACAATGATACGCCTTGACTCAGAACAGGAATCTCTTAACTAAGCCGACTGGATCTTAGGTGTGTTACCTGGTAGTTTCAAAGATGTTTCGTTTTCCCTCACCGGGGAGGATGAGCCAATCAATCATTGACATATGTTGTTTCTTTGTGCTAAAGACGAGTAATGGGGTTTAATTGATTGGTCTCCAACATATGGACACGAGTACTAGATATTACCAGAAAAACAATCTTGCAGCACCATCGTTTGAGGGTTTGTGGCTTAAAACTGATACTGCAATTAAGGCAGCTGAAGAGAAAGGAACTGCCAGTACCTCTTGCCCACCGGGAAGCAACTGACATTCCATGATCTATGCTTGGAAGGTGTGGGTGGGCTCAGGACGTCACAAATGTTGCATCTAGATGCTTCATCCCATTGATTTTGGCATGGACCTTGTAGGCCTCAGAGAAAGCAACGTGGTAACGTGGGCGTATCATTGCCATAGAGGCAAACTTCCCTTAACCGTTAGCGCTTTGACAACCGTGCCCGAGACTCTGCAGTTGTTTCGGAAAATCAGGGGCGCCCTTGGCGTTGGAAATATGACCCGTGATGCACGCCCATGCGAAACCAGGGTGGCAGCTGGATTTATCCGCAATTTTGGGCAATTCAAATAGGAGAAAGGAGAGTATCAATTATCGTTTGGGAACGGAGGTGCCCCATTTCCAAACAAATACGCATCTATTTCCCTCTATTTCCGGTCCTAAATTTTCATGAGAACACCAAACTCCAGATATTTTGGGCTCAGAACTGCATAAATCAATCATGGAGACATGGGATTATTATTTTCTCGCCCGGCCAACAGCAAAGTGCCACATAGGACAGGAACAACAGTTTAAGAATATCAGGAAGTGATGCAGAACCCATGGCATCTTAGGACTTTAGGGACATAGTTCACTGAAACTTCTTTGAGTTACTTTCCCGATTCTGAGTGACACACCTTCACCGAAAACAGCCATCATGGTAGAAATCCGGTGCTGAAATCCTGATTTTGGCCACACGTGTTTTCACTTTTCACAGCAATTTCCTTGAACAAAAAATTGCAACCCTTGATTCGCTGGCTCCGTTGGGAGTGCCGAAACATGGTCTGGAACTTGGACTTGGATCGGGCCATGCCTTTGGCAGCTTGCAGCTGCAATAAAATTCTCCCAAAGGTGGTGAACGAATGTGAACGATGGTTGTTCAAGATTTGAAAGTCCCCAAGGTTGAGACGTACATACTGTATATTACTACATCTATCATCTATCTATATACTCATTAATATACTCTATCTACATTGTATCTACATCTAGGTTGTGACTTGGAGCAGTTGAATTGCATAGCTGGTTCCATTGGATCTATCATCTCTGTTTGCAGCTGATCCCACCCATCCCAAGGCCGCGCCGACACGAAAGCGGAAAGCTGAAGATGAACCGCCAGAACTGGTGTCGTGTCCTCAGGGAATCCATGGGAATCCCCATGAATCCCCGGAGTTTTCAGGATCTCCAGTGGATGGGGGTGGATGGGGTGCTGCTTGGTTTGGTCCCAGTGGATGACCCATCCCTACACCTGTTGGTTTGAAAATCGCTGGGTTTTCCATGGTCGAACTTCCAAGGACTCGCACCTACACCGCACAACGAGTCCTTGGAAAGGGATCGTTTGGTGTGGTGTATCAGGCCTGGTGAATTGGGGCTGGTGACGCGAAGGTATGACATGGTATGAAGGAGGTTGGGGATCAACAATCCTTAGATCCTTCCAAACTTGCCTTCCCTTTTTCCTAGGAATCCCGGTGCTTCTTTTGTTGAACCCACCAGCTATCAGAAATTCAGCTGCGCAGCGTAGCGCTTCACTTTGGGTACCCCAGTCTCCTGGCCTTCTTCACAAAAAAACCGTAGAAATTGTCAAATGAGATAGTCATGATGGTTAGTGATGGTTAATACTGTTGGTATGTTCAGGTTGCTAAATGATAATTTCGATGACCTATTTATTTACCTGGCATTATTATTGTTTATCACATTGGTCACATTGAAGGTTTGTTTATTCCCTTCTTCTCCAAGCCTTCCGGAAGCCTGCAGGCGCAAGTCCTCGAAACTGGTGAAACAGTGGATGCTGGCGAGTTTGCCAAGTTCTACGACTTGGGAACCCATTGGACCTTAGGGTTATGGGTCAAAACCTTGGTACCCGGATGGTATACAAATATAGCTGGTAAATGGATAGTTATTCCCCCATAGTAATGATAGGTTTTGACCCATCCCCAATATTGAAGCCCAAACTTCAGAACTGGTCTTTGGGGGTTCCCGCCTGACCCACAATCACCACTTGTGGTGACAGGTGGCAATCAAGTCCATCAGGATGCAGGAAAAAGATCGCGAGGCGATGCTGAAGAGCCCTGTGTCTTATGCTCGTTCCTGGGTGCGGTGGAAGTTGCTGCTGTTGAGGTGCAAATCTTGAAAGAATTGGATGGCCATCCGAACATCGTTTGCTTGTCCTGACCCCAGTTCGATTTGTGTTGATGATCTGAAGTCGAAGAACTTGGCACCCCAAATCCTGGCTTGGTTGATTGTTAGATGTGTATATACTCAAAGAAATTGTTCTAATTTGATAATGCACGGATTGAATTTGGAATCCTGACATCAGTCAATCGGAAACATGGACTTCCAGAAAACTTATTGGGGGCTACTCACCTTCTGTTGATATCTCTTGCCTCCCCTACAGGCTGATTAATCCAATCATCAACTCAAGACTCGGGGATGCTTCTTACCCTTTATGATCTTTGGTTCATCATTTCAGAAATCATTGGTTGAGATTCTTCAATGTTGTATAGCAATCACTTTATGAATTGGTAACTACCATAGTAATTACATCATTTTTTGGTCAATCATTGGTTGAGATTCGCCAATCACACTATGATTCTGAGTGGTTTCATGTCCACCTCGGATGGATCCGCCAACAAATCAGCATCATTCAGAACCAACCAATCAAGTTTCAAATCATGGATGATCATAGCTTGGTTTATCACATCATAAATGATACATCCATATAAATCATATTATAAATCCATAGTTTTTTCTGGTGATAACATAGATAATTTAGTCATATATACTAGTTTTTTCTGATTATAACATGGTTATAAGTTATAACATCCATATTAATCATATATCAATCCTAGTTTTTCTGGTTATAACATAGTTATTACAGTTATAACCCTATTATAATTGAACCACCTGGTTTCCATTGGACCATTGGACTGTCAGGCATGGAGCTTTCCTCAGTGACGAGGGCACTGGAACTGGAGGTTCTGGCACCAGGCGGAAGCAATGAAAGACACAGCCTCTGACTCTTTACCCTCTGGTAAACATACAAAAAACCATGGAAAAATCACAATTTTTAATGGGAACACTCACTAAAAATGGCAATTTTTCAATAGCTACGTTAGTTTACCAGAGGGTAACATAGCACTACGGAACATGTACCATTTATGGATGATTGATTCTTAATTTTACTTATATTTACCTCTTAAGAATGGTGATGTTCCATAGCTATGTTAAATAGCCATAGGGTAGAACTTATGAGCTTTTGTCATCTCCAAGAAGTATCAAGAAGTTAGGGTTGCTGTTAGATGGAATTCTGGGAACTTGGGTGAAACAATCCACCCTGCTGAATTTGCCAGTATGTATTGAACTTGTGTGAGCACAGGGTTGATTTTTGAGGATTCTACTTTCTAGTGATAAAGGCTATATCACTCCGGCATGTTTTTGACCGGATAGACACGCGTTGGCAAATTTCGGTTTTGATGTACCCATGGAGGGGAAGGTTAAATATGGAAGCCATCTCCATCAGCTGATATGCATATCATCAGCAGATCTCCTGAGAAAGGGTTTTTTCAAGATTAATGCACCCAAAGCCATGGTATCATCAACTGCCCAGCTTGAGTTGCAGGAAAACCATAAGCAATTGTGGTACTGTACTTGACCAATGGGGACTCTTGGAACCATTTGGTCCCTGCTGGGTGGTTCAACTCAACGATTATTCCATTGGAAGAACTGGGACGACGATCCCGGATCGAATATCTGATGGGTGGCTCAACCACGAAGCACGAAGCATATCATCCATATCCCTTTGCAGGTTGAACTTGGTCCTTGAGTTTTTATCTGACACCTTGCACCGCGTGTTTGACTCAGATCGGTTGAAGGAGCCGCCTGACACTTTGGTGTTTTCACCTTGGGAACTGCTCAGCATGGAACAAGGACCTCTGGGGACTCAAAGATGAACAGGCGATTTTAGGGAACCCCAGTCTGACCTGCAACTTTCTCTGAAAGCCTAGGTGATCAAACACTACAACCAGTTGGATTCCAAAATGGTGCTGACCTTGGCAGTTGGATTCGGCATGAAGTGGCTTCCTCTTTGAAGGCAGGCCAGCCCAGCCCAACTGCAGAAATACATTTTTTGGGTTCGATATGAGAAAACCAAGATGAATACACTATTAGGGCCCCTTCATTCACCGGTTCCAACTTTATTTGAACAGGGAAATTGGAGTATCCAGCATTTTGGGACATACCTGGCCACTACCAAAAGGATCATGGATCGAAGTCAGTCTATGTTTAGAGACAGGGTGATCTACACTTCGACCCTTGGGTCTCCCATTGAGGATGCCTTCTACGTCAAGTTGTACCAGTTCCAGCTGTTGCGAGGTGTGCCTTCATCCCAACCAACCCTTTGGGGGTCCTTTTGCAGGGTCCCATAAAAAGGGGTGTCCCCAATCTCAGCCCAAGTATGGATGGCTTAATGCTGGGCTTCCCTGATCACATTTGACATATTTGAACAGGTCTGGCCTTTGTCCACGGTCGTGGCATTGTGCATTGCGATCTCAAACCGTCAGGGGACCCCAGTTGAGACGGGACTTTCAAGTGGAGGATTTGGACGACCTGGGCCCGCTGGGATGGGATTCACTGGATGGCTTTGCTGCACATATTTCCCTAGTCGGAGTCTGGGGCTGCCATTCTTGACCCCTTGCGAAGTTGTGGTGAGGATCCACCCGGGGATTGGTGTGAGGCAGAATCTGCTGCTGGATGGCAAGAGCCACACGCTGAAAATCTGCGATTTCGGCACGGCGAAGCGCATGATCTATGGTGAACAGCCCCGGGGCCCAAGGAAAACTTCCAGGTTTCATGCGGAGGCCCTGGGTTGAAGGCCTGTTGTAACATCTAGTGGCCACCAGGAAAGCTGGAACGCGGCCAGCAAGATGTGGGCTGTGGGAAGAGTTGTTCCGAGGCAGCGCCCGTACATGGTGTCCCGCTACTACCGGGCACCCGAATTGATCCTTGGTGCGTGGACCTAAGGAACAATGACTGAGCCACAGTTGAGTGCAGAAGATGTGAGCAGTGGGCAGTGGGCCAAAAACTTTCCAGTTTGCCGGATACGAATGAAAGGTATACTGCAACACTGCAACATGCTATTTGGGTCAAGAGGAACCTATTATAGTCCATGAATGTCCATGATAGGAATCCACATAGTAATCCACATCAACCAAACAGTAAAACGAACCCTCAAGAGCTTTTGGAAACTGGTATAGCAAGGCCACCAGCTACACAACTGGCGTCGATCTGTGGTCCGCTGGCTGTGTCCGGATGCCTGGCCATATTGGTTGATAACAATAGCCATGATTTCAACTAAGGATGGAAGTGGGAGACTATAGAACAGACAGTGAATACGTGCACACTGGCGGAACAACCATGTTTTCTTGGAGGGTACATGGGACTCGCCTGGACAAATCATGGATGGTTAGTTAAGGTGACATTGAAAATGGCGAGCTATGTACCCAGATTACCCCATGTCAATCTCCAGAAAACCCCGGAGGTCTTTGCTGAACTGATCCTGGGGCAGCCTTTATTTACCGGCAAAGATGGCGTGGACCAGTTGGTGGGAGTCTCAGTTGGTTGGGATCTGTGTTGATTTGTGTGGAACTTGGAGTGAAATTCCCAAGTTGAGACATGTTTATCTGTAGATAGATGGATAGATAGATAGATAGATTAGATTAGATTAGATTGGATTGGATTGGATTAGATAAGATTAGATTAGATTGGATTAGATTAGGATAGAATATATTAGATTGGATTAGATTAGGATAGAATAGATTAGATTAGCATAGAATAGATAGATAGAAATGTACCAATATCATCATCAATTTTTGAATATATCATCAGATCGAATATTCATTTTCCTTTTTGCTTCTATCCCCAGTTTCAGTGAAGTCTTCCACAATTTGAGTCGATTTTTTTTTTTGAAGGTCAATTTAGTGAGTCAATGGTTTTTTTCCATGTTTTTTCATGATTTCTCATGGTTTTTCATGGTTTTTCCATGTTTTTTCATGATTTATCATGGTTTTTCATGGTTTTTCCATGTTTTTTCATGATTTCTCATGGGTTTTCATGGTTTTCCCATGTTTTTTCCCATGTTTTTTCATCTGAATGGCTGGATCTGACCTCCATCACCAGCAGCAGCTTTTCTGCGCAGGTCCAGATCATCAAGGTCCTTGGAACTCCAAGTCCTCAGCAGTTGCGTGGCGACCTTATGGATTTGGGTGATCAAAAATTGGAATGACACCCTCTGGTTATTTAACATATATATATATAATAATACCAATAATAATAGTAATAATAATAGTAATAGTAATGATAATAACAATAATATATATATATATATACACATAATATATATATATATACATTATACACATATATATGTGAAAACTGGCCAATTTATAGATGACCTATGATGATTTACTTAAATGATACCCATCTGTGTATAGATGGCCCATAGAAATAGATGCCTGATGATTTACCTATTGAAATTGGGATTAACATAGCTATGGAAATCGGGCAATAGAAATAGATGATCTACGATGATTTTGATTTACCTACTGAAAGTGGTAAATGATAAAACAGAAAGGACTCACGACGATTCACTTCAATTCATTGGAATGAGAACCGGAATTGTTTCCCATAATCGAGAGATCGGACGTTTACTGCTAATTCACTGCAGGCATACGTAGCAACAGGAAATCATATCAACAAACATCATCATTTTGATCAACATCATTATTGTCAGGAAAACAGATGTCATGGATAAGTGTGGGATGGCTGGAGCTGTTTTGAGGCGCCATGAATCCGAACTACCCGGATTATGAGTTCACGCCCACGTGCTCTTGGCAAGAACTTTGGTATTCTGAAATCAGACACGGAAATAACCATCCTGAACCTGACAGTCATACTGAGTTCAGTGGTTCAGAACTCCTGCGCCACAACCCCTGACATGAAAAGCTGTGAGATATTCATGTGGAACCCAAAGGGGTGGTGATGATGCTTTTCTTGCCTTTCTCATGCAATCTATAAAGCATTCGCAAATATGGTGCATGCGGTCAACCATCCATGCCAACCCATGCCAACCTGGCATGCCAGGGTACAAGCTCATCCTTGGGAAAAAGCCACTGGCCTGAGACTGCTTTGGGGCTACACAGATTTTTGATGATTTTTGCCTCATGTTTTTACCATATTTTTCCTCATGACTTTTCTGCTGCTTTGCCATATGTTTTTACGCTCCATTTTTTGCTCAGGTCCTGCGCGGATGGGCGCCACACCACGCCTGTGAACTGGTTTGGGGGCTCAGCTTTTGATGTTTTCTTGGTCTTGAAGACAGTTTTGGAAATGGGGGCACTTTATTTTCAGAAGAGATTGGAAAGCATGGATATGTTCCTATGGGGGTTCTTATGCGGGATCCCCAGAACCAGGATTTTTAAATACGAAACTGGTCTAATGACTTGGATGATTTGGGGTACCCCCTCCATAATGACCCTCGTGTCATCAGAGTCTAAGAGTCTCAATCACTCTTCACTTTCCGGCAGTTGCGATCGCTTCAGGTCGCTACGATGTTGACCTATGACCCAGCCTGACCACCCAGATGTGGTCATGGGTAAACAAACAACCAACATGGACAGGAGACCAGACCAGTCACGTTGGGATGCGGAAACCATGTGCCTTGTGGGATAAGCAGACTGCTGGCAGATCTCCAAGCAATATGATCAAACCACATTTTTCTGGGTGAAACCCTGATTTTGCTCTGGTGAATCTGCCGGTCGTGGTTGGCCAAACATCAGCATTTTGCGACCAGCCAAGCTTGGCTGAGGGTGCGAGGACGCCGTGCGGCTGACGTGTTTGGCATATGAAGAACTCTGCTGTGGAAACCCATGGATAGGGGGTTAGATTCGTTTGTTTGAAGCTCGAGGTGCTCAATTCTGGGATGATTCTTCCCAAAATCAACCGTCGTATATATATATATAGATACATACACATGTACGTACGCACGTACGTTATGTTGCATTCCATTCCATTACATATGTGTATGTATATATATATATATTTATTTATTTATATATATATCTATCTATATATATAATATATATATATACATTATATAAGGTTTTGGATCAAACCGCCCCACGACTTGACCAAACCTCAGCGGGTTTGCCATTTTCGCCCGCGGGAGCCCTTTCGGTGATTTCAGGTGCTCCTTTTTCACGGATTTCGTTATTTCGCCGCTGCTGTCATTTAATTGACCACCGGGATCTAACAATTTCTGCAACCTACAATTTTGGTCTTGGTATTTCTCATCTTGCAATTTGACTGTATTGGCTTGCCCTGGACATCTTACAATTTGGGATCCTTGCACTTATTTGTACGGCTCATTCTTTCAATTTACAATTTTGATCGGTCCGATTGGCCACTGCTGTCTTTTGACCTTTGGCACTAATTTTGTTCATTGACTTTTGATTCTGGAATTGTATTGAACCTGAAGCAGACTGTATTGGTTGGCCCTGGTCTTTCTTCTCTTCAATCATTTCCAATTACGGTATACATTCCAGTGCCCTTTGTGCCTGGTTTATGTGCCCAGTTTTGATTTTCCGACTCGTCGTGCTCATTGTTGCAAGCACCTTTCAAGATTCCACCCAGCAAAGATACTACCCGTCGCAAAGCCAGACGGGACCGTGCTGGAGCCCGCAGACATTGGTTCCTTTACAAGAAGGGACGCATTGCGTTGACACCAAGTGCCTTGCGCAGAATCAGGAATATCTTGAGCAAGCATCACAGCCGAGACGCAAATTTCATTACGCAAATTCATTCAGCCATGAATTTAGAGGAAGATTCAGAGTACTATCCCTGGCGCTGCCCTTGTGGGCGGCTGAACAAAAAACATGCAGCAGAATGTGCTGTTTGTTATGGTCCATGGCATGCGGGAACGCGTCATCGCACGCAACCCAAATCATATGCCTGGACAGAACCCAAATGGGAAGACTGGGAAGAAGACGGCAGTTGGGCTTCAAGCAGATCGACCAGCCGTTCCTCTACCAGGTATCGACAAGATGGGATAGCAACTCACTCAAATCCGAACCAGCAACAGCCTGTCAAAAAAAGGCAAAGGAAAAGGGAAAGGCAAGAAAGGGGGCAAAGCAAGTGCTTCACAGACTCAAAGTGGACAGATGGATCAGCCTTCTCCATTCCAGAAAGGGGAAGGTTTTACGCCATGGTCTCAGATAGAGTCGGCACAATTTATGCCATCTACCACACTCCCAACCAGTCCCTTTGCTTCTCTGACTGCGAGCAGTTCAACAGACAAAAAAGAGTGGATAGAGCACATCAAGAGAGCCTATCCAGATCCAAGTACAATGCCGGAAGATACAAAGATATTTCTGGAAAAAACAGAGCAAGAGACAGGAAGAACAGGAATCAAAAACCTCCACCAAGCCACCAAGTATCTTGGAAAGGTCAAGAAGCATCTTGGAGAGGTTACCGACCAGCGCCGTGCCCATCGGAATCTCTGGATGAATCATTTGACCAATGGAATCCAATTGTGGGAAAAACAATTGGCGGATTTCCGCAAACATCAGGCACTCCTGACCGACCAGGCAGGAAAAGCGAGAACCGAAATCTCGGCTGCCAGCCGCATCATTCAACAGCTGAGCAGTGTCACAGCTGGAGGCATGGCACCGCCGACACCCATCCCAGTAGAGACCGAGGATCTCACAGACGATCCAACGGACAAAGAGGAAGAGGTCTTGCGGAAACAACTGCAAGGTGTTTTACAGAATTGTGCGAGTTCATTAGGGCTGGACTTCGAACCATCCAGAGTGATCGAAATCAAGGAAGAGGACGAAAAAGTGGAAGAAGACAAACGCACCAAAAGGCAGCGCTCACAGGAGCCATCTGGAGTTGCTACCAAACAGCAGTGAGTGGGGGCCGTGTTCAAGAAGTTCATAAGAATTCTTGCCACGAGGCCATTGCTTTTCAATCCCGCGAAACAGATGTTGAGGCCTACCGTTTAGCTTGCCAGTTATCCGATGCAGCATGCAACTGTTGGGATGTCTTTTCCAAGTTTTCCACCTTCACCTCGCCTTGGATGCACTCTATCATGAATGAACCTCGATATGTCAGCCCTTTTCAAGCCACATTGAACGCCATAGAGTTGCAGTGGGAGGTTGGTTCAGATCTCTTATCTCACTCACCATGTGTTGTTCCTGAATTCATTGGTATTCCTTCACGTGCACATCAGCTGTCATCTCATAGACCCCTGCCGCGACAGGTTGTACAGAAACAAGTCAGGTTTGCGGATCAGATTGATGTACTGCTTGGTGATGAAGATGAATTTCCGATGTATGGTACTCAGGTTTCACAACAGACCATTTACAATTGGCCCTCCAAACCTTGGAGTAAAAAGTGAACCAGGAAACAAACACCTGAAATGAAGAACTACCCAGAAATCAATGATTCTTATTCTCCCGAGGTTGTTTCTCCGGAACCGCTGTCAAATCTGGCTGTGTTGAGCCGAGATTCAACCCGACATGAAGTTCTTTTTGGGCCTTCATTTGAGATTTTGACCCCTGAAAGAGAGGATGACATTTTTCATGCCATGCAGCAGCCAGATTCTTCACATAGCCTGTTTGATCATAGTGATCACAGTGATTCTCCTGCCAACATCCCTCAAGATTGGATGCTTGATTTGCAAAGAATCGTTGCAAGACATGCTGAAGAGTGTACGGCTGATCGAGATGCTGAATTTCTCTTCTCTATCTATACGTGGTTTCTGGATCATGAAGATTCCACACTTTGCAACACGCCAAAGATCGCCATCCTTGGGGGGGACCCCACAGAGTGGGAAGAGGATCTCATATATCCTTGACGACATAGACTCAGGAGGGGGGAAAGAACCCAACTCCGCCTTGTACAGCCCAACACACAGAGAGCCGCTGTAGAGGAGCATATCGCTCATATCATTGTGATACAAAGAGAAACAGATGATTCCTCAGGTTTACTTGCCATGGAATTTCCATCAGAACATGAACACAATGTTATCGTGCGCACTGCCGCTGTTGTACCACGCAGTTGCACAGCACTGGACATTTCGACACGTGTTCCGATTTTTGATCGATTTTTTCCGAATCGCATGACATGGGAACATCCGATTTCTAATCCTGAAGATGATCGATATTTGTCTTTTGCCACATGGCCAGGGTTGTGTATTAGAGTCGGTGTCACTCATGTGATGCACCCCGATTTTGCAAGTGACCAAGAGGCAGTTTGGGAGGATCAATTCAGCTTGCTCCAAAAGAGTTCAGATGTTCTTTTGCCCAGACGCAGCACCCAAGCCTACATTATGCCTGAGAAACCTTGTGATAGTTTCACTGAAGAATTTCTGCAGGCTGTACAGGCAGTGCAGCAAGCTCAGGAAATTGAACCACCACCTATTGATCCATTGTCAATTGAGGCCCAACCCAGAGCATTTCAAGAACTCTGGGCACGTTTTCATTTACAAACTGCACTCAATTCGACAAACATGCCAGAAACTGCCCGTATTGAAAGCTGGTACCTCAATCATGTCACGTATCACAAGTGTCATTCTTCTCGCTTGACCCTGCTCAGTACTGATTTTCTTAGATGGCGCGAACAAATTGTCAACACCTGGTCGGACAAAGTCAACAACCTGAACGCGTTGACCTTTGACCTCGTAGAACCTATGCCTGAAGACAGTGCAACAGGCATTATTGCCCAATTAGTTCTGACCGAAGCTGACATGCCATTGAAGAAATCGGCAGTTTTATCTGTGTATGACTCTGAAGAGGACAATGAACGCAATCCATACACTTTTGCTTTGGTCTTGCAGAGTAGGATTTCACTGTCCAGACTCCTTGATACTCTCCATTTACAGCTCGATTGTCCGCCTGTCAACATCAGAAATCTTTGCAGCCTTTGGTTTGGTAGCATTCCGATTGGGAACTCTCATGAAGTTTCAGTACAGGCAGGAAATGCTTATCGGCTTGTTCTGAGTAGAGGAGTTTTTCTGGATGTACCACATTTACTGACACTTGACAACACTCAGCTTCGAGGAGTTTTGCAACGGGCAATTCACTTCGAAATCTATGATCGCCCGCCTGATCCAAGTTTTGTCTTTCCCCATGAAGGTACCGAACTCACATTTGATATACCAATTGATTCAAGACCTCCGTGGATTCCAGTTTTGGAAAGACATTTTCAGACAAGACAAGAAATTTTTGATGTCAATGAACCACCAGCGCTTGCAGTCATGACTTGGTATCTCAACCGAGATGTGGATTATCATTGCGGTGCACCATGTCTTGTTCGCCTTACAGATGAATCTTTCATGTGGAGGACTGATTGTATTTTTCCATGGCGTAATAGACTCATTCGTGCTGTACCCGCTGACTTGGTTGCCTTACAACAACTTGTTGCAACATCAGCTGATGGGCCACCCAGACCACATGTAATTGTTACACAGGGTGTGCCACCTGAGAATTTTGCTGTACTCGTCACGGTCTTGGGAACCGACGGTCTGCAGCTTCCACATCGACAATTTGCACATCTTTTTCCGGGTCGTGTGTCGGGCAGAGATGTTTTGCGACTGGCTGTCCATGCTGATCATGTACACAGGCCGGTTATCATACAACTTGATGGTCAGACCTACTTCTCGGATGACACCATTGTCTTACAATCGGGATCATCTCTATTGGTCCTTGTTTCGGGTGCTGATATTGATATCTATTCTGAACAGATTGCGGATGGTTTCAGTCTGATGCAACAAAAAGTTACCCGTTCTTGGATGCCAAGAGTTTGCAAACCAGCTAACCATGAGAGACCCGATGATTTCCCTGTGTCAATTGTGAGCAATCGGGTTCAACGACCCATTCGACCATACCATGATGGTGAGCCTTCTTGGACAATTGACCTTGGTCGTCTTTTTCCATTGTTTGGTGAGTACAATGCATGGGATGAAGAGACATCAATTCTGGTGACATCGTGGTATATACACCACATGCGAAGACCTGCTTGTCACAGGCACAAAATGATCCGGCTGGTGAACAATCCACTTTCGTGGATTGAAGACATTCGTAACACATGGCAAGATTTGCTAGATCGCAGCAGACCTTTTACCATCCGAATTGTACGTCCACGTCCGCCACAGTTTCGAGAACACCAAAGCCCGTGTCACATCATTGTGGAACAAGCGCCAATGGTCGGCAAGGTTGTAGCTATACTGACTGCCCTTATTGAAGGTACCCCAAATGATGCAATCATCCAGAGTGCATACTCTTTGGATCAGAGAGTAAACACTGCGACCATCATTCGAACAATGGATATCACACGTTTTTGTGCTGGTCGAGAATGTGCTCTTTATTATGACAGACAAGCTGTACCGGGCCTTGACTGGATCGAGGTCCAAAGTGGTTCTAGCTTATACATTCGCATCCGTAACGTGATTGCTGCAAGTGAGACTTTGGCACTTGACAATGAAACTCACCAGCATTTTGCAGATCTCAGTTTGATGCAGACGTCTACATTCGTTTTTAATCCCAATGCGACGGAATTCACTCCTGGTCAGCCAGCGATCACCACGCAGCCAGAACACTTGCAGGACCTTCAGGTGTGCTGGAACTCAGGTGCCTTTGCCTGGGAAGAGGAATCTAGAGCACTACGCATCCTTACTTGGTTTGTTGCTCCAGGTCGGGGGATTTTACGATGTCTCTATGGTCGAAGAGTTACGTTGTATGAGGATTTCCGACAATGGGAGGTTACTATGAAAACAAAGTGGAATGATTTGATTGATCCCCACGCCCCTGTTTCATTTGTGGTTGTTTCGCCAGCTCCTCCACATTTAGAACCGTCGATTGGGGCTCATGTTCTTCTCATCCAAAATGAAATCCCAAGTTCATCGTCGCCTTTGGTCACCATGTATGACACTGCTATCAATTATGGATCGCCTTTCCGAGTTGTGATCACTCTTGGTGAGACATCTACTGCCAACGACATCATAACAGCACTTGAATATGAAGATGATTGTCAAACCGTAGGAACCACTTGCACCATATGGTTTGAACAAAATCGAATACCACAGAGCAGTCAGATTGCCATCCGTGATGGCAATTGTATTGCGTTGCAAGTCAACCGCATTGTTCTGCCGGCCAATTGGAGACAACCCATCTTGCCCAAACCAATTGGAGCAGAAGGTTTCAGTCTCCTTCAAACATGCATTGACATCCAAAAGAGACATGAGATAGCTGTGATTGACCTTGAAGCCGCACTTTTCCCCAACACTTTGGTTCCTGTGAACCTTATTCATGTGGGTGATTGTAGTATTCCTCAAACGTTTCCATCACATGTACTTGTCGAGGATGGGTTCAGTGATTTTGAGGTTGAACAAGCCATTGCAGAGTTTCGACTGAGCTATCATGCTCATGTTCTCTATGCCACGGGAACAGCCTTTGTCACACCTGTTGACTGGAAGTGCAACAATGAGGCCTGGCATTTAGTGTACTTTCCACTTCATTTTCAGGATCGATCGGAGATCATTCTGCATCGAAGTGCGTTGGAACCTACTGAACATGATCATATGGTTTTCCTGCATAGTCTTGGCTTCACACGAGCTGTGGTTCTTCAAGTTCAACGACCCAAACAAGGGCTTCTTTTGATTCAATATCACAATGATATTCCTTCTCTTGAAGGTTTACCGACAATCACCAAAAAGCAAACGGCCTGGCCAAGCCATCAACCAGTCCGTAGGCATTCAGTGATGTTTCAGAAGCCTACTCATGTTTCTGCCCCATCGAAATACCTTATTGAATGGAAAGTCACACCAGATGAACTCAGTGAATTCTTCCATTCAGGTTTGCAAACATTATGCCCATGGTATTCACACTTTCAGTTGCCAGATTTTGTCCAAGACGCATTGACCCAACATGCTGGCCTTGAAGGCCACCATGTTTCATTTTCCACGTTTGACAGGCTTATCATTTACACCGACGGTAGTTCGAAAGCGCACAACCGTAGGAAAGCGCCACTTTGGGTGCAAGAATTTGATGTGCCTGATGCCTGGTCTTTTGTTGTGCTTGGAGAAAAATATGGCACACCAACTAGGCCTTCAACCATTCAATTCCTTGGCTGGCATGCGCAGCAGGTTCTTTATGAGACTCACCTGCCACATTTTGCTGGAAGTGATGCAATTGGTTCAGAACATGCCGAAAGGGAAGCCCTTCTCTGGGCTGGAGTTTGGCGATTAGGAATTAATTCCACAATCCCGACAATTTTTCGCACAGACTCCAGTACCACTGGAGACCATGCATCTGGCAGGGTCAGTTGTCCTAGTCAACATCCAGCATTTATCGCGTTGAGAAGCACTTTTCAGGCACTTACTGCAGGACTCGGACCAGATGAACTCCGTGTCGAGCATGTTGCCGGTCATGCAGGGGATCCATGGAATGAGTTTGCTGATTTCTTAGCAAAAACGGAGTCAACCATTGGACACAAGCTCTGCAGACAACAAGTTGACATGCAAAAGTGGAGGCCACTATTGCCTTTTTTCTGGATGCTGTTTGACCAGAATGCAGGTCTTCCACCATTTACCCCAAGTGGATTTGCCATTCAGCCGCCTGATGCACCGTGTGGTGATCCACATCCTGATGCTACCACAGCGCACCCTGGCCAACACTCAGCCGTCCGAGCTGAATTTTTTCTCAGTGTTGCTTCCCTGAACATTGGTTCCCTTTTTGTAGGACCGGATGGACATGCTGGTAAACTTCAGTTTGTCCGAGAACAAATGAAGTCGCTTCATCTTAATTTCTTAGGTTTGCAAGAAACGAGAAGTCCTGCTTGCCTTAGTCTGGCAGATGATGTTATCCGATTGTCCGGAGGGGCCCTCCAAGGAAAATTTGGGACTGAACTCTGGATCAACACTCAACAACCAATTTGCCATATCCAGGGAAAACCCAAATTTATCAAGAGATCCAATGTGCAAGTTGTACACGCAGATCCAAGACGGCTATTTGTGCGCATCGAAAGCCCTGAGCTGCAATTTTTCGTCACCGTCTTGCATGCACCACAGAGTGGTCGGCCTCTTGATGAGCGCAAGCAATGGTGGACACGCACCAATGAGCTTGTGGATGCGCTTCAGAAAGACATACCTGTATTCGTTCTTCTTGATGCCAATGCCAAAAGTGGACCAAGGTGTCCACCGACGGTTTTTGAGAATGATGATGTTATCTCTGCCAGCACACCATTCTTCTTAGAATTCCTCCAACAACACGAACTGTGTTTGCCATGCACTAGTTCAATTCATGTTGGCACCAATTCGACCTGGATATCACCTGATGGACTCACTCAGCATCGAATTGATTTTATTGCTGTTCCTCAAACATGGAGCTCATGTTGTGTGTACTCGTGCACCTTACCAGAGCTTGACACAGGGAACTCCCATGATGATCATACTGCAGTTGCACTTCAGATGAGATGGTCTGATTATGCTGTGCACAGTGATCACCTGAACAATCGCCGTCCCAGGCACAATAGGCGCGTGATTGGGAAAATGCGACAAGCCGTTGACTTGTCACATGTAACTGTCGCACCATGGTCAGCTGACATTGAAACTCAGGTGACTAGCATCAATCGACAGCTTGGGCAGATCCTTGAAGAATCCTGTCCTGCCAAGAAAGGAATTGCTAAGAAACCGTTTTTTGATGCAGAGCTTTGTGCATGTCGCGTCGAGAAACAAAAGTTGAGAAAGAGACTCCAACAAGCTGCTGGTCACAAACGTCGACTTTTGCTCCGTTGCATTTTCCTCCATTGGCAACGGCCAGAGAGAGATGCCGAGGGTTGGAGACTCCACCACAACTATGTTGTTTCTAACTTGTGTGTTGAACTCAAGCTTCGATGCCACTATGTCAGCATTGCTAGAGCATTAAAACAAAGACTCCGCCGAGCCAAACAGAATGCCCTGCGACGTGAACTGGAGGACATCTCTGAAAAGACCGCAGCTGGGGAGATCATTCAACGGATTAGACCTCACATTGGTCCTAGTAATCCGAAGAAAGCCAAACGAGCCTGCTTGCCCATTGTCAAGGACAAAAATGGCCTAATTTGTCCGACACCACACGCTGCCCAAAACCGATGGATTGAATTTTTCCAGCTCATGGAGGGAGGCACTCGAATGTCCCATGATGAATACCGAGAAAAGTGGATTGCCAATCTACGAAAATTTCTTCAGATCCCAGACATGACTGTCTCGATCACTGAGTTACCTACACTCGTTGATCTCGAGATGGCCTTCCATCGTGTCGCAATTGGAAAGGCAACAGGTATAGACGACATTCCACCTGAGCTCTGCCGCTATAAAGCGACAGAGATGGCCAGAATCTCATATGCTATCATGCTGAAGGCCTGCCTTTATGGCCAAGAAGCTGCCGAACATAAAGGAGGCAAACTGGCCATTGCATGGAAGCACAAAGGAGACCCAGCAGATTGTTCTTCGCACCGATCATTGCTCGTACCCAGTCACTTTGGGAAAACCATCCATAGAGCATTACGGCAGAAGCACCATAGCTTGTATACTTGCTTTATGCAGTCGCAGCAGCTTGGAGGACGACCGTTCATGCCAGTTGGTGTTCCTCTCCACATGGCTCGAGCATTTATGAGATGGCAGCAACGATTGCATCGTTCGACATCTCTGATTTTTCTTGATTTAACGGAAGTGTTTTATCGCGTTGTTCGTCCCCTTGCTCTTGGTGGCGATTTCAGTGATGAACGCATTGCTTGCATGGCCCAGGCTCTTGGTTATGATGAATCGACTTTGCACCAATTTCATCAGCAACTTAGTCAGCCGTCGGCTCTTCAAGAAGCTGGAGCACCTGCCCATGTGCAACGTTTTATGCAGGCACTGCACACTGACACGTGGTTTACCATTGGTGATCAGACTGATCTTGTGCGCACAGAGCAAGGATCCCGGCCGGGAGATAGTTATGCGGACGTGGTTTTTGGTCTGCTGTGGGCCAAGCTCCTCAAGACGTATGAGCAACGCTTAGTTGAAGCAGGTATGCTCATGTCCATTCCAGATATCGCAAGACCATCTCTCTTCACACCTGACTCTGAGGGTCATCCGCAGATTGCTCTGCTTGGGCCAACGTGGATGGACGATCTTTGCGTATGTCTCTGTGCGTCATCTAATGGTGCACTTATTGAGAGGACTGGTTATGCACTGAGCCTGTTGATTGACCTGTGCAAATCCATGCACATGCAACCCAACCTGCGCAAAGGTAAGACTGAAATTATGTTCTGTTTTCGGGGACAGGGCTCAAGACAGTTTCGTCGCCAGTTTTATTCTCATGCACAAGGTTTTCCAGTTGTTTGTGATGACGCCACTTATCATGTGAACGTTGTTAGCAGATACTTACACCTTGGCGGCGTTATTCACCACAGAGTTGTGAATAGAGCTGAGATCACAAGGAGACTTGGCATTGCGCATCAGGCCTTTTCACAACACAGACGTGTGTTATATCGCAACCTCAGCCTATCGTGGAGCAAACGCAAAGAACTTTTTGGTTCACTCATTCTCAGCAAACTTGTGTACGGGTTTGAGTCTTGGACCTTTGAGACACAACAGATCAGAGCCCAAATCCATGCTGGCATCATTAAGCTTTACAAGCGGCTTTTAGGTCATCAGCATGCAATGCATCTCTCAGATGAACAAGTGCTTGTGGAAACGGGCCTCCCATCACCTACTGAGCTTCTGAGAGGATGCAGATTGCGATATTTTGGGACACTTTTCAATTGCCAACATGCTTCACATTGGGGCCTTCTCGTTGAAGATAGACAGTGGATTGCACTCCTGGAAGATGACTTCCAATGGCTCTGGGCACAGCTTAAGCACAACACAACCTTACCTGATCCTGTTTCCCATTTTGCTGTGTGGCAAGACATCTTGATCCACCACAAAGGATACTGGAAAAAACTCATCAAAAAGGGTCTTACACATGCGTGCTTGCAGCGGGAAAATCATGCAGTTGCAGTACAATTACACCAGAGAGTTGCCACACTGCTGCATAAGCATGGTTGGGTTTCTCATCTGCCGAATGAGGATGTGCCCATACACTCCCCCTCCGCCATCTTTGGCTGCATGTGTTGTGGTACAGCTCATGCCACAAAGGCTGGCGAGAGTGCCCATATGTTTAAACGGCATGGCTACAGAGCCTCTGCACGCAGTTTGTTTGATGGCACAGCCTGCCCTCACTGTTTACGAGAATATCATACTCGAGCCAAGGTGTTGGCCCATCTCCGACATGCTCACACGTGCCGTCAAAGTCTCATTGGACGTAGGATCCGTTGCCCAGTCATGCCTGGTACTGGGTCCAAAGTTGATCAGGCCCTGTCGGAACAGATTGATGGAACATTGCCTTTTCAAGACGGATATGGACCGAAGTTCCCTGCGGACACAAGACATGACTTTGAGACATATGATGTGCAGATGTTTGAATCCATTTATTTGTACTTGGTTGATTACGATGGACCAGGAGGGACTGACTTGCAGTCCAAACTGGCCGATCTGATCTGTGCACAGCCTATTAGCTGGACAGTTTGTCATGCTACCTTGGCCCATTTTTTGGAGACATTCACATGCGCAGATGCTGAACCGCTTTCAGTGTCCTTTGACCAAGTTGTCGCATGTATTGGTTTTCTCATGCAGTCTGACTCATGGCCATTTCTGCAGGGAAGTGCACAGACTGAATCCCTATCACAGGTACGACTTGACCAATGGGAAGAATGGTTTGCTGAACATGCAGTGAACCCCCAGTATGCATGGGACACCGCTGGAAAGGTACCAAGAGTTTTTGGCAAACACAAAATTGTGCTACACGCTTATGCTGGCCGCCGCAGACGTGGTGACATCGAGTGGTACATGTTAGAGATTGCCAAACTTCATCCTGACCATATCATCATGACAGCTTCGGTGGACATCATCATTGACTCTGTTTATGGTGACATTGCGCGTCCCGAGACACGTGATTATTGGCTTTTTCACATTGCTAATGGGCACGTTGCTGGGTTTATTGCGGGCCCTCCCTGCAATACATGGAGTAAAGCACGCAACATTCAGATTCCTGGTCATGTTGGACCACGTGTCGTACGAACACCCTTGGAACCTTGGGGATTAGCTTCCCTTCGACTTGGGGAAATACGACAGGTTTCAATTGGATCACTACTCCTTGGTTTCGCTTTTGAATGCCTCACTGCCCTTGCAATGTGTGCAGGAGCAGGCCTCCTTGAGCATCCAAAAGACCCGGAAGACCCGGAGCTAGTTAGCATTTGGCGCTTGCCAATTCTACGAATGATCCTTACATTGCCTGGAATGCGTTTGATTTCCCTTTCCCAAGGTTTGTTTGGTGCAGCCACTGCGAAGCCCACGACTTTTTTGGTCCTCGGCTTACCTACACTGGAAATGGATTTACATGGCGGCAGACTTTCCCCACATCTGCCACATGGCGCATCTATTGGCAAAGATTCATCAGGGCAGTATAGAACGGCCCCGCTCAAAGAATACCCACCGGCTTTATGCCGCGCGATTGCTTTGAGTTTTTGTAAAGACTTCGCTAGCATTGAGTGCAGCGATACAGCGCCTCCCTCTGAGTTCGTCACTAAGTGTATAGACATGAGCGGCGCCCAGTTGGACGGCCATATCGGCCATGATGGCTAAGTGCCATTTTTTGTGGCCACCGAATTTGGTAGGCTCCGTCGCAGCGAAGACGCTTCAGGGCATGGGAGAGAAAAAAAAATACATTATATGTGCGTTCTTCGCATTTTCATGACACACAACTGGAGTCTTGGAGTAGGATAGAAAAACGTTCCGCCGGGCTCGCCAGGCCTCTGCACAACCTCTTACATCCTTTCTTTCTGGAGCCACTTGGGTCAGACATGGCCTTCCATGGGGATTCAACCAGAACCCTGGAGATATCACCATGACATGGGGGATATCAGCCAGTTCTGGGAGTTTACCCTCTGGTAATTTAACATAGCTATTGAAAATGGCCATTTATAGTGGATTTTCCCATTAAAAATGGTGATTTTCCATAGCTATGTTAAATTACCAGAGGGTATATTGGTCAACCGTATCACCAGGAGTTTTTTTCACTGGATTTTTCTGCGAAGTCATCCAGGATTCTCTTTGGATGATCTGAGGCTTCGGTCACCAGAAAACAAAGATAAAGAGACTCTTGGTGGCACAGATCACTGATCTTGGAAGCTCTGGCCATGAAACTTGAAGATGTATAAATTAACCATATTTTAGCCAGACATGGCGATGCCCAAAACCGTTGCTTTCTCGATTGAAATCGGGTTATGTAGACGTTTTTTCCTGTGAATTCCGAATGTCACAACCAAACCGGTGCATTTTCCATTGAGAACTGAATGTGCAGTGTATGAAATCAGTGGACACCATTTAGCAAATTTTTGAAAAGCTGGGTCCATAGTTTTTTTTCCTTTGTGTTTTGCTTCACTGATGGATTGGACACCAATAAATGGGTTCCGGTAAAACTTCCCTTGAACGCACGTTTGGGGATTTTACTACTTCAAGGTTTCCGCCTGACAGCCGGCCACTGGCCAACACGGGAGGGAGGGGGAAGGTGGAAAAGGATGGGTGGAGGGCGCTCAATTTTGACCTGACATTATCTGTGATTATTGGGACCGTTGGAACCAGCAAGTGGCATGACAATATCAACCTTCCTAGCATTTTGATGTCCCCAAGGCAGGTCAGACAGCTGTTCAACTTCCGGAAGGCCTGTGTGGCTTGGGCATAGCCTGAACACAAACATGCGGGATCACCCCATCGGTGTTTGGGGATGTGCTAGGTCTCAATACTTCAACCTTTAGACGTCAACCCCAAGAAACATGGAACACAACGTGTTTTCGCGTCGGGTCAGGGGATCAGGGGCCTGTTACCGAATCATGCCAGGATGTGAAGCGGCAATAGTGGCCACTTGTTGCGGTGGAAGTTTGGTCATCCACACATAGCTGGTGATTTTTAGGGCCCTCGTCATCCATTTTTGTTGGCCAGGACGAGCTCTGGTGGCTGACTCAAAAAGAACAGCAACAGCTGATTCCCAGTTGCACGGCTGCAATGTTTTTGGGGACGACCACCATAAACTTGGAAACAGGGTCAGAACAATGGCCCCATGTCATTGGACATTTTCAGTCTGAAGAGATGCAAATGTCCGGATCAAAAAAAATGCATACAATTGCACATGTCACGGATTTCACCGCCCACTTTGTGATCTTTGTGATTCGGATGCGGGATGAACCTGGGTTGGTTTTGATCGGAACAGCTAATCGTGTCTCTCAAGGTCTCCGCTCATCGTCAGGGATTTAGTGGTCGACGATGGTCACTCCACCATTCTTAGCTAATCTTCCTGTTGAACAATTGATTTCCCCATTGCCGAGCCCTGTGTTTGCTGCTTATGGACTTCTAGGTCCAGAGATTTTTGGCCACTAAACGACCAGGTGACCAGATCACATATCCCTCAAGTTACTCGTGCTCCAGTGCTCTATTTCCACCAGAACCGGGTCAAGTTCCAGCGGATTTTGGAACTCCGCTTTGCCAAGGCTGGGCTCAAAAGCAACAAGATTGAGATGCAAAAAGGGTGCATAAGCTGAGGTGGTTATTTAAGAAAATCCCTTCCCACTATATAACATTGAACACCCTCCGGGGGATGTTCACATATTTGGAACATTTTGGAACCATTTGGGGGCCTTTAATATTAGGCCGCTTGGATTGACAGGGGGAGATGTTGGAAGATATTCCCTTAGAATCCTTAGAACTTGGAACTGGATGGGTACTGGGTATCCCCAACACGGCATGGTTTGCTACTAAAAAATGACAAACAACTGCTGGTCACTGGGTCTGATTGACCATTTTAACACCCGACATGCTGTATGATGTTACCAAGAATCACTTGGAGTGTGAACCAACTCCAAATGCGAACATTTTTTCCAAATCCAGCAGTGGGTCCAGTGGGCACGGTTCCCCACCGACCCGCAATTAGCAAGGTGCCTTGACTCCTCCAAGCCATGAGTTGCCATGACTTCCTTGGCTCCAAACAGCTTAGCAGCTCCTGCGTCCATGGCAAGTTTCCGAGGTGGGTAGGGTGGGGCAGCAACATTCACCTGAAGCTACATTACACGCACACTCGATGCTGCGCAACGAGATGCAGTGGGGTTTGGCTAACCTTGTTTCTTTCACTTGGACATGCATTGGATGGTAATGCACTTTCAGTGGGCGATGAAAGACTAGAGCAAGTATGTTAAATCCTGTCGCAAATACTCCAGACAACTTTGTTAAATGATCAATCTCTAAAATGCGCCTTGGTTTGCGATGAGCAAAATGTACGGGATCGTCTACGCCGTTGCCCCCAGCCAATTTTATATAATTTTGACCAATACATAGTAAAGAGGTTGCATGTTTTGGATATGTCTCAAATGCATTTTTTTGTTATATAGATTGGATAGGTTCAGGCCAAACATGACCAATTTTGTGTTGCCCTATCTTGGAACCATAGATATTTCAAACATTTTGCCAGGCTTTGTTTTTGGGAATTCGTTGTTCTCTTTGCTGCCAGGTAGATAGTTTGCGCGGCTGCGCGATTGGCCCATTGAAACAAGGAGCTCGATGGAGGAATGTTCCTTTCATGATCTTTCGTGTGATTGGGTTGAGATCGATTTTTCTCCACTTTGACCTTTGGATCCATTTGCATGTTGAGGTCTGTTTGCTGGTTTGCTGGAGCTAAGTAGGTATGGGCCGGTATGGGTTATGGTTTTTTTCGTGACCGCAAGGAGAGCTACTTGTCCAATGTCGGTACAGTGGGTGCCGGTCGTAGGTTTCTGAACTGATTCTATCATGGAATTTTTGATATTTTTGGGTCCCCGTCTCGCATCTTCTTGAGAGATTGAGGGCCTCAAAGGATTCTCCCAAAGACCTGTAAGTTCATCCTGGATGTTCCGCCAGGATGGCGCCGCCACGAAAAGACCCCAATGCCAGCAAGGTCGGGATGGTTCCAAGCAGGTCACGAGATCACGGGGAACATCTTGTGAAGCATGTGATATCTGTGGCATCTATGGACTTCCGTAAAATGAGAAGAGCTCCAATGATCTCCAAGAAGATATGGGAATAGACATGATATGAATAATGAATAATCATGAAGTATGGGAACACAATGGAACACGCAATACACAAATGGAATGGAAACAAGATCAGATCTGAACAGTTGACCGCGGCGAAGTGGAAGTGACCCAAGCCCCAAAGATGGTGACTTGTCACTGTGGATTCCAACTGTTCGCATCAGACGAGTATAGCAATCCCCAAAACAGAAAAGAAAAGTCCGACTAAACGATTGACAGATGACTTTTCTATATCTTTTTGGGTGTTACTATTACTATATTACTATACTGTACTTCTGTTTCACGTTGCTTGTGGGCACAGCCCTCTGAAAGCTGCAAAGTCAAAAAGTCAAAAGTATTACTGTACTTCTATATATTTGGGATATTTTCTACATCTTTTTGGGATATTTGGATGTTACTATACTTCTAAAGGGCCACTTTGGATCCGTTAACGGACTATCTCGAGGTGGATCTGCATGTCACCTATGTGCCCATGAGCGCACCGGTGAATTTTGTGGATCACAGGACTGGGGATGTGGCTTGTTGCATGGCTAAAGGATCCCCAAAAGGATCATGATTGGATTACAATGGGATTATAATGGTTAATGATGGTTAATGATGGTGAATGATAGTGGTTAATGATATTTATTACCATAGTTATTACCCTCTGGTTATTTAACATAGCCATGGAAGCCATGGCCCATTGAAATAGATGGTTTACCGAACTTAATAGCATGGTGATTTTCCATGGCCATGGAAAATTATGCAGATGGCAATGATCTTCAGTTTAATGCAGAGTTTATCATAAATGGTTGTTATCATTGTGATATATTGTGATGCTGTATTCAACATCAAGGACTTGGTCCAGCAGATGAGGATGGTCATACAAGTACTTTGAACATCTTTGAATGATGGGCTGGGGGTTATGCAGGACTGAGGAATCCCCAAGTTGGGATAAGCACAGATTAACACCATACTGTTTGTTGGAGAAAGCTCCCTCCAAGCCAGAGTGATGTTCAAAGGGAGGCCACAAATTCCACGACGTTCGCATAAAATGTTCGATCATTGTTGAGAATATACAGTAACTTATTCTACGTTGCTTCAACATGGAGGTTTCCTAAAATGGTGGTACCCCTAAAACCATCCATTTAAATAGAATTTTCCATGAAATAAACCATCCAGCTATTGGGGTCTCCCCATTTCTGGAATCCCCCCACATCACCATAATTCAGAACACCAATCTGCACCAGGACGATTTGCTATACGGCCGCCAATAGTGCCGGAGCCTTAGGACCCTTGGGATCAGTGATGGCCATCTGGCAGTCGGATTTTTTGGTTGGAAGCATGCGAAATGGTGATTTCATGATGGGATATTCATGGGGATAACATGGGATAACTAGATAACAGCAATCACAGGTTGGATTATTTTGCAGGTCGTGGATGGTCATCTCCTCATTTTCTTGGGGTTTTACTATAGATCTTCGGAATCGTGTTCATGGTGGGATGACCAGGGGCCCCATGTAACTTGACCATGGCACACATGAACTCATATAGATTACCCGGCCTGGTAAACGTTTACAACAAACTATGGAAAATCACCATCTTTAATGGGACAACTCACTATTTCTATGGCCATTTTTCAGTAGCAAACTGTTAGTTTACCAGAGGGTAGTGGAATATCCCCAGGATTCATGGATAAACCACTTCGGATTCCCGGGATGCACATGATGCACTTCCACCTCTGCGGAGGTTCACTTCTGGGATTTGGAGAAGAACTCAACGTTGGAGCCCCAGACCGGCAGCGTTGGATCCGCAAGGAGATTTCATCCAGGTGGGATCCAAGGGGTAAAAGAATTGGTCACCAAGGCTGAGTATATCCTTTCCCAAAACGATCTTCTTTTGGAGTGTAAAAAGGTAAGGTCACTCTGAAGAAACCAAGATAAAAAGGTATAGTATAGTCGAAATCCATCCCAATTTCCCAAAATCCAACAGATCCAACATCTGAAAAAATTGGCGAAGCAACACCGAGGTCATCCTTTCCAACGCCGACCTATGCCATCACCAAGATGTGCTCCAATGACGAGAAGGGCTTGGCACGCCCGGCGATTGAGGATTTCTGGAGGATGTTGGCGGTTAATTCACTCGAAATGGGGAGAACTGGGATAGCTTCTCCACCAAAAATGGGGATAACCACTATTTTACACGGATGTTGTGGCTATGTGCTATCCAACCAAAAACAGCTTGGGATCGGCAATGGGGTCAACCAGCAACGAAGAGTTTGAATTCGACCTCCGGGATGTGATGGACCTCAACTGGTTGCCGACCTCTTCGCTGCCAGATCGCGTTTTGCGAAGGCGGTGCTCATCCGCAGGCCACGGGTTTTGAGTTGTTTGGGAAGCAACATGGGAGTGGCTGAAATGATTGGATGGTTTGATTAGTTATGCTCAATGATGTAAATGTCATCATGCTTCCGATTGGGGATGGTTTATAGGATCATGTTTATAGGATGACTATGGAATGGTTACCAATTGTTTGTTTGATGATTCCCCAAATCGGCCTTGAAAACTGGATCGATATTGATAGGTTTTTACAAAATCATGAGTTCATACCCCAAATTGGATAGTTTATCTGGTGAGGCAATCCAACGTACACATGGATGCAAAGGAGAAATCATCGTTTTGGATTGGAACATCTAAGGAAATCAGTCCTCTATGAATGGGGCTTTTTCCATTGCCAGGTTAGAGGAACACAGGATAATAGGACGATGACTTATATTTTGAAGTTTGAAGTATCTATTCTCTGTGCCACTGCTGAATCAATCCGCAAACGGCACAGGTCTACGTTTTTAGCGTGAATCCCTACAAGTTGTTGCTGGCGCCCCAAAATGTGAGCTTGGGGATGGGTACACCTACGATACCATCGAGGAATGCACGTCTACAACTGCTAGTATCAGTAACTACACGCTAGTTTTGGTGTTAAAGACAGGTACTGTTGGGTTTTATATAATTCATTTCCATTTCCGGTTATAATCAAGACATCTTGAAAAAGGGGAAGAAGAAGAGGAGGAGGAAGAAGAAGAGGAGGAAGAAGAAGTAGTAGTAGTAGTAGTAGTAGAAGTAGAAGTAGAAGAACAACAACAGCAACACCAACAACAGCAACTCAGCTGCGACAGATTTCCTCTGCCACCTGAGGTTCACCTTATCAGATCTGGCTGAGTTGGAGTTGGCCGGCATGGCCTTCAGTAGCTGTGGTTCCAGGCTATATGCCCTGTCAAGGCACTGTGGGGACACCAGGTCTGGTCATATATTTTGGGAAGCCTAAAGAATGCATTTTTGCGGGGAACACGGGATAAACCACAAGAGATCGTGATATTTCAAAAATCCAGCTGTACATTCACGTTTTGAGGGTATACACTCAGTGAACCATATTGGAGGTTTCCGAATTTGTACCCCAAACCATTGGTTCTCCCGTTGATCATCAGCGACTTGGATGATTTTTGGACCCTGAATGCCAGGGCGACGTCCAAGAAACTCACCGTCTTCTCGATGAAGACTGGACAGTTGCTGCCAGGTGCTGGGGGGGAGAAAGACCTCAAAACACCCACCTGCCAACAACTTGAAACCAAAGTTTTTCACCATTTTTTCCATTTTTTTCTCCAAGGAACCATGTTTTTCCCATTTTTCCAACATTTTTTCGGGGGATTTGGACATGTTTTAAGAACGTCGGCCATGATCCAAGGCCACCCCTTTGTTGGGCCAGGTTGCGAGATCCAGCTGCCGTTGCGTTTCGACAAAGTCTGCGTCTATCCAGGGCACAAGGTGTGGATCATCCCATGGTTTTTGATGATGGGGATGATATTTCTATGATATTTCTATGATATGTCTATGATATTTCTATGATATTTGGTTTTTGAATGATATTTCCATGATATTTCTAAAGGATTTCTAAAGGATTACTATGGGATTTCTACTGTAGAGGATTTCTATGATATTTCTATGAAGATCTTTTGTTTGGGGCCACTGGGCCACCTGCCTAATCAACATTGACACTAGTTTCTGTTTCATCAGTTCATCATTGGTGTTTCATCAGTAGGCATTTAGTACCATTGGTACCATTGGTGGTTGATCAGTCAATTCATTGGTAGCCTCCCGGAAGAACGAAGAACGAAGCCAGGATCACCTGGCGGTCGTGAGAAGCTCCACGGTGCGCATCATTTCCATCAGCAAGTCCTTTGAGACCTATATCTCGAAGTTGCAGCCTGGATCTGAGCCACTTGTGGGTGATGTTATGGGATATACCCTCTGGTTATGACTAACATAGCCATGAAAGCCATGGCCCTAATCGAAATAGATGGTTTACCGTTCTTAAAAATGGTGATTTTCCATGGCTATGTTAAATAACCAGAGGGTAACTTATAACTGTTGGTTGTGTTGGTTGTATCTGTGGGTTTCCATAGTCACGGGGGTACCCTAAAAACGCTGGATGGTTTACGGTGGAAAATGCCAATCTATTTCAGGAAACCTCCATTTGTTATATCCGATTGACGCCGATGAATGTATGATATTTATGATAATTAATGGATACCAATGGAGTATTTAGAATCAACCTGGATCTTAGGATTGGTGCCGTGCAGAAGTCACGTTTGTTGGGCACAGCCAGCAAAGAATTGCAACTGCCTGGGTTTAGAACTATTCTGTGGCTACATTATCTACTGCAGTTCGAAAACCATGGTGTTTTCCACCATTTGGGGGACTTTGGTGTCCAGGCCCTCGTCCATCCCTGGGGACATCGATCTGGCTGTCTCGGCCTATTCCTGGACCCCCGCAGGGTCTGGAGCTGAGTTGGGGCATCTTTTGGGATGAGGAAATCACTGGGTGTTGGGAAATAGCCTGGAAATAGAAGTCTTAATGGGAGAATTCTTTATCAATGGGAAAATTCGATTGATAATAGATGTCTTAATGGGCTGGAAATAGTCGTTTGATTGATTTCCAGTGTGCCCCTGATAAAGACTCTGATCAGGGGAACTAATAAATTACTGTACCAAGCAAGGACTGGGGGCGTCACCGTTACTAATTCATCATGGGATTACTCTATAGCTAGTTGGTGGCTTCAAGTCCGTTTTACTTTTCCTGTCCGAAAACGGAGTGAGGGTGCAAAACAGCTTGATGAGGATTGAAAACACCAGCTAGTGGTTGATGTTCATGCTATGGGGATATGCCAACCCGGGTTTAATGACTTCATGCTGGGGTTTTGGCAAGAAAACTATGGGATCATTCATCCATGAGCGCCAGCTATCCAGACCAGGCTGCCACAGTTTTGATCCATAACCATATTTTCCTTCGTCAATGTATGTAATGGATCAATTTTGGTGATTTTCTCTCACACATTTGCCAACACTTACAGACACTTTACCTTTAACCCTCTTCATACAATATTATACAACATATAAACATCATGTTTTGCCAGTGATTTCCCAGTGATTTCTTGCATGTACACCATATTGTCTCGCCCCCAAAATATGGCATCCGAGGCACTTCTTGGTGGCCACCCGGCAGGGCATGCTGTGCACCTTGGATGGGGCCACCGGAGCCTTGCTGCGCCTCAGCTGGAAGTTGCGGAGATTCCAATGGGATTCCCATGGGATTCCAGAGAATTGATGTGAACTGTTTTTTTTTCCCGAAAGTTTGGGGAAGATCTTGGAAGATACATGGTGTGGATCACTTGATTGTTGAGATCCCCATTTCTATGGTTCAATTTTTTATGCTGTCTGAACACTGAACACATTCCAATCTCAGTGTTATTTTAAGCTGGCCATATCAACTGTTTCATGGCCCAATCTTCCACATGTTCCCACCATGTCTTGGATGTCTTCGTTTCTTAGATTCCCATGTGCTCCTGTCACACCGTACCCCACTTCGAGCTGAGGTACATTTGTCAGGCAGAGCAGCCTATCACCAGCATCACTCTGCAACTTGGCTCAAGGGAAGATTTGCTGTGCAGGAAACCATGAAACATGGGGGAGTTTCAACCATTGAGAATGGCGATGTGAACTAGAAAAAGATAGACTGGGGTATTGAGAGCGTGATAGGCTTGGGAAGAAAATGCAGGATGTTTGAACGGTTAGGAGGACGCGTTTCCTGTAATGTAACATATTTATACAGGTTGCTTCAAACCAACCCAGTCACCCATCCCCTTCCGGATTGATCTGGGCCATCCATTTTCTTTCCGAAACTAATGGAGTTGACCGACACCCAAATCACGAAGCGCAACGTAACAACCAACATTTTGGGCTATCAAATTTGTATCAGTAAGTATACATGCATATGTCCGAGAAGGATTTTTGTTTTGAAGGAGTCTTTCTCAAACAAAAAACTCTGAGAGACGTTTCAGTTTCATCCGAGGACACCAGATTATCTCATCACATCGCACATTGGAAACACCCTGAATTTCTGGGAGCTTCAGCCGCAGGCCTTTGGGAAATCCGGGCAGTGGATGGACGCAATAGCCCTATCCCATCTCAGTATAGTTGGTTGATAGGTTTCCGAATATGGGTTATAATTTATAATAACCACCCCAATAATCATCAATAATCTAGGTAGTAGAACTGCCAATGATCAATCAACCGAGGTATCTTGAATGGATCAAATGTCGAAAGAAACTGGAAAATCCACTCGGTACTCTCAGACTGGTACTCTCAGAATTTGTTAGTGGGAAACATACGGGTCTGTATGAAAACGCGGTCACCCCAATTCCAATGATCATTGGTTTCCCTAACAATATCCATCTACATCATTCTACATCTATCTATTGGGAGAATACGAATGTAGCCAAAATATTAGAGATCTTTTTTTTGGAAGGTAACACCAGTTTTTGATGGTACTCCCCCCATTCTTGTCGTTGAAATACATCTACAAACCATCAACCATTGTCGATCAATGAACCAAGAAAAATCAATCAAACAAAATCGACAATGCACTAAAATAATCGATATTTCTTGGTTTCATATTAATAGTTGATAAATCACCAATCGATATTTATCGGACATTTTCATCATCAAAATCACCAAAAAAATCGAAGCTCTCACCCCCCACAGCTGCCAGGCTTTGGCCAAGGTCACTGCTGAGGATGTAGCCAGCTTCGCGGCCGGCATGGCCTTGGCGCCCGCCCGGCGCAGTTGCTTTCGAAGGGGAGTTGGGAGGGGAAAATGGGTGGAAAATCATGGGAAACCTAGGGAAAACCCATGGAAAATCACGGAAACACCTAGGGAAGACCATGGACAAACTTGGGGAAATGATGGGAAAAATGGTTGAACACTGATTGGAAACGCTGCAAAAAAAGGTTGAAGTGGCTGGAAAAACACAACAAAATTTGGATGCGATCGATTATTCATGCCACTTGAAGGTGGGATGTTTAGATTTTACCAGGAAAAGGCTTGGGATGCACGACTGAAAGATAATGATAGATAATGTGTATTCTCCAGATATTGGGGTTTTACTATCTAGAGATGGACCTTAACTGTCCGATTTCTGACAGGTTTCAAAGGAGAAGGACAGGTTGAATCCCCCGAGGGAATCGCCCACTTGAACTTTGACCAAGACCCCAATAGAGAGCAGCATCAAATCCACGTCCAAACTGGGAGTTGAAGAACACTTTTCCTATCATTTTCCCCATGTTTTTATACTGGGTGTCCCATTTTCCCAACCAATTTTCCACGGGAACTTGAAACTGATGACAGGCCGCAGATGGCTCTTTCCACAGGTATGTTCCAGCTCAAGAAGGCAGCAGGGTGGGGTGACAATTACCTCTAATAATCTAACATAGCTATGGAAAAACACACATTTCAATAGGTAAATCATCTATAGTTTTAATAAATGGACCATGTTGCGTAGCCATGCGTGACTTTGCCTGACGTTTTCTGACATTTATCCAACTTAGATCCACTGATGTTGAAAGACCCTGCCATCCAACACCGATGGTCTCCGTGGGCAGGTGGCTGACCTGGAGAGTGTAGGCGAAAGCCAGCCCTTGGGGCATCGATTGCTGGGCCAGGCTGGGCATTCTCCATACCCATTCCGGGATGGAAATGAAATTGGGGCAATGAGTACTGAATAACCCCAAACAACCCCAAACCAAAACTATTCTCTGCACTTTGTGGAACCCAGGGGTACCAGGGTTTTGACCCACAGGCATTTTTGGGTTTGGTATCGGCGCTTTTCAACACTTGCCATCAGTGGCTTGTCCTGATGAAACGACGGCGATTTGCGGCGGACTCTTGGGGAGCTCTTTGGGGATGCAACTTGACTGTCACTTTGTCGCTGCCCCATTTTTCGTTGCATGTCACTGTCAGTTGATTTATTTCACAGCCACCTCAGATATCAATGTTTTGGATCCCCCAGTTATATTGGGATCCTGACCTTAAGATATCAACCATTTTTCTTCATGGAATAAAACCCAGGACCATCTCGTCCAGAAGGGAGGGGGCTCTCAAGCCACAACCGCAGGTGGCTTCCATCCAAGCCACCTCATCCGGCACTGATGCTGTGGGGCGCTCAAAGCAATACCCCTAAGTTGCGGCCTTTTGTGATCGGTTTTTCATGATTTTGCACTACGTACATATATAATGATATAATTAGTATATGATATAATTAGTATTAAAAAATATTATATATATATATATTATATATATTATATATATTATATATATTATATATATATATATATTATATATATAATATATATATATATATTATATTATACATATTATATTGTATATAATATACATAAATATATATATATATATATACATACATATATAGTATTATATATATATAATTTATATACACACATGATTATGATTTATGGTAGTCAAAAACAAGGGAACGGGCACGATGGGAATGGGAACATCGACAAACATCGCTGCCAGGTCCTCACCACCGCAGAGGGCGAAGTTTGGACGATGAAACTGCCTGGGAAGCAGCACTCCTGGCAGACCTTGGCTTTAACTATCATAATTCATAATGACGTATATATATATATATATATATAATATAATATAATATAATATAATATAATATATATATATATATATATATATACTAATTATATAAATGATAAATCTATTGGTTTCGAACTGCTGGCTGGGAACTTGGATAAACCATGATAAACCTATTGGTTTCAATACCATAGATGTTTCTATGCCCAAAAAAGGGCCTCATGGTCTGACACCTAGTTGTGGCACCAAGCAGTGAACAAGCCCTGACCCTGCCAGGGAAGTGCGTGAAGAGGAGGATGAATTTGCTCAGGACATGGGAGTGGCTTGGAATGTGGATCCAAGAATCTGGCGATATCATAACCCCTGAAACCCTGGCCGAAACACCATGGATTTTTGGAATTGGCCATCCTGACCATCCTGAATTTTAGGAATTACCCATGTTGTACTGCTGCCTTTGTTAAACTGCTGCCCTCTCCGGAGCCTTGCAGGATGACATGTACGTGCGTGCCGACCAGTTGTACTGCTTGCATGGAATTCTGCAGCGTGAGTGGTCGGTCAGTGGGTCACCGTGCTTGTTTGCCTTCCAACCGTTATGGTGTTTCTTGACAATTCACAAGGTCAGTGACACAATTTTGATCATGTCAGACTATCTATCATTTTTTTTGGGGTCAATGGTTTTGAATGGTTTTGAGCCCGCATGAGCTACTGTCATTGTGCATGTTCTGTCCCCTTCCCTGGTTGGTTACGGCCAGGCAGATGTCCCTGTTGTGTTGGTTCCATACGCACACAGTGACGGCTCTTTGCCCCATCGGTTCCGGGCTGCAGGCACAACCCGGGCACGAGGGTCATGTAGTGGTTTATGGACCTACTAAGATACTAGGAGCAGTCTCCAGTAGTCCAATATATTGTTGGATTACCATACCCGACCATCCACCATGCCACCACATGTTTTGATCATAGGACATGTGGCCAAGTACGGCTCGTAAACTGGAGTTATGAAGACCAAGAAGCAAAGATGGCGTCTTCAAGGCCCAAGTTTCATAGGGATTTATCCAACCCCCAAAGGTGGCCTTACTAGTGGGTTTTGGTAAAAAAGCCCTCCATTAACTGGAGGCTGAATATCAACCCAGACCACCAAAAACCCGGCGCGGGTAGGTCTGGGCTAGTGCAGACGAAGGTGGCCGCCTACGGCTGTGGCAGGCAGCGATTGCGATGGCGGCGGTTCAAGCTTTTTGGCGCCTGGACCACCGTATCCAGGCCCTGAGCCCCAAAAATTAAACTGGACATTGCCTTTCCCAAATTATTTTGCAATTCGTTTTTGGGCGTCTCTCCTATTTTGAACCCACCTTCACCAACTTTCTCTGAAGCTGTGGACTTCCCCAGACCTTTGGGGAAGTCCTAGCCCTGCGGCCAGGTGGTTCGCGGCGAAGACGCCAAGGGCTTCAAACTGCTGCGCTTCACCTCGGCGGTCACCAGCCTGGCCGTGGAAGCGCGAGGGAAGTTCCTCCTGGCAGGTGGGCATGGTGGAACGGAGTCCTGCTGCTATCATGATCATGATTTTATGATAATGAATATTATATAGTAAATACTATATTAAGATATACTTTAGTATAGTATAATATCATCACGATCCTGCTTCTCCTGCTAGGTGTTGATGATCTTAAGTGTTTCCACAATTCCAACCACTTGTGGTGTTCCAGGTACCGATTCTGGCTGCATTCATGCAGTGGCTGTGGATCCGTGGCCAGATGCAGAGGTGGGGATGAAAGATGGGACTGATGGAACCGACAAAGCCATCTGGTTAGGACAGGGAAGCCATCCCCCAACAGATTTGGGTTTACAAAATATAGGAAAATATAGGAAAATATAGGAAAAACAATAATTAATTTGTAATTTTCCTATATTTTCCTTCAATGTTCATCATTTAGACCTGGCATGAAAGTGTTCCCCCCTCCTCCATCTGCCATTGAACTGGCGTAGGTGGTCGACACAAATCGAATTAGCGAAGTTGGCATTGCAAAGCTGTGCTGCACTGGCTCCGAGGACGTCGCCACCATCCATCCAACATGGAGAAGTCTGAAAATTGATAGGAAACCAGATGAAACCATAGGACACCCCTAAATCCATGTGTTTTTAAGTGGTTTAAACATAACATCGCTGCAACCCTGACGTTGCGCCGCGTCTGACTTCAGGTGGCTATGAAGAAAAACATGATGTTATTACATGTTATTACTCCAATCATATTGTTCATAGGGGGTGGCAAATTTTGATCCCTCATGAAGATAAAGTTGATGTTATTACCCCAATCAACATATTGTTAATAGGGGGTGGCAAATTTTGATCCCTCATGGAGATATGGTTGATATTATTACCCCGATCAACATATTGTTCAGAGGGGGTGGCGACTTGTGACCTCTCATGAAAATAGAATTGATGTTATTACCCCAGTCAACATATTGTTCAGAGGGAGTGACGAATTTTAATGTGATGATGACCATGACGTGATGATGTGATGATGATGACGATGACGATGACGATGAGGATGATGATGATGATGATGATGATGATGATGATGATGATCATGACCATGACTATTGTAAGTGTGGAGCAGCGTCCAGGTTGGGGCGAACATGTTCAAACCTCATTTTTCCCTATCATACCTGCATGATTTGTTGTGATTTTCGCCAGATTCAGATCAGTGGTCGTTGGGCAGCCGATTGGGTTTTCGCTCCCCTCCAGCTCTGCAGGACGGATTATCCTTGAAGGTGGCTGCTTTGTTGTTCGACGGCAGGCGCTTCCCACGTTATTGGATTCTACCTGTGCCCTTTTCAGTTGTGGGTCAGAACTAACTACCCCAAAGTTACGCAATCTGATCAGAATCTGATCCACTTCTGGACTGGTTTGCCAGACGATGGGTGTGTGTCTTTTAACTGTTGTGGGACAAACCAAACTGTCTGCAGCATAGTCACAGGGTTCTGGTGAGCCCTTTGCATGGACGGACAACCAGATGCTATTGCTGCCTCAGGATAGCTATGGCATCCTTTTCTCTTCGCGAACCGAAAGCTTGCAGCTTAAGGGTTTTTTCACCATGGTGTCCAAAAGATAAATGGATGTCACCAAACGGATTGCCTAAAGATCAGGGCCGGAAGGGCACGCAAAAAGCGCTCAGTTCCTGGGGTAAGATGACCAGCTGGTTGGTGGCTTCATTGGGGCCTCGGATGATGGGCTGAGGTCAAAATGCTGGGGCTCACCGAAAATCTGGGGATGGTGGAAGACATCTGCTGGCATGAGCAGGCTCCCAAAGTCGATGGATGTAGAAACGTGAACCAGCTTCTTGCGGACGCCTTTGCCGGTTAATTTGGAACTCTTTCCCATCCTATTTGTGAATTTTCAACTCCCATTTTGGGGATTGGCATGGATTAGCCCACTGGTAGTGTACAAGTAAGTACCAGTACTATTCCTGGGATGCAATTCGAAGTGCCGTGAAAGTTAGGCAAGGCTCGTTCCCTTTTCCCACATTGCAGTAGAATCACGGACATCCAGCTCTGCTATAACTTCCAGCCTCCAAAAAACCAGCGTCTGTTACATCGTTCCATTGCCTCCTGTTTGTTGAGCCCTGTCCTTGTGTTGTTGATGATTACCTTCTTTACCCTCTGGTAAACATACAAAAAACTATGGAAAATCACCATTTTGAATGGGAAAATCCACTATAAATGGTCATTTTCAATAGCTATGTTAGTTTACCAAAGGGTATCTATTTTGATTGGATCTATTCATACCAACCCCCACTTTCGCTGGTTGAAACGGCAACCTATGCGGTGTCAGTCCCAATTTCTGGTGGTGAACCCCCTTTTTGTTCCTGTGTAAAACGATGTGACCCCCGGATGACCCACCAATTTTCTTACTAGTTTTTATCGCTGGTTTTTAGCAGTTCGTTGTTTTCAACATTTTTCAACCTCCCAATGAGACTCACAGGGTCTTCCTGATTTAAGCACTTTGGCTGGCAATTAAATTATTTTGCCAGGCAAAATGCATGACCCAAAACATATGAGCGACGGCTTGTATCTGGTTAATTGGAGAATAGGACGGTGTACCCCGGTTTGTCGAAAACATCATAATTAGGCTATAAAACGAGGTAGGAACACCCCGAGAACGAGGTAGGCATCAGAGGTAAAGCATTTAGCATCAGTCATTTAGCCATTAAAAAGAAGTGCCGCATTGGAGAACGAGGTCAGACCCCAAAAAACGTGACGGGACTGGAGAACGAGGTAGGAACACCCCGTCAATTGCGTTTTGTACCAAACAACTTCCGCGGCTCATATCGCGCAGGAAAAGACTGAGGAGCTGAACATGCCCCCAAAACTGCTGGCAGTCGGCTGCACGGCCGAGGCAAAAATGTGGATGCGAAGTGGGAAGTGGGTAATGGATGGTAATGGTTGAACCGACCGGGTGCAGTAGGTATTAAGCTCGGTTTTAAATCATATTCAATAATGTATTTCAATACTATTATATAAACTATCTAGTCTTTGCCACAAATGGGAGCAATATGACAAGACACCTAGCTATTTTACTTTTTTGCAGGGCACATGGGTGATGGAACCTGACGAGAATAATTTCGTCCAGTACACCCAAGAGTAAACCATCGATCGGGATGGTTTGTAAAAGTCATTTCTGGCAAATTTTGGGGATGATTTAATTGGTAGGTTTACCCCATCAGGCGAACATGAGAACAAGAATGACAGCTGGTCTGAATGGAATCGCCACTAGAGGTGAGATCACCAAGATTGATCAGAATAGTGAGATCCCCAATAGAAACTTGGGTGTCCCAGTAGTTCATGATGATATTTGCACATGGGATCATCCAAGTGCAGCTAGTGCCCTGTCACATTCACTTGAGGCATCCTGCTTGTGGACTGTGAGATCGTACTGCCGGCCTGGTTGAACCACCACAGCTCCGCAGATGTCGTAGTGACGTCGGGGTTGATATCTCCCGTGGGGTCAAAGCCAACAGAAACGCTTAGAGTTCCAGTGAGAGAAGCATTTCCCCTGTGATTCATTAATGTTTTCAAAGGATCATATCTAAGTCTAAGGTAGTTTCCACATTTTTCTCCAGTTTTCAACTCTTCCATCACTATTTTGTTGTTTGGGAACCCCTGCATGGGATAGGTGTCTGTCCCACATGCTGGGAAATCATGTGATGACAGGCCCAAAGACAGCTTTGAACCTCGGGACATGGTGATCCACCGAGAGGCGATCATTTGCAGGGATTTTCATAGGAAAACCAGGGTCTTTTGAAGCAACCGCGGGGCTTCTACAACTATAGTTGATACAATTGAGTCTCCTATTATGTGAACATCCCGCAAGGAGCCGAAATAAATAGATCCCCTGCATTTCGAGTACCGGGGCTTCTGTGGCTTGTGGGGTATTGGAAATTAGGGAGAAAGGATTCTCTTTTTGGGGGTTCCCTGGGAATGGGGGTGTTGCCAAGAGTCACGGCGATGTAGATGACAACAATGGCGATGTAGTTTATATACATGATTCATATCATCAAGAAAAGAAATCTGAATGAACAAACCAATTTCCCATGATATTTCTGGGTGAAAAACCCTATTTCAATATTAGTTGAATCCACAATGTGGCTGATGAGATACCACAGGCCATGGGCTTCTGGTCGCAGAAGCTGGCGGGGGACACCTCTGAGAACCGGCCCACTGCGGTGTGCTCGTTGTCCAAGTGGGGCCGGCGCGTGATTTGAGGGATGGGATGTGGATGCTGGGATGGGATGCTGGGATGGGATGGGAAATTTTGATTTTAATCCATGGGATGGATGGTTAATGGATGGTTATTCTCCTATTCATATGCTAATTACAGCTGTGAGTTCCAGACTTTCTCAAATGTTGACCTACATGCCTGGTGACTGGCAATGGAACATAATGGAACCCGATATCAAGGCATGACATGACAGGACCCAAGCTGTCGTTGGATTTGCCAGTGGCGCTGCAGGGTGTCTCAGGTTGATCCAGTGATGCTGAGAATGGCGAACATCACGGTGAAACAGGGCATTTGCGGGTTTGTCCAAAAGTTGCAATTTGAGTGGGGAGACTGATCATTAGAAGGGGCATCCCACATTTTTGGGCGCGAAGTAAGATGCTCAGCTGCTCCAGCAACTGCACCTTGATGAGGTTTGCATTTATGCAACGTCAGGGTCTCAGGTAGCAAGGACCACCATCTTTTGGTGGTGACATTGAGTGATCACTGGTTGAGAAGCATCATTCATAGCAGCCATAGCACTTTCTTGTTGAACCTTCTTGGGTCGAGTCAACATTCAACATGACATTTTCCTTTTAATCTCCATATATTCGTTGTTTGGGGGAGCCAATCCGTGCCAGGAGTTTGGGGCCAGATTCATCAGACTGGTGTACTTGGTAGAGCTGAGGCCCACTCAGCCAGGGCTCATGGTGAAGTCGCCAGCTGCCACTCCAATGAAGAGTGGCTTGCCAAGTGAAGTGCACTGGGATGTCTTGAGCCAACCTTTATACAGAAAGCCCCTGGGTGTTCTTCAACCATGGGGGTTACTTGCGGCATTGCAGTAGGAGAAGGGGTTCAGAGAAACCACGCAAGCCTCTAAGCCTCTAAGCGCCTAAGCCTCTAAACGCAAAGAGACTGGGCAAAAGCGCATAAGCCTCTAAGCCTCTAAGCGCCTAA